>JABAOH010132870.1_pt1 | contig 12508 bp, 13 predicted proteins | sample 7062181 | NCBI WGS metagenome assembly JABAOH01 (sample SAMN14538630, study PRJNA623070) | marine sediment metagenome | biome: marine biome [ENVO:00000428]; feature: marine pelagic biome [ENVO:01000023]; material: deep marine sediment [ENVO:00002113]; isolation source: pool of 5 deep marine... | reverse complement strand
CCGGCCGCGCTTCCTCGATCCCCAACCCGCTGCTTGTTGCGGCCGGCCGGCGTAGTTGATCCCGTCGCTCTCATCTCCCTGGGCGAGGGGACTCCGGATGTTTTTCGCAGCCTAGGCGGTGACTGTTCGCTGCCTAGGCGGTGACTGTTCGCTCGGCCAGGGCCGCCAGGCGGTTTGCCAGCCGCTCGAGCTGCGGCTCCAGGCGCTGGGCCTCGAACCAGATGACCCAGCGCGCGGAGAAGAAGACGCCGGCGGCGGCGGCGGCGATGGCAAAGACGGCGGCTACCGGCTCCGGCGGCGCGAGGGCGTGGAGGAACGACATCGCGACTGCGGCCGCGGTGACCCCGCCGAAGGGGAGTGCGGCTTTCCGCCAGCCCGAGATCTCCAGGCGCTCTTCGACACGAATCTGAGTGACCCCGCCGCGCGGCGTGACGGTGACCACGACTTTGCGGCTCTCCTCGGTCTGCGCCGCCGGGCTCCAGGTAAGCGTCCCCCCCAGCAAGGAAACGTGCCCGGCCGTCTCGAGCTGCGTTTGTATCTCTTCGACCAACCCGGCGTAAGCCGACTCCGGCAATTCGCCCTCGACGGTGCGCTCGTGCAGGATGCGGCTCTTGCCCGGGTCGAAGCCGCTGGGCGTGTAGCGGGTTGGCGCGGGTGCAGCCGGTGGCTCCGAGCGCCGCAGCTCACGCGCGGCGCGCCGCACATGCTCCGGCGGGATCCCTACCTCGGCGGCGACCTGCTCCACCGCGCCCAGCGACAGGGCTCCCTCCCCGGTGGGTTGCCGCGCCTGAAGCTCGGCGGCCCGGCCGATGAGGCGGCGCACCTCATCGTCGCCCAGCCGCGGGGTGCGAGCCGCAGCCTCGACCAGCGCCTNNATCGGCGGGTCGAAGCGCCAGCGCCCGGGTCAGCACCTGCTCGATCCGGCCGGGCCGCGCGTCGAGCCGATCGCGGTGCTCCGGCGGCAGGTCGCTCAGCCGTCCCAGGCGCACATCCTCGCTCCCCGGCCAGCAGGCCGGCGTCCAGCCCACCAGCATCTCGTAAACCACGCAACCCAGACTGTAGACGTCGGTCCGCGTGTCGAGCGGGCCGGTTCCCAGCGCCTGTTCCGGGCTCATGTAGCCGGGGGTCCCCAAGGGAATCCCGGTCCGGGTGAGGCCCTGGCGGGCGGCGCCGGTGACGGCGCGGGCGATTCCGAAATCGGCGACGACGGCTAGCCCCTCGGAAAAGAGGATGTTCTCGGGCTTGATGTCGCGATGGACGACCCCCCGGCCGTGGGCATAGTCGAGGGCAGACGCGACCTCGCCCGTGATGCGGAGCACGTGGTCGAGGGGCAGGGGCGCGTCGGGGCTCAGGTAACGCCGCAGCGATCCGCCGGCGACGAACGGCATGACATAGTACAGGCGCCCGTCGGCTTCGCCGGAGTCGAGCAACGGCAGGATGTGCGGGTGGTTGAGGCGGGCGGTGATCTCGATCTCGCGGAGAAAGCGCTCCGAGCCGACGGCCGCGGCCAGCTCGGGGCGCAGGACCTTGACCGCCACCTCTCTCCCGTGCTTGAGGTCGCGGGCGTAAAAGACGGTTGCCATGCCGCCGCGGCCGAGCTCGCGCTCGAGCGCGTAGCGATCGGCCAGCGGTGCGGCAGGCGGATCGAGAGTCTCCGTCATCCGTGGGTAAGATGCCGCCCCAGGTTCGGGGTTGCCAGTTCCAGCGGCGGTCGCCGTCCACCGGTTTGAGGATTTGATGATGCAGTCACCCGAACCTGGCCGAGGGAGGCGGCTGTGGACGGCCGCTTGCAGATCAGGCTGGCGAGGGCAGATGGGAATTTGGAAACAACAGGTGCACCGGTTGCCGACCGATCACCGTTGGACCGCCCGGCCCGGCCACAGGATCTTCGTGGCCGACGGGGGTGCGGTGCTTTTCGAGTTCCCACGGCTTTGGGTGGTGACGCCCGGGCCGGATCGCATCGAGATCCTCGACCGGCCGCCCCCCGGCGACCGCTGCCGGCTCGCCGCCTCCTACCTGCGCCTGCCTGACGCCGACTGGAGCGGCTTGCCGCTCTCCCGCTTGCTGGTCGATGTCGTCGCCGAGGTCGACGAGGAGATCATCGCGCGTGGCCCCGTGATCGAGATGGCCCGGGCCGGACTGGAGCTGGCCTGGAGCGAGCTCCGCTTCGTCGATCCCGAAGAGCGGCGGCAGGCGCGCTCGCGCCTCTGCCTGGGCCGCGGCTCGCGCATCCAGTGCCTGATCACCCTCGACTTCTGGCCCGAAGACGAATCCCGCGTGACGCCGGTCTGGGAGGCTGTCGTCGGTTCGCTACAGCTCGGCGTCCCTCTGGAAGGTTTGGCGGGCCCGCTGCAAGAGCCCCACCACGAGAACTGAGGCCCCGCACCGCCCGCGTTCCCCAGCCCGGCAGATTCGGCCAAGGGTTCCGGCCCGTCAAGAATCTGTTATAGTGTCACGGTTTCCAATCTGCGTGGCGGCGGTGCGCCGTGGAGCGCCGTCCCCCGCTCTGGTGGTCGCGTCGACGAGGGAGCNNGCGGCGGTGCGCCGTGCCCCGCTCTGGTGGTCGCGTCGACGAGGGAGCGCTGTCACGCATTCGTAGGTTGCCAGGATGGCGAGGCGACATGGTTGGACGAACGAAGCTTCTATATATAGTGCTCGGCGTGATGCTGGGCTTCGCCGTGGGCTTTCCAGTCGGCCGAGGGAGCGCTCCCCAGGACCCCAGGGGGAGCCAGACCTTCGGCTTGGAATTAGAGGGACGCCCTCTCCGCGGGCCGAAGGACGCGGCCGTGACCATCATCGAGTTCACCGACTACGAGTGCCCCTTCTGCCAACGCTACTTCGAGAATACATATCCGGCTCTGCTCGATTGGTACGGCGAGCGGGTCAACTATACCGTCCGCCACTTTCCCGTGAGCTACCAGCACCGGCGGGCGCACAAGGCGGCCCAGGCCGCAGAATGTGCCGGCGACCAGGGCAGCTTTTTCGCCTACCATGAAGTGCTGTTCAAGAACAACCAATCACTGGACGATCGGAGCCTGGTGGGCTACGCGGCGCAGGTCGGACTGGACATTCGCAAGTTCGAGAACTGTCTGCAGTCTGGTAGAAAGGCCGCCGTGGTTGATGACGACATCCAGGCTGGCATGGCCCGCGGTCTCATGGGCACGCCGAGCTTTCTGGTGAACGGCCGGATACTGGTGGGCGCTCAGCCTCTGGAGGTCTTCCAGCGCCAGATCGATCGGGAGCTGGCAAGAGACAGATGAACCGCAACGAAGGGAGCGGGAATGTTCGAATCGCTTGCCCGCAACGTCCAGCCCATCACCCTCAACGCGCTCCGCATCGTCGCCGGCTTCCTGTTCGTTCCGCACGGCGCGCAGAAGCTGTTCGGCTGGTTCCGCGACAGCCCCAGCACCTTAGAGCTGATCTCGATCATGGGGCTGGCGGGCGTCATCGAGTTCTTCGGCGGCCTGCTCATCCTGATCGGCCTGTTCACACGTCCGGTGGCGTTCATCGCCGCGGGCGAGATGGCGGTGGCCTACTGGTGGCGCCACTTCCCGCGAAGCTTTTGGCCGATCGAGAACCGGGGTGAGCTGGCGGCGCTCTATTGCTTCATCTTTCTACTGATCTTCGCCTTTGGGCCGGGGAAGTTCAGTCTGGACGCGTGGTGGCTGAGCCGGCGCGGGCGCGGCGGCGAGGCCAGCCACGAGCCTGTGACCTGAACGAGCCCCGCGTCCAATGCCGAGGCTGAGCGATCGAGGTGGATCGATCGAGCGTTCATGTCAGATGTTGCGGGCGTGCCGGTGGGCGACCCGCGCCTTCGCGGCGCTCTCGCTTGCCTCCTTGCTGCTCGCCGGCTTGGCCCGGGCGCAGTTCACGCCATTCGAGGCGGCGATCGCCGAGTTCGACGCCGAGGTGGCCCGGGGCGTCGCCGAAGACGCCGCCGGCTGCGTTTCGGTCGCGGTGTTCATCGGTGACCGGGTGATCTGGGCGAGAGGGTACGGCTGGGCCGATATCGAGAACGCGGTGGCCTGCACCGAGAACACGATCGGCCGCACGGGATCGATCTCGAAGTCGTTCACCGCCGTGCTGATGATGCAGCTGGTCGAGCGCGGGATATTCGGCCTCGACGATCCGGTAGTCGACCACCTGCCCGAGCTGGCGGAGCTGGCGGATACACCGGCCGGGATGGCTCCCATCACCTTTCGCATGCTGGCCAGCCATACGGCCGGTCTGATCCGTGAGCCGGAATTGGAGGGCGCCGCCTCCGGCTCCATATATCGATGGGAGGAGAAGATCCTCGAATCGATTCCTTACACGTCATTCAAGACCCGGCCGGGCACGGAATACTACTACTCGAACATCGGTTTCGGCATCTTGGGGCTGGCGAGCTCGAGGGCGGCGCGCGTGCCGTTCATCCAGTTGGTGGAAGAGCAGATCTTCAAACCGCTAGGGCTGACGAGCAGCACGTTCATCATCAACACACCGGAGCTGGCGGAGCGGCTGTCGGTGGGCTACGTGCGAGACGCGAGCGGCAAGGTCAGCGCTGAGCAAGCGACGCGCGAGCATTTCGGCCGTGGCTACAAGGTGCCGAACGGCGGCATCTATTCCACGGTCGGCGATCTGGCGAAGTTCGCCGCCGCTATGATGGGCGAGTCGCGCGTCCAGATTCTATCGACGGAGAGCCGGGCCGAGGTCTTCACGCCGCAGGCGCCGGCCGCGCACTACGGGCTGGGCTTCGACATCCGGGAAGAGGACGGGATGAAGCTGGCTGGCCACGGCGGATCGGTTGCGGGATACAACGCCTACCTCGTCTTCGATCTCAACTCGAAGATCGGTGTCGCCATGCTGCGGACCACCGGGTACAACCCTCCCACACGCGATCTCCTTCGCAAGCTCGTCGCCGCGCGGCGCAACTGAACCTCCTCGATCTCGAGATCGCCTCTCGGGTCACCGTCAACTGGACGGTCGGCGAACGACCGCGTTCATGTATTCGCGGATCGCCGTCATGACCTCTTCGCTCGACCAGGCGCGCGTCACCTCGCCGTCCAACGCCCGGCCGAGCTCCGCGGCGCGCTGGAGGATCGGTTGACGCAGCTGCGTCTTGGTGATGCGGAAGGTCTCGGCCGGAATCGCCCCCAGCCGTTCGGCCACGTCGCAGGCCTGTCGCAGCAGGCTCTCGGAGGGGACGACCTCGTCGATCAGCCCGATCTCCCGTGCCTCAACTGGACCGTACAAGGCGCCCAGATAGATGAGGCGGCTGAGGTAGCGGGCGGGCACGACCGAGCGGACGATCTCCAGCGCCAGGGCGGGGAAGGGGACGCCGACGCGAAGCTCGGGAACGCCGATCTTTCCTGTCCCGTCGGACATGATCCGGTAGTCGCACGCCCCGGCGATCACACATCCGCCGGCGATCGCGTGACCGTTGATCGCGGCGACCACCGGCTTGGGAAAGCTGAAGATCCGCGAGAGCGTCTCCGACAGCAGAGGGACGAAGCTCTCGAGGTAGGGGGCGCCGCCCTCGAGAACGCGCCAGAGATCCACACCGGCCGAGAAGCTCGTGCCGCCGCCCGTGAGCACCAAAGCCCGTGCCGGCGACTGGCCGACCGTTTCGAGCGCCTCGGATACACGCTCGAGCAGTGAAACGTCCAGTGCGTTGACTTTACCGTGCTCGAACCTCAGCACGGTCACCGAACCGCGGCTGTCGAACTCGATCATCGCCACCCCCGCCGTTTTAGAAAGCGACTAACGCCGCTCCCAGCTCGCGCGGAAATCCCTGGTGACGTAGCCAACGAGCGCATCCACCAGATCGCCGTAGGCACGCTCCGGCTCCTCGGCATCGAAGACGACGTCGCGGCCGAACACGCTCACATGACCGACGCGTCGAGTCACGCTCGCCGATCGGCTCCAGAGCGAGGCGCCCGTGTCGATCTCGACCATCTGAACGGTGAGCGTGGCATCGACGTCAGCCGCGACGCTCATATCCGTGAGATTGGGCGCGACCCGGATGGCCGGCCGGATGTCCGATATGTCCAGCTCGCCGATGAAGACCGTGTTGAGCCCGTAGCGTTGACCTAGAGCCCTGTAGGCGGCCTGGTCCAACCGGCGGCTGTTCACCTCGCGCAACACCTCGTCTCTGGTGCCGAGCTCGACGATCCGCACCAACCCCTGATCCGCCCGCGCCGCCTCCATGAAGCGTTGGGTGGCGAACGGACCGAGCTTGCCTTCTCGGTTCGTGTTGAACTCGATGATTCCCAGGACCTCGTGCTGGCGGAGCTCGATGCGCGGTGGAACCAGAACGCGCTTGCCACCACAGGCCAGGAGGGCGGCGATCGGCAGCATGGCCAAGCTGCCGGCCCAGATTCGTCTCATCTGACGGCTCCCTTCGATTGCGGGCGGTCGGGGCGGGGAGGGGCGTTGGCCCGACACAGCACGATATCCGGAAACAGCTCCAGTGCAAGGGATTACACCAGCGCGCCGCGTCGGCCTGGTGAAGCGGTCCGAGCTTGTCTGGTGAAACCGGGCGCTCAGGGGGCCGCCGCGGTCGCGGGGCGGGACTGTCGCGGGAAGCTGTGGCCGGCTAGTGTGTGGACTCCGCTGTTTGTGTTGCAAGCACGATGACACGGTGGCCGCCGGCATATCCTCGAACGACGAGCAGGTAAGGCCCACATGAGCAGACGAGAGCGCGCGGCAACGCTGGCCGCCTTTTCGATGGCGATCTGCGCTTGCGCCTCGACCGATCCTGCGGAGCGCGCGACGGAGGAGATCTCGGCGGCGGCGATTCGCGCCCACGTGGAGTTCCTGGCCGACGATCTGCTGGAGGGCCGCGGGACGGGCAGCCGCGGCTACGATCTCGCGGCTCACTACATGGCGGCACAGTTCCGCTCTTTCGGTCTCGAGCCCGGCGGCCCCGCCGACAGCTACTTCCAAACCGTGCCGCTGCGTCAGGCCTGGGTGGTTCGTGAGGGCAGTTCCATCGCGGTCATTCGTGAAGGACGTGAGCGGGCGCTGGCGCCTGATGTCGACTATGTCCTCTCGGCCGACTTCGCGCGGGCCGAAAGCGAGGTGCAGGCGCCGCTCGTCTTCGCCGGCTACGGTGTGACGGCGCCCGAGCTGGGTTATAGCGATTACGAGGGGATCGACGCCCGCGGCAAGATCGTGGTAACCCTCCCCGGCGCGCCGTCGCGCTTTGAGCCGAACGCGCGGGCACATTATTCGGCCGGCGTCGTCAAAGCCGCCGCCGCCGTCCAGCAGGGTGCGGTCGGGTTCGTCTCCATCTGGACGCCGGACATGGAGAGGCGCTTTCCTTGGGCGGCGCTCACCCGCTTCAGCCGCCGGGGCGGCATGCGCTGGCTCGGCGCCGATGGCGTGCCCCAAGATGCGCCGCCCGAGTTGCGCGGCCGCGCCGTGCTCAACCTCTCGGCCGGCCGAACTCTATTCGTGGGCGCCGCTCAATCACTGGACGCCGTTCTGGCGGCAGCCAGCGAGGGGCGGCCCGGCGGCTTCGACCTGCCGGGCGAGCTGCGCGTCCGGACGCGGAGCCGCTGGACCGAGCTCAGCGGCTCGAACATCGTGGCTCGCCTGCCCGGTTCCGACACGGCCCTCCGCGACGAGGTCGTGGTCTACACCGCCCACGTCGATCACGAAGGGCTGGGCGAGCCACGGGGCGGCGACTCGATTTATAACGGCGCCATCGACAACGCCGCCGGCTCCGCCGCGCTGATCGAGGTCGCCCGCGCCTTTTCGCGGCTGCCCGACCCTCCCAAGCGCTCCCTGCTCTTCATCGGCACCGCGGCCGAAGAGGAGGGCCTGCTGGGCGCCGACTACTTCGCCGCCAACCCCACGGTGCCGCGGGAGGCGATCGTCGCCAACCTGAACATGGACGGCAACCACATGCTCTTCCCCACGGCCGACATCATCGCCCTGGGCGGCGAGCACTCGACGCTGGGCGCGGCCGTCGAGGACGCAGCGACCCGCGTCGGCCTGTCGGTCAGCCCCGACCCGATGCCCGAACAGAACTTCTTCATCCGCAGCGATCAGTACCCGTTCGTCAAGCGCGGCGTGCCAGCGCTCTTCTTCATCGGGGGGATGACGAGCGCCGACACGGCCATCGACGGCGGTGCCGCCGCGCAGAGTTGGCTGACCACAGTCTACCACACACCGTTCGACGACGTCAGCCAGGATCTGCATTTTGAATCGGGCGCTGCCTACGCGAGGGCCGCCTTCCTCACGGGCCTGATCGTGGCCAACGCACCAGCCCGGCCGCGCTGGCTTCCCGACGACTTCTTCGGCCGGACGTTCGGCCAGCCCTCCAGTCCGTAAGACCACACGGGACGTAAACCGAGCGGTGATTGGCGCCCCGGTACTGGGTATTCGAGCGCTCACAACTCGTCGCTGAACCCCGGCCTCGCGTCTCGGCTCCGATATGTGTTACTTTGCAGGCCCCGATCCGCTCCCGCACCGTCCGGCACTCCGTAAGACACCGAGCCACTCAACGGGGACATGATCGCCATCGTCGCCAGTCCACTGAGCGTGCTGCCGCGCGGTTTGCTGCCAGACGGGAGAGCCGACGTGGCACGCCGAAGCCACGGTCGTTACCGGCGCTTCCTGAGCGCCGGGCTGGCGCTCGGCTGCGCGCTGCCAACGATCGCTCACGCACAGCGAGCCATTGACGTCCAGGTCGGGAGCTGGGCCGTGTCCGGCTCGAACCCGACCCTGTACGCGGCCGGTTGGGGAAGCCGGTTCTGGGGACCGTTGGGCTACAACCTGCGGGGTCTCGCGCTGGTGGATCCAGATTCGTCAGCCGAGACGCTGTACGGAATCGGGCCGGAGCTGAGCGTGTCTCGTGGCACCGGCCGGCTGGTGCCGTATGGGGTAGCCGGCGTCGCTTTGGTGTTGCGTCCGTCGGCGGCGACGGGGTTGGCCGCCCTCTGGAACGCGGGCTTCGGCGTCGAGTTCAACCCCTGGGCGCCGCTGGGCCTGGCACTCGAGTTGAGCCGCTTGGTCGAGGATCACGATTTCCGCGGCTTTTGGAACCTGGACGAGAACGATCGGCGCGGTTGGGTGGTTAGCACTCGGCTGTCCGTGCGATGGGGCGGGCCGCCGCGTCGTGTGCGACCGGTCGTCGGTGAGCCGTCGCCGATCGAGATCGATCGACGCGGGCCGGCTGCCTACGAGCCTGACCTGCCCGAATTGGCCACCGGGCCCTGGATGGCGACGCGAATCGTCGAGACCGCCCTCGACGCGATGGGCGAGCCATACCGCTGGGGTGGTACGGGTACGGAGGAGGGTTTCGACTGCTCGGGCCTGGTCTGGTATGCCTACACAACCCACGGCTTCAGCATCCCCCGGGTAAGTCGCGACCAGGCGCGCGTCGGACGCGCGATCGCGGCGGATGTAGCGTCACTCGAGCCGGGCGACGTCCTGCTCTTTTCCAACCGTCGCGGTGTGGTGACCCATGTCGGCTTGTACGTCGGGGACGCCGAGTTCATCCACGCCACGACCTCCGGAGGCGTGCGCATCGGGACACTCGATCGTCAGAGGGCCGATGCCAGCGACGGCTGGTACCTCGATCGCTGGATCGGCGCTCGGCGCTTGCTCGACTGAGTCGAGAGCGCGACGTCGCCCAGGTCTGTTGCGCCACACGCTCTTGTATCGGCTTTCGAGTCCACCTCATTCGAGCTCAAAGGCGGTCATGGCCCAGGTTCGATCCCTCCGTTTGAAGGCCGCGGGCACCCTGCTTGTCGTGGCGTTGTGCTCCACGATTCAGGCGCATGCCGCTATCGCGCAGACCGCGGTGCGTGAAACGACCATTCCTCGCTTCGCGATCGAACTGGAGGCGGGTCCTGTCTGGATCAGTCGCAACGAGGTGCAGATCCCGAACGAGACCGGCACCCGCTTCTCGCTCACCGACCTCACCGGCTCCGGACCCGAGTTCGCGTACCGTATCGTCGCGGTTTGGAACGTCTCGCAGCGCCACGGACTGCGCCTGCTCGTCGCGCCGCTCACGATCAGCGGCGTCGGGTCCTTCGCGGCGCCGGTGACGTTCGCCGATCGGTCGTTCGCGCCTGGCGTAACCACGGCTGCCGATTACCGATTCAACTCATACCGGCTGACCTATCGCTACCGTTTCCATGATGGGCGGACCTGGGGCTGGGCCGCTGGCTTCACGGCCAAGTTGCGCGACGCCAAAGTCAAACTGCGTCAGCCCAACGTGGCGGCTCGGGACGTCGACCTGGGCTTCGTTCCCCTGTTGCATCTGTCGGCGTCGGCGCGGATCGGGCCACGCTGGCGCCTGCTGGGTGAGTTAGACGCGCTGGCGGCGCCGCAGGGGCGAGCCGAAGATCTGGCGCTGAAGCTGAGCTACTCGCCGGGGCTCCGCTGGAGCGTAGCCGCCGGTTATCGGATGCTGGAGGGTGGAGCGGATGTAGATGCGGTTTACACGTTCGCTTGGTTGCACTACGCCGTCCTGTCTGTTACCTACCGCCTCTGAAGAAGGGTGGCTGCTGCAGTGAAGACCCAGCTCCCGCTGCCAGTCGACCGAGGCCGCTAGCGGGAGCTGGATCTTAAAGTACAGGTGCTGCGGATCAACCGCGCGACCAGGTGCGGTCGATCGTGCGATCGCAGAAGTGGCCGGTCACCTGGACGCTGTTTGTAGTGGGATCGTAGACGGCGTGCAGCTCGAAGGTGCACTCCTTCACGCGGTCGTCGCTCGTGCTGATGCTGAAAGCGCCGGAGACGTTCTTCTCCGCCGCCACAAGCTCTCGGTCCACCCGCTTCCAGAAGGCGTCCCACTCGGCGCTACCGTTCATCGTATAGACGATCTCGTTGCGCTCGCGGGCGCACGCCTCGATCAGCTTGCTGCCGGCGACTGACATCTCCGCCGTAGCCTCGTCAGGGTCCACGATCAGCTGGCCGGAGCCCGATACAACCACCTGGCCACCCGCCGGGCAGGTGCGGGTCCGCTCGAAGCTGAACGTCGTGATGATCGGCACCGCCGACGGCGGCGCGTCAGTTGCCAGCGGGCCGCTCACCGGCGCCTGGATCGTGAAGGCCTCGCCCAGGATCCCGTCCAGCGTCCGGTCGACTTCGACTGCCAGAAAGCCGGCTTCGCTGCTGCTCAGATTCGGATCAGTCGTGCCAGGACCCGTGGTGTCCTGGTCGCTACAAGCCACCGCCGTGATCAACAGAGCCGTCAGGCTCCACCCCAGCGTTCGTTGCATGCTCATCCTTTCTGCTCCTTCCTCCTCATGCGTCCGCGGGGAAGCGCCGGACGTCTCTGCTAGTTAGACGCCCTCGCGGCCTGAATGTTAAACAGGTAGGCGGCCGGTCATCCGGTCGGTCTCTTGATCGCCGAGCCGCCGGCCCCTAAGCTCTCGCTGAACCTCAACGGAGACTGAGATGAGAGCCGCCGTTTTCCTTCAGACCTACGTCGCATCGCTCGTGGCCTTCCTGCTGCTCGACTTCACCTGGCTCGGGTTGATCGCGCGCGGCTTCTACCGCGAGCAGCTGGGCCAGCTGCTCCGTCCCGACGTGCGCTGGATCCCTGCTATCATCTTCTACCTGCTATTCGTCGCCGCCGTCATCGTCTTCGCGGTGGCGCCGGCCGTCGAGCGGGGCTCGCTGGGAAGGGCGCTTCTGCTGGGCGGCTTCTTCGGGATCGTTGCCTACGCGACCTACGATCTGACCAACCTCGCAACACTGCGCGGCTTCCCGACGCTGGTGGCAGTGGTCGACATCGCGTGGGGCTGTCTGTTGACCGCGGCCGTGGCGGCGGTCGGGTATCTGGTGGCGAACCGTGTGGGCGGCGCGTAGGCTAGGTTTCCAAATCGATCTCCTCGATCCTTCTCAACCCGGAAAAACCTTCAGCGACCCGGCAAACTCTAGCGAGCCCGCCCAGGGCCTGAACGACGTAAGTCTTTGCCCTGTCACACATCAGGGCTTGCCGGCTCGCAGGTCCGCTCTTTGCCACTCGTAACTCCACCCTACATCTGCCCGGACGCACCGGGTTCGGACTCAGCCTGTAAGGAAACTGACATGGCAACCTTCCTGAAGAGCCTGCGCGGAGGCAACGGCGAGCTGCGCGAGATGCTCCAGCGGATCGAGAGCGGAAAGGACGAACTGCAGTCACTCGTCGAGCGGGCTGAGCGTTCGGTGCGCGAGATCAACCGCGTCTCCGGGCCCTTGCTCGAGGCGCAACGGACGATGGAGTCGATTCAGCGACGGATCACGGGGCTCGAGAAGGAGATGGGCGCCGCCGACCGGCTGGCCGCCCAGCTGACGGCGGTTCAGGGAGAAGCTGAGGACGCCGCCAATATCCAGGCTCGGATCGAGACTCAGCTCGCGCAGGCGTCTGATAACGCTGAGCGGATCACGGGCCAGATGCAGGACTTGAAGAGCGATGCCGAGCACGCCATGAAGTTGAGGGAACAGATCTCCGAGTTTCTGTCGCAGGAAGACCCCTTCGGCGAGCTGAGGGACCAGCTGGATGATGTAGGGAAACAGGTGCGCGAGG
>JABAOH010118186.1_pt1 | contig 12511 bp, 6 predicted proteins | sample 7062181 | NCBI WGS metagenome assembly JABAOH01 (sample SAMN14538630, study PRJNA623070) | marine sediment metagenome | biome: marine biome [ENVO:00000428]; feature: marine pelagic biome [ENVO:01000023]; material: deep marine sediment [ENVO:00002113]; isolation source: pool of 5 deep marine... | reverse complement strand
CAATAAATCGGGAACAAGAATCCGGCAAGTATCGTACTACAGGAGCCTGCGGGTGACGGCGCAATCCGATGCATTAGTAGTTGCTAATATAACGATGCGTAACCCGCAACGAACCAACATTGCAGAACGGATCCGATGGCCGGCCGGCAGTAACGGCCCTCGTACGTGGTCTGTGCGTTCTCGGGCATCGCGATCACGATCTCCACGTACTACTTGAACCGGTCCGCCCGTTCGGGCCGGCCCAAAACCGTGGATCGACTGCCTCCCCGGTCCCGCGATGGAACGGACGCCCTTTGCCGGCGGCTATTGTCTACGGTGCGGGCGTCCCGCCTTCGAAATCGCCCACGCGCTCCTCCAGGCGAAGGAAGGCTCCACCGGTATCCCTGTATTCCCGGCCGTGACAAGTCAGCAGCAGAATCTGGTAGCGCTTGGCGGCCTGGTAGAGAATGGCCTTCATCCTCTCACGCCGGTCGTCGTCGGAGTTGACCAGCGCATCGTCGAGAATCACCGTCACCGGCTTGCCGGCCTCGCTTAGCAAATCCGCATAGGCCAGCCTGATGAGCACCGCCAGCTGCTCACGGGTTCCGATGCTCAGGTCTGCAAAAGCCTCCGCCGCTCCCGCACGCACGATTCCGGCGAGGCTCAGCTCCTCGTCGACGGATGGGGCGGCGTCCGGGATCAGCTGACGCAGGTACGGCAAGAGCTTGGCCGTGACCGGCCGGGCCACGGCCTGCTTGGCGGACTTCAGGGCGTCGTCGAAGGTGCGCTGCAGTAAATCGAGTGCCCGCGCGCGCCGATCGGCATTCTCCAGCTGAGAAACGGCCAGTGCGTGCTCCGCCTCGACGGACGCCGCCTCTTCCGCCAGTCCCTTTTGCCCCAGGGCGGCGAGTTCGACCTTCAGGTCGCGTATGTCGCGATCGAGTGTCTCGATCTCCCGGCGAATGTCATTGAGAGCCCGCTCCGAGCGCTCGACGTCCATCTCGACCGCTTCAGGGCGCGCGGCGTCGAGCGCCTGCTGCGCCGCTTCCAGCTCTCGCGTTTTTTCCGCGAACGCGAGCCTGGCCGTCCCAAGTGACTCCGCCAGGTGCTCGTCCGCCGTGTCCCGGCGCGCCTGCTCGAGATCGGCACCGCGACCACCGGCGAGCCGCTCTGCGGCGGCCTTCTCCGCGCGCGACTCTGCGACGCTCTCGCGGAGGCTCTGCACGCGTTTTTCTTCGCGGGAGACGTCACGTTCGCTTGCGGCGATCCGGCGTTGCAGCGTCTCGACTTCTCGCTCCAGCGCCTCGATGTCGAAGTCCCCGCCGGCGTCCTCACCGAGCTCGGTTCGCAGCTTGTCCATCTGCGCAGCGACCAGGCTCGATCGATCTTCCAGGGCCGGGAGGCCGTGCGGCGCGAGTCCGTCCAGTGTGGCGGCCTGCTGCGAAGCCTTGCTGTCGAGCTTCTCCCGCCGCCGCAGAAGCGTTTCGGCGCCGGCCACGCTGTCGGCGCCGAGCTCGGCCAGACCCTGAACCAGGCGCCGGCTCTCTTCCTCCACCTTGCGCCGAAGCACGTCCAGGTCCTCGCCGCCGGGGATCACCGCGAACTCGCCGACGCCGTCGACGCGCAGATCGGCCTTCCGGGTCAGGAGTTTCGATCCCTCGCCCACGAGCGGCTCACCCCCCAGGTCGACCGCGGCTCCGGGCGCCAGCCTGTGCTCAATGCGGGTGGCGGCGGCGTTCAGGCGCTCTCTGGCGAGATCCCGGGCTCGCTCGACGGCTTTGAGCCCTGACACGGATTGTTCCGTCGCCCGGATCGCATCACGCTCGGCAAGGCAACGCCGCCGCTCGGCGTCCGCCTGTTGCGCATCCCGGACCGCCGTTTTCAGGCTGTCGCGCTCGGCGGCGAGCTTTCCGAGAGCCTCGATACCGCGGGCCGAGCGCAGCTCGGCGTCTATGACTTGTTTTCGGGACGTCGCACCGGCGAGCTCTCTCTGCATCCTGGAGAGGCCTTCGGCCAGCGAACTCAACTCGACTTCCTTTTCCGACATCGCTTGCGCGGCGGTTGCCTGCGCCTGCCGTGCCTGCTCGACCTCATCCATGAGCTTGGCGCGAGCCTCGGACTGCTGCTCGGCCGCCTGCAGTTCGGCCGTTGCGCGGCCCAGTTGCACCGTGCCCGTCTCCACGCTCGCCTTGAGGTCCATCATTCGCTTGGCCGCTTCCTTGGCGAGTCGAACGCGCTTCTGCGCCTTCTCCAACGTCTTGTCCTCGAGGTAGGCGTTGAACTCCTTCTGCCGTTCTTCCAGGCGGTCGACCTTCTCCTCGTAAGCACCCAGCTCTTGTCTTGTTTCCCCGAGCTTTTTCTGCAGCTGCTGCTCGTGTTCGCGAAGACGCTTGTAATCGCCGCGGGGGTTTCCGCGCACGTCGAAGAATTCCTTATGCAGCTCGGCAATTCTTCGGTGCAGGGCTTCGCCGTGATCGCCGCCCAGAAGCTCCCGTACCTCGGTCTCGAATACGGCATGAACCTGCCCGCGAAATTCCTCGGTCGGCGTCACGGGCTCGTAAGCCTTTGCCTGCTCGACCCACAGCAGTCCCGCCAGGCCCTGCAGCTCCGCGCGACTGCCGCCCCGCCCCGCGTAGGAGAAACCCAGGAGCCCGGCCAGATGATCCTCCGCGCCGGCCCCCTCCCAACGTCTTCCGTCGGAGGCCTCCAACGTGGCTTGCCCATCGCGCCGCCTGGAAAAAACCTTGGTGAGCCGGTACTCCACCCCATCCACGTCGAACACCAGGCACACCCCGGGGCTGACGTCGGCGTCGTAAGGCCTGAAACTCTCTCCAACCGTGCTCGTGTAGCGATCGAAGAGCGCCGCGCGAACGGCTCGAAGCAGGGTGGATTTGCCGGCCTCGTTGTTGCCGGCAATGACATTCAGCTCGGGCGAGAGATCATGAACGGCACATTCGTCCCGGAATTGGCGAAACCGGTGCACTTCGATCGACTTGAAGCGCATCCTGCTCATTGACGCAGCCCTTGCCGTTCGACATAGAGAATCTGCAGTGCCCGGGCCGCATCGGCATGGTCGGGATGCTCCGCGTCCCCTTCGATGGCCACCAGGGTCTCGATCGCGTCCCGCACGAAGCCCGTCGCGCCCAGCGCCTCGATATCCTCCTGGCTGGGCTGAGCGAGCAGCCCGCTGTCGTCGACCTCGAGGTAGTGCAGGCGAGCGCGCCAGCCGTCTAGCAGCTGATCGAGCCGATGCCGCGTCGCGAGGTCTATCGCCCCCGTAAGCTTGAGCCGCACGAGCTGGCGACGGCTCTCACCCATTCCCCCGAGCTCGCCATCCAGAACGGGCAAGGCTTGCTCATCCATGACCTCCAGGGCCGTTTGCGCCCATTTATAGAAACCCACCGGCACTTTCTCGACGCGCGGAGCGCCTCCCGCCTCTGGCAGATCCACGAGCAGCACGTTTCCGGGATCGTTCGTCTTGAACCGATCCGGCTCGGGAGTGCCCGCATACCACGTCCGCGTCGCAACCTCGAGCGTGCCGTGCCAGTCACCCAAGGCCAGGTAGTCCAGTTTTGCCGTTTGCGAGCGCGTGTCGGCGATCGGATTTTGCGCTTCCGCCGCCTCGGGCAAGCGATTCGTGACCGAGCCGTGAGCCAGCCCGACTCGAAACACGCCGGCGCTCTGAGGGGCCGTGTCGAACCAGGCAGAAAGGTCGCCGGCCTCGTGCCGACGCTGCAGAGGCGCCGGCAGCACCCGCAAACGTCCGCGACACAGCTCGATCGGTTCGGGTCGCAGGGCGAGAATGACGTTCTCGGGCACTACCGCCAGTCGCCGCAAACGACTCCAGGCGCTCTGGGTCAAATTCGCGTCGTGGTTCCCGGGCAGGAGCACCCAGGGGCCCGTGAACGGCGCCATGGCGTTCAGCGTCCGCCTCAGGGTCTCATCCGATACGGCGTTGTCCTCGAAGACGTCCCCCGCGACGAGCACCGCGTCCACCTCCCGCTCCTTCGCGAGCTCGGCGATGGCCTTGACGGTGTTCAGCCGCTGAAGCCGCAGCGCAGCCCCCGGGTCTCCCGGGACGTTGGCGAACTGCTTGCCGATCTGCCAGTCCGCGGTGTGCAATAACGTTATGCTCATAGACCTCCTTCCTCGTAACGACAGACCCGGCCGCCCACCACGGTCTCTGCATTATGCTGTGAATTGACTTCCAACCTTGATGCCTCGCAGAGCGAAGATAACCGCCCGAAAGAGGGCTCTTTTTCCGAACTTGAAGAAGAGTCCGTGTGGCACCGAGTTCGTGCCGCTGTACAACCCGCCGTTTTGTGCATTATCCGTTCGTTGCGCGCAGCAGTCTGTTGAGTGGCTTGCACTTTTGATCGGGGAGATGCCGAACGCCTTGACCGAACTCGTGAGCGGCAACTGAGACAATCCGAACTATTGCGCCGGCCACACCGGGTGGTGCAGATCGAGCACATAACTGTGCCTGTGTTTCAGCGCAGCGTGCCGGTGTGCGTGGCGGTGCGGCTCCGGTCCCTCCCAGCCCTCGTGTTCGTGCTGATGGTGCTCATCGTGCACATGGAGGTGCTCATGCGTGACCGGGTCATGGACGTGCTCCAGCTCGCCGGGGTCATTCGCAGGCCATAAAAGCAGAGCAGCGCCCGTGGCGGCCAGCGTTGTCGCTGCGAGCAGAACGAATGTGGTCGTGAGGCTGAACGTGCTCCCAAGCCAGCCCGCGAGCGGGTAGGTGAGCAGCCAGCAGGCATGTGAGAGAGTGAACTGTGCTGCGAAGATGGCCGGCCTGTCGCCCTCCTTCGCCGACCTCTTGAGAAGCCGTCCGGCAGGTGTCTGGACGAGCGACGACCCGGCCCCGAGGACGAACCAGACGGGCAGTAAGGCCAGCAGGCCCGGCTTGGCCAGACCAAGCAGAAGACCCACCCCCATCAGCACACCGCCGCAGAGCATGAACGGTCGATCCGGATAGCGGTCGAGAAGGCGTGGCAGCAGCAGCGCAACGAGCATCGACCCCGCCCCGGCGGCGGCGAAAACAACGGCCGTATCGCTCTCCGTACCGCCGAGCTGATCGCGCACATAGACTACCGTGTTCACGATGATCATGGCTCCCGCGGCCGCCACTGCAAGCGAAAGCGCCAGCAGCCCGCGCAGTCGAGGCGTGTTCACGTATACCCAGATGCCGAACGTCAGGTTGTGCCATAGGCCGCGCCCACGCTCGTGCGGTCGAGATGAAGGCAACCGCACCGAGAAAATCAGAACCGACGAGGCGAGAAAAGTGAGTGCGTTGGTGACGAACAGCGCATCGTAGCTCAGCACGAGCAGCGCCGCGGCTGCAAGTGTTGGACTCAACAAATTTTCCAGATCGTAAGCTAGCCGAGAGAGAGAAAGGGCACGCGTGTATTGATTTTCGTCTGGCAGGACGTCCGGTATCGTCGCTTGGAATGTCGGCGTGAAACCCGCCGAGCAGGCATTCAACAGGAAGATCAGCAGATAGATCTGCCATATCTCGGTAACGAACGGCAGGCAAACGACCATACCTGCCCGCGCGACATCGAGCGCGATGAGAAGGCGTCTACGGGGAAGGCGATGTGCAAATCCACCTACGACGGGGGCGATTCCGACGTATGCCACCATCTTAAGCGCAAGTGCCGTGCCGAGAACGGCCCCGGCGTTCGCGCCCGCAAGGTCATACGCCAGGAGCGCGAGCGCAATTGTCGAGAGGCCCGTGCCCGCCAGGGCGATCCCCTGGGCGGCAAAGAGTCTCCGATAGGTGCGGTTCTCGAGCGGCGACATCATGCTGCGGAAGTTACCGCAGTTTCGCCGCCCACTGTAGCGGAAACCGAAAGCGGACGGGCTTGTTGCGCTCTGCCCGAAAACGATCGCCTTGCTGCGGCGCACAATCGCTCTCGCTCGTTGAAAAAGTGAAACCCCCGCCCAGGACTTGGGCTTGGGCCCGCCGGCTGCGATCCGGGAGCCCGAAAGGCAAAATCGCTTGTCAGGACGGCCGACCGGCCGTCCAGATGGGAATCGTCAATAGAGAGACCCGCCCGCGGCGACGGTACTGTCACGCGAAAGGGCGGAGCCCGCGCCGCGCCGTCCCGCGCCTATTGTGGCCGCCGATGCGGTCGGCTGCAGCCGTCTGAGCAGTCGCGTCCAAGTGCGCATCAACACTGAATTTCTGCGTGTCGGCTTTTGAGTACATAGGCGTCGTTGCAGCTGAACCGCCTCGGCGGGCCCTCTTCACCCAGGCCTCGTAGTCGGAAATGGCGCGCTTCTCTCAGGAGCGAAACCGCGCGAAAAAGCGGGTTTGTGACGAAGCCGAAACGGCTCAGCCGGGCGCAGTGCTGCGTTGAGGGGTTCTGCAAGTTCTACAATCGTGCGCAAATTTTCACTCGCGGTTGTGCTTGCGAGAACGAGACAGCCTTCGCGGAGGTACGTCCGGTTTCGATCCAAAACAGCCTATTAGTACTGACCGCTGAGCGCCCGGAACTTGTCCGAATCAGTTTGCTGTTCGCAAGACCGAAAACCAATCGCCATCGAAAATTAGTTCTTTTGCAATCGGGTATAAGTGAGTGGGTAGGCTGACGACCAATAACGCTTCCATACCGCCTTGCAAACAGAAGACATTCGCAAACTCGATGTCGGCAAGCCATTCTGTGAGTGTAGCCTTTTCATCCGCAAGTTAGAATTTACTGGCCGGTTTGCGTTTCGATCATATGCATGAGATGGTCGAGCCGCACCGATTGAGCAAGAAGTCTGGCTTCGTCAAATTTGATTTTCGCATCGTCTTGACGCTTCTTTTTTTTATCCAGCATCGCCAGATCGTAGAGCGCCCAGGCCATGAAGCTGGGCGCATCCACTTTTCGGTAATAATCGAGGGCCGCGCCCAAATGCTTGCGCGCCTTGCTCGCCGCAAACGGAAGCGTTTTCAAAACATAAGGCAGGTTACGCATGATCTGAGCCAGGGGCGGCGGATTGATGCCGAGCGCCATGCGCGTGTAAACTTCCCCCAGCACCAGATCGCTGGTTGCGACCCGGCCAGGACAATTGCGGCGACGTTCCTCGGCCATCTTTTCGATGATCCATTTCTCACCGCCCGACATATCTCCCAGCGCCATCATGGTGATCCCCCTGAATGGATTGACGACCTCCATCATGATGGCCATCCCCCTCGAGTGCAGCAATTCATAGGACGCGCTCAGCAATTGGTTGGCCTCCTCATTCCGGCCGAGCAGCGCCAGCCCAATCCCCTGGCCTACGACGGAGGCGGTATGATCGATTTCGCTCAGAGCCATCTCTGCGCCTTCGCGCCCGCTGTCGACCGCCTCCTGGGGCGCGAAATGGGTCGCCTCTAGAACTGCCAACGCCCATAGCCCCATGGTCCGAGGCCGGGGGTCGTCGGTCTCACGCGTCAGCTCGAACAGTTTTTGTGCCCACCGACGCGCCTCGTCGGGCCTGCCATAGCTGGTGTGGTAAAGAGAGTGCCCGGCAAGGGCCTTGGAGGTAAGCCAGTTATCGTTGTGCGTACGGCCGATTCGCTCGGCTTCCTCAGAATATCTCTCCGCTATCTGTTTGGACTGGGCATCGTGATCTCTGAAGTATATTTCGCCCCACATTTTCCCCATGGCCACGTAGCCGATTATCAACTCGTTACCGCTTTGTTCGCCAATTTTCCTTGCCCGATCCAACATTGGATAGCCGACTTTGAGATCTCCGTTGAAGACGTGGGCATACCCGATCTCGTACAACATGCGCGACAGGCGGTGGGGGTCACCCAGCGCTTCGGCACGCGGTAAATGCGGTTCCAGTAGTTCGATAATGCCGCGCATGTCGACGCGAAAATAAAGAACCCGAGCAAAATTCAAAAGCGCATCGACGAAAAATGTATCGTCGGCGGCTTCCGGCACCTTTTCCACCAGCTCCACCACTTGGCGGAGCCTTAAATACGCTTCGTCCAGGGAATAGACCATCAAGCTTTTCTCCCCGGCCCGGGCCATATAGCGGACTGCTTTTTCGGCGCGCGGGGTTTTGCTGTAGTGATGGGCCAGGGTTTCGGTAATCTCACCCAGGCGGTGTTCGTGGCGCTGCTCCATCACCTCGGCCACTCGTTCATGGAGCGCGGCACGGCGATCTGTGAGCAAACTGTTGTAGACCGCATCCTGAATCAGAGCATGCTTGAAAACATATCCATCAACGTGCTGGTCAGCGTGGATGAGTTCCAACCGCTCCAATTCATCGACGATTTTCTGCGTATCCCCGCCCGCAACCTCACCCACGACCTCCACATCGAAGTCACGACCGATCACCGACGCTACCTGCAGCCAGCTCTTTGAGCTCTCGTTCAGTCGGTCGACTCGCGCCATGAGGAGGTTTTCGAGAGACACCGGCAGCGCCGTCTTGGGGGCGGCGCTTTCTTTGATGTCGCCGCGCTCACTCAGGTAATTCGCGATTTCTTCAGCGAACAGCGGGTTGCCCTCCGCCTTCTCAGTCACCAATCGCGTCAATTCCGTCGACAGGTTATCGGTGCCAAGGCGGGCGCGGAGCAATTCGGCGGTGGCGTGGGCTGATAAGGGTTTGAGCGCCAATGTCGTCACATTGGGCTGTGCATTCCAGGGCGGCGTGTATCCAGGTCGATGGGTGCAGATAATCAGTAGAGGCAGGTTAGTGGCATCCCCTACCAGGCGCGCCAGCAGGGTTTCCGATGCGGCGTCCATCCAGTGGAGATCCTCGATATAGAGAATAACCGGTGAGATTCGGCAGCGTTCTTCCAGCAATCGAGCCAATAGCTCGCGGGTACGCAGACCGGCAATCTCGGAGTGTTCCTTGGTAAACTCGGTTCCTGCGACCTCGACGCCCAGAAGGTTCAACAGGTACGGCGCGCCGGCATCGGCATCAAGACCGAGCCTTTCCAGCCCCCGCTTGAGTCTCCGCTCGAGCGCCACATCATTCTCATTGTCATCGACCCGGAACGAGGAGCGTACGACGTCAATAAAGGGCAGAAACGGCGTGCCCAGTCCGCTTTCGGAACAATTGCCTTGCAGCCAGACGGCCTCACCATCCTGCGTGCGCTGGCGGAGCTCATACACTAAGCGGGATTTACCAATCCCGGCTTCTCCGATGATATTGACGGTATGCGCGCTACCGCCGGAGGTGAATTGGGCGAGTTCCAGCAAGGTATCGATCTCGTGCTGACGCCCGATCAGTTGGGTCAGTCCCCGGCGCACTGCCGCATCGAAGCGTCTGCCTTTGGCTTGCAATCCGTCTACACGCCAGACCTTCTGCGCTTCGGTCTTGCCCTTGATTACGTGTTCGCCGGCAAATTCCGCCACAACGAAATCGGCAACCAGTTGGTAGGTGCCGTTGCCTATGACCATGGTCCCTGGTTTCGCCAACCCCTCCAGCCGTGCCGCCACGTTAACCGAATCGCCCAGAGCCGTTACTTCCTGCTGCAATTCGCCCCCCAGACTGCCAACCACGGCATAGCCGGAGTTCACACCGATACGAACTTTCGGCCGCTCGCCATGCTCGGCTTCGATCTGCCGGCCCTTCTTGTCGATTCGACTCAAAATGTCGAGCCCGGCACGGCAGGCGTTCAAGGGGGCGTCCTCGACCGCCAAGGGTGCGCCAAACAAGGCCATCAAGCCGTCCCCGGTTAGTTTTTCTATCGTGCCGCCATGATCGGTCACAGCCTCGGACATATCGGCAATGACATCAGCCATTATGTTGTAGAGGGCTTCCTCACCAACGCGCTCTGCCAGTGGCGTCGATCCCACCACATCGGCAAACATCGCTGTGACCCGACGCCGCTCGCCGCCGCCGATCGACGAGGTGTCTTTTTTGGCGCCGACGTCCAGCTTCTCACCGCAGCCTCTGCAGAAGCGGTCGTCCTGGGCAATCTCGGTCTGGCATTTCGAACACTTCATAGACCTTCCTCGAACTTCCCGTTTTTGCGCCTGAAAACGCCGCGTTTCATATTACAACACAAGAAGGAACGCTAACCGCTACCTATTTGGCGCAAAAAGCGGGCTCACGTGTAATAAAGCGAGACTGATGAAGGCCTTGGGCGTCGATTGTCAGATGCACGTATAGGTTTTTCTACGTCCTGGCCATGCTCCACCGCGTTACATCATGGCCTGGCGGTCAACCTCTCCTTGCGTTGATATTGAATTCAGGCTCAGTCCAGCAGTGGACCACGAGCGTCCGGGCGGAGTCGCGCCGGAGCGCTGGATCAAGCATACCCGTTTGTTGACCGCTGTGAATTCGAAGCCGATTTTCATCGTGATAGCACTAAGGGCCACTCGATGTGCTGTTCGTCCAAAACCCGGAATGTCCGCGGATGCTCGGCAGCCACCGCGCGCAACTGGTGCGGTTCTCCCAATGGCGATCACATTGTTTGCGGCGCAAAATTTCTCTCGCTCGCTGAAAAACGAGACTCACGCTCGGGACTTGGGGTTGAGCCCGCCGGCTTCACGCCCGCAAGAAACCGCCCCGCCGGGCGGCTTCTCAATCGCTGAGCTGCGGCGCCGTCGCGGCTCGAGGCGGTACTGCGGGTGTCCGAGATACGTCCCGGTCCGCGTGTCGGCGCCGTGGGTCCAGTCGATACGCCCGTCGGCGGACCCATCGGTCGTGTACAGCGGCCGGTCGTCGGTGCCCTGGCCGCGCAGTCGCAGGCCTTCGCCGAGCCACTCGCCGCGACCCATCCACCATCGAGCGGGCGATGCGCCTCGATCCGGCCTTCCAACAACAGTACCTGCATTTCCTCGCAACGGCCCGTTTCGTGATGGACGACTATCAGACCGCGGCAGATCTGTTCAGGGATCGTATCTCGGTCAATCCTACCTCGGATGTCTCGCGCGCTTTCCTCGCTTCAGCGCTGGGGCATTTGGGTGATTCGGACGGGGCCCGCCAGAGCTGGCGCGAGCTCAAGGAAATCAATCCTGATTACTCGCCTGTGGATCACATCGGCCGACTGCCGTTCCGCGACCCGAGAGAGGCCGCGAAGTTCATCGACGGGCTGCGCAAGACAGGCCTGTCGCAGTAGTGTGTGCGCAAGTTGCAGCGAACACGAGTCATCACCGGGAGAGGTTCGAACTTCTGTTCTCGCGGGGTCGTGCGATCACATAATGCCGTCGGTTGTTGTTCTCCTGACTTGATACCGATTGCCCGTTGCCCCAGATTGCACAAAAGTGCACGACCGGTGCTCGCAAAACTCTCGCACGGATCTCGACATCCCTGCCCCGCCGCAGCCTGCCGATGCTTCCTCGGACTCCCGATAAAAGAGCCCGGCGGCGCGGCCATCGGTGCACTACATCCCGTCCCTGTATTTTTCGTGTCTTTATTTATTTGTTCGGGTGGCGGGGCCGGATCCCGATTTTCGCTCATCATGGCGATCTGAACAGTCGTTTTGACGGTTCATGCGGCATGAATCACGCAGGCACCCATACCTAACCGTCGGGGCTCAGCAAGCTTGAACTGTCGAAATAGCCCCAGTCTCCGGTACCGTTACACCCCGCATGGGGGCCGCGATTGTTCCGCTCTTCGACAAAAGCGGGCGTTTGCCGGGCGCGGTAACACGGCTTCGCCAATGGCACGTATTTGAACACCTGGGGGGATAGCGCGCATCCGGCCAATCCCCCGCCTTGTCCAACCCCTTTTCGCGCCTGCCGGCAGTTGTTCGGCAGTGCTCTCATCCACGCCGCAGCCGCCGGACTCGTCGACGGAGCGCCCGGACGCCGTTCAAAAATAGCGCCTCAACTCGAGGCGGATGAAATCGTCGTTCCGAAGCCCATACAAAAAGAAGTCATCCGGCGAGATGTCCTGAAACACCCGCCCCTCGACATCGAGCGTCCACAAATCCCCGAGGCGCCGACTCGCCTCCAGCTGCCATACCCGGGAACCCCGGCCGACGTCCACGATCGCACCAAGCAACAGTTCCGTGCTCTGCGCGTCGTTGAACGTGAGGCGTGCGCCAAAGCCGGCGTCGTTCTCGTACGGTGTCAGCGCCTGGCGGTCGCGCTCGTCCCACATGTATTCCACCACTGCGCCGACATCCAGCGGCGTATCGAAAACGCCCGCGAAGGTGTACTCGAAACCGCCTGTGGCGGCGCTGAATGTGGGTCCCTGGCCGGCGCGGCGGTAACCCTCGAGCTTCCACAGCCAGTCGCCCTTCGTGGCTTGGATATCGACCCCCACCTGATCAATAAGCTCGTAGAGCGGCGTAATCGTCCCGGCATCGAAATGGCTACCGAGCGCGATGCTCGGGTCACGACTGATGCCGTTGAAGTAGTAGGCGCCGACGTCCCAGTCTCCGAAGAAATGCGACCAGCGCACCGCCCAGTCGACGCGTTTCTCGTCTTCGACGACGGCCTTGTCGGGATCGACCGGGGGATCGGTCTGAAAGCGGCATCCGAGACAGGGGAAGGTGCGCTCCCGAAAGCCCAGTAGCGCGAAAAGATCGAGCGTACCCCAATCCCCAACAAGCGCCAGGTTGACCATTGGTTGGCCGAGCTTCTCGTCGGCG
>JABAOH010129301.1_pt3 | contig 12512 bp, 13 predicted proteins | sample 7062181 | NCBI WGS metagenome assembly JABAOH01 (sample SAMN14538630, study PRJNA623070) | marine sediment metagenome | biome: marine biome [ENVO:00000428]; feature: marine pelagic biome [ENVO:01000023]; material: deep marine sediment [ENVO:00002113]; isolation source: pool of 5 deep marine... | reverse complement strand
AACCTGCGGCCGGAACGCAATCCGCTGTTCCGCCTGGCAAGAAGTTTCTTTCCGGTCACGAGTGAGTATGCCGGCAGCAAATTCTTCATTCGTAGCGGTGGTAAGCTCGCCGCCACACCACTATTTCTGGCTTTGGTGTTGGTGGAGAGCAGCGATGTGATGTTCGCGGTCGATTCGATCCCGGCGATCTTCGCTATCACGCGCGACCCGTTTCTCGTCTTCACCTCGAACGTGTTCGCCATCCTGGGCCTGCGCTCGCTCTACTTCGCCTTGGCCGGGCTGATGGACCGGTTCCGCTACCTGAAGGTGAGCCTGGTCTTTGTGCTCGCCTACGTCGGTATCAAGATGATCATGGTCCACCACTATCCCATTCCGGTGACGTTCTCCCTGGCTGTGATCTCCGGGATGCTGGCGGTGGGCATCATCGCATCGCTCGTCATCACCGAGGACACCGCCAAACTGGTTTCACCGCTGGTCGCCGAACTGGTCACGTTCTCGCACACCCAGGCCCGGCTCGTCGCCGCCGCGCTGTCGATCTCCACCCTCGTTCTCGTCGTCTTACTGATCGTCTTGCTGCCGGCGGCGACGGTCGTGGCCATACCCGTCGGGGCCGCGGTGATGGCACTCGAGCTGTTTTTGGCCCGGCGCTGGCTCGCCCGGGTGCGCCTCGAGGATCGTCGCAGGCGGTCCGAGCTTTCCGTCTAGTCCCCTGGCGCCTGCCGGTTGCGAAGCGCCTCGGCCAACGCGGCAGGCAGTTCGGTGGAATCGCCTGACTGGGAATCGACGGCGACGTGGATCGTCCGAACCCCGGCGGCCAACTCTCCGTCGGCTCGCAGGAAGCGATATCTGAGTTCGAATGAGCGCCTGCTCAGCGTCTCCACCCAAAGCTCGATCCGCAGGCGGTCGTTCAACCGCAAGGGCGCCCGGTAGTCGGCCGTGGCGTGGGCGATGGGCAGAACGACTGGGTGGATCGACAGCGCCGTGGGCAAGGGGTGGCCGAGCTCATCGAGGAAAGCTTCGTAGGCGGCGTGGGCGAGATCGAAGACTCGCGCATAAAAGATCAATCCGGCCGCATCGGTGTGCTGCAAGCGGACGATGGTCTCATACGTGAACATGTGGCAGCCTCAAGGAGACGGGTAGGCCGTCGCTCGCAGCTCACGGAGCGGGGCCAAGGTTTCGGATGCGCGGAGGATTATAGTATGACGGCGGGGTCGACGCGCCACCCGGAGGCTCCCGCGCGACGAACCTCCGGCCGCTCGATGGGTATCATGCTGAAAGCGGTTGAAAGATAATCCGGGGAAACCATGCCGTTCAGGAATAGAGATCGCGTGTCGACGTGCAGCGTCAAAGCTCTAGGCTGCGCCGCGATTCTGCTTGCCATCGGGCCCGCGTGTGGCTCCGACTCCGTCGCCCCCGTCCAGGCCGATGACGTCTACGTCGAAGTCCGGGTCACCGGCGGGTTCGCCGCGGCCGACTACAGCTTCGCCGTCGACGGGGCGGCCCGCGCGGTGCGTGGCATCTCTTGCGTGAACCTCTGCGACTTCGAAGCCGGCGAAATGATCGCACGATTGTCTCCCGCGCAGATCCTGGAGCTGTCGACACGATTTCATGAGGCGGGAATTTTGGCGCTCGACGGCACGGACTTCGGGGACCAGTGCTGCGACCAGTTCTTCTACACGATCCACTTTCGGCAGGGGGACCAGGAAGCTCATGTGAGTGGCAGCTCCGAAGCCCTGCCCGAGGCACTGCGCCGCGCGGTCGCCGACCTCCAGCAGCTCTTGCACGGCGTCCTTCCCTTCATCGTTGATTTCGATTCGCGACCGGACGACTGGCCGGGCCAGCCATGGGCTCTCAAAGGTTACGCTCTGGAACGTCCTGTCTTGACGTTGGATGTTGAGTACGGAGGAGGCTGCGAGGACCACGAGTTCGACCTGGTCGCCTGGGGAGGCTGGCTCGAGTCGTTTCCGGTCCAGGTCAACGTGCTGCTGGCCCACGAAGACCACGGCGATGCCTGTGATGCGCTCCTGACAAGCGAGCTGCGTTTCGACCTGACGCCGCTCGAACGCGCTTATGCGGCGGCCTACGGCGGGCCCGCGCGGGGTGCCACGACCATCTTGTTGCGCCTGCGGGTTCCGGGTGTAGCCGAGCCACGGCTCATCGAGTACACATTCTAGCTGCAAGCCGTCTCCTGGCCCCTCGGCTCGACGCTGGTGGTGGCCGGACGCCCGGGTCGAAACAGAATTGCGATGAAACTTCCACGTGAAGTGCCGCCGGGCATCCGCCAGGCTCGAGAGAAGTGGAAGTTCCGGGGCGACACGCGCCCCGACTTCGCCCAGACTCCGGGGCCCGGACAGGAATCGGTCTGGGACTATCCCCGGCCTCCACGCGTCGAAAGGGACGAGCGACAGGTGGAGGTCGCATGGGGTGGCGTGATCTTGGCGGAGTCGCGCCGCACGCTGCGCGTGTTGGAGACAGCCAGCCCGCCCGTCTTCTATCTGCCGCCCGAGGATGTCAGCGGCAAGCATCTAAAAGCGTCCCCGCGCTCCTCGCTTTGCGAATGGAAGGGCGAGGCGCGCTACTGGTCCTTTCGGGTGGGCGACAGGTTGATCCGCGACGTCGCCTGGAGCTATGCAGAGCCGTTTCCCGGCTACGAGGCGATCGCAGGTTATTTTTCGTTTTACCCCGGTCGCGTCGAATGCCGGGTTGGTGGTGTGCGGGTGGCGCCACAGCCCGGCGGCTTCTACGGCGGCTGGGTGACACCGGAGATCGTTGGCCCGTTCAAAGGCGAGCCGGGCACGGAGTGGTGGTAGTCGGTTCGTCGGCGAAGTGTGCGAGGCTCTCATGGACGTAAGAATCGAGCGCGTATTGCCGTTGCGGGTGGCCAGGGTGCACGCGTTCAGCGAAACGCCGGAGCGCGACGCTTGGGAGAAGCTACGAGCTTGGGCCGAACCGCGAGGGCTGCTGGACGACCTGGATTCGCACCCCATCTTTGGCTTCAACAACCCCAACCCGTCGCCCGAGCGCAGCGAGTACGGCTACGAGCTTTGGATCCGCGTCCACCCCGAGGACGAGGCAGAGGGTCGGGCGGACCCCGCCGGCCAGGTGGAACTGATGGATTTCTCCGGGGGCCTCTATGCCGTCACCACCTGCCGGCTGCAAGGCGACCCGCGGGGCAGCGTACCTCAGATTTGGCGGCGGCTTTGGGACTGGGTGCAGGCCAGCGACTTCGAGTGGCGCGGAGAGCACGAGCTGGAAAGGCTGCACGATCCGTGGGCGTCGGAGTCCGAGATGATGCTCGACCTTTTCTTGCCGCTCGAGGAGTGAGCGGCAGGGGCGGCGGCGCTGTGTGAGCACATACGTCCTCATGCGGTTACTCGAGTCGGCGCCGAGCCGCTACGACCTTGGCATCCGCTGGCTCACTCTAGGCCGCCTAGATTCTGCCTACGACCGACTCGCCGGCCAGATAGAGCCCGGGCAACGAGTGCTGGACATCGGCTGCGGCACCGGGGCGCTGACGCTGCGAGCCGCGCAACGCGGCGCCCGCGTTAAGGGCATCGACGTGAACGCGCGGATGCTGGACATCGCCGCCCAGCGCGTTCGGGAGGCAGATCTGGCTGAGCGGATCGAGCTGGTCGAGATGGGTGTGGCAGAGCTGGATCGCGAGGCCGACGAACAGTACGACGCCGTGACCGCCGGCCTCTGTTTTTCGGAGCTGACGGACGACGAGCTGGCCTACACGCTCGAGCAGGTGTCGCGGATTCTCAGGCCGAGCGGCCTGCTGCTCGTCGCCGATGAGGTGAAGCCACCGACTCTGACACGGCGGTGGCTGCTCGGACTCGTTAGACTGCCGTTGAGCGTGGTCACCTACATCATCACCCAACAAACCACGAATGCCGTGGCGAACCTGCCGGGGCGGCTCACGGCGGTGGGCCTGTCGATCGCGTCGATCCGATCGAGCGCTCTCGGCAGCTTCTGCGAGGTCGTCGCACGCAAGCCCAACGGTGTCATGCGTGAGCCGACGGCAGCGGCCCGGCGTTCTACCGCCGCACCTAGCCTGTAACCGACGATAATGAGGTGGCTCGCTTTTGCATGGGTCAATGTGGTGTCGACCCTCTTGCGTCTTCTTCCCTTTCCGACCCACACAGGTCTCATCAAGATCGGCAGCCCCGGCCGCCAGGCCCCGGTCCTGCTCACCTGCAACTTCCGGCTCACGGTGGAACGGGTACGCCGGGCGCTTCAGGGGACCGACGCCTATCTGCTGGTCGCCAACAGCCGCGGCGTCAACGTATGGTGCGCCGCGACGGGCGGCCTCTTCACCAACCACGACGTCATCTCGGTGTTGAAGACGAGCGGGATCGAAAAGCTCGTCGATCATCGAGTGGTCATCCTGCCGCAGCTCGCTGCGACGGGGATCGAGAGCGGGGTCATTCGCCGGAGGACTAGCTGGAGGGTCGTCTGGGGGCCGGTCTACGCCAACGCTATCGCTGACTTTCTGGAGCGCGGCCTCGAGAAGACGGTCGAGATGCGGAAGGTGCGCTTCCCCTGGACGGAACGGCTCGAGATGACGGTCGCCTGGGCGTTTCCGATCTCCCTCCTGGCGCTCCTGTTGTTCCCCGTCTGGCGGGCAGGTGTGCTACCGGTCATCGCGTTCATCTGGGCAGCCGCGTCTCTCGTCTTCCTGGGGTTTCCGCTGTATCAGCGGTGGCTTCGTACGGGCGGGAAACACATTGGCGTCATCTTCTTTTCATTCGGCGAACGCGGGCTGCCGGTCGTAATCTGGATGCTGTTCATGATCGGGTTGTCCGCGTACACCATCCTATTCGGCGGTTTCTCCTGGGCTCCGATCCTTCGATGGGGCCTGGTCTCGTTCGTCGTGCTTCTCGTTCTGGGGATCGACGTGACGGGCAGCACGCCGGTCTATAAGGGCGGCCTGCAGGCGGATCGTCGGCTGCGGATCGCGCTCGATGAAGACCTCTGCCGGGGCGTGGGCGCCTGCGAGGACGTGTGTCCGACGAACGTGTTCGTGATCGAGCCCGATCGGCATCTGGCAAGCCTGCCGCGGATTGATGCTTGCGTGCAGTGCGGCGCCTGCATCGTTCAGTGCCCCTACGACGCGCTCCACTTCCGGGGGCCGCTGGGTGACAGGGTGACCCCCGAGACGGTTCGCAGATTCAAGCTCAATCTCTTGGGCCAACGCCGAGTGGCGTGAGAGGCCCATGACGCCTGAACTCCATGCGGTAACCGGAGCGTTTGGATACTCGGGGCGCACCATCGCGGCACGCCTGCTCGACCGCGGCCACCGCGTGATCACGCTCACCAACTCGCTTCACCGGACGAACCCCTTTGGGGAACGCGTCAGGGCCTACCCCCTGAGCTTCGACGATCCCGAAGTGCTCGCCGGCGCGCTGCACGGCGTCAATGTTTTGTACAACACGTACTGGGTGCGCTTCAATCACCGATCCTTCAGCCACGCCGAAGCGGTGCGCAATACACGGGCGCTTTTCGCTGCCGCTCGGGCAGCCGGTGTCGAACGGGTCGTCCATGTCAGCATCACCAATCCTTCGGTGGACTCCGAGCTCGAGTATTTCCGCGGGAAGGCGGAGCTGGAGGCGGATCTGAGGGCGTCCGGGCTNNGTGTTGTTCGGGAGGGAGGACATCCTGATCAACAACATCGCGTGGATGCTGCGGCGATTTCCCGTGTTCGGAGTGTTCGGAGGCGGCGAGTACCGGCTGCAGCCGATACACGTGGATGACCTGGCCCGGCTGGCGGTCGAGCAGGGAGCCAGGCGCGAGGATGTCGTGATCGATGCGATCGGGCCCGAGACGTTCAGCTATCGTGGTCTGGTGGCCACGATCGGTGAGGCCATCGGCAAGCCACGCCCCATCGTCTCGATCCCGCCCTCGGTCGGATACGGGGTCAGCGTCCTGCTGGGAAAGCTGGTGGGTGACGTGGTGTTGACGCGAGACGAGATCAGCGGGCTGATGGCCGGCCTACTGCACGTGAACTCTCCGCCGGCGGGTACGACCCGGCTGACCGATTGGGCGGTCGAGCACCGAGATCAGCTCGGGGTCCGCTACGCGAGCGAGCTGGCCAGGCGGCGCGGATAGCCGGAGCTCTCGCCGGCCATCGCCATCGGTGGCGGCGTTCAGGGGGATCGCGCGATCCGCCCCTCCAGCATCGGCTCGACCTCCCTGGCGGATGCGGATGCTGTCGTGCGCGTTTTGGATGAGCTCTCGCACGAAGACATCCGGCTCCGGATACAAGTTCTTGGCGAGCAGCTGGATGAACCCCTCGAAGTTGGCGCGCATCTCTAAACGTTCAACCTGTTGAGACACAGGCTTCCTCCTGTCGGTCGGGTATGGGTGGCGGCCGTCAATCCGGGTCGAGGCCGAGCCGTTCGCTCAGCAACTCGAGTTGCAGGCTGGGTTGAAAACGCCAAAGCCGTTGCTGGTGTAGCGTTAGCTCGGGATCCAACCGCTGCCAGTCGGCGACCGAGTCTGCGAAGGGATCGCTGAGATCGAGCACCCCGTGTTCTGCGTGGTCGATGATGCTCTGCCAGCCGCAGCGGAAGTGGGACCTCCGTTCGTACAGCTGGGCGATCTGCTCACCGCGCAGGCGGCCGCGGCCGTGCTCGGGGGGCGTGTGAACGGCTGACGCGATGTCCTCGTCGGACACGAGCCGGTGCTGAAGCGTTCCTGATCGGTCCAGGGAATTGAAGATTCCTTCCGGGCCGAGCTGGCCGAAGCGCGTGTCGATCTCACAGAGTTCGGCACGCAGCGCCGAGAGACCACGGCGCCTGACACTCGTCTCGCCGTTCGCAGGTCGCCGATTTCGGCTAAGCAGCGAATCCCAATCGATGCGGTGCTGCCGAGCGCGATTCTTGAAAATCGCCAGCTTCATCGGCCAATCGAGCGTCCTCGTCATCGACCCGGGGTCTGCCTCGAGCGCTTCGAGAACCTCGCGCCACCGTCGACAGGCGACACCTGCCCACGCCGGCATGAACGGGGCATCGAGGTGCGACGTGACCTCGTCGAGGTAGCGGCGTTGGATCTCTAGGGCGGTCAGCGGCTTATCGTCGGCGATCTCGGCACGGGCCGTGCAGCTCGGGTCTGCGACGTAGGCGCGCATCGCCCCCAGCGGGTCGCGAAGCTGAACCGTTTGCCCGGGTCGCTGTCCGGATTCGCACAGCTTGACGATCAATGCGGTCGTGGCCAGACGCAGATAGTCGCCAAGGTGCGAGCAAAGGCTCTCGCCGGATAACACGTGCAGTCGGTGGTAATCCAGGCCCGCCAGGGGCTCATCCTTTGTGTGGAAGATGCCGCGGCGCTCGGTGGAGGCGCCGGATACCTCGTGCTCGAGGTGAGCGACTCTCGGAGAGAGCGTGAACTCGATGCCCGCTGCTTGCGGGCTCAACCCGCCGGCGCCGGTGAAGATCACGCGCGACACTAGATGGGGGATGATCTGTTGAGCGAGAATGGGCTGCGGGACGCGTCGATAGAGATACGATTCGTGCGAGCCCCAGGTCGCCGTGTTCACGTAATCGACGTTGCATTTGAAGAGCCAGGCGTTGGCCACCGCGGGGTTCGTGGTCTCCAACTCGCGCGCCGCCCGGAATAGCGTCTCTTCTCCGGCGCGAACGTATCGCACGGCTTCCTCCGGGCTCGTACACTCGGCGGTGGAGTATTCTGGGTGACGCCCACAGTCGATATAAAGCCGCGCCCCGTTGGCCAGGTAGAGGTCAGACGGTCTCAGACCGTAGAGGTAGCGATGGCTTGCCTTGACGCGATCAAGCAGGGCCTGGGTGAACTCGCCCCGATCGAGCGGCGACCCCGATGCGTCGAGGGCCGTGAAAGCAAATTCGGTTTCGACGCCGAGCATTAGCCGGCCCATCGCTACTGCCCCCCGCTCTGTCGGTTGGCACGAAGGAAACGCTCGCTGTCGTCGGACAGCCCGCGCGTGATGGCTTCGTCCGCAGCGGCTAACAGGTCATCGGCATCGGCGCGGAGCCGATCGATATCGTCGTCGTCGGTTGGGGCGCCGGGTGTGAGCTCGGGGTTGCGCTCGCGGTCGGGCCTCTGTCGCTCACGCTCTCTCATCGTGGCTCTCCAGCGTTCAAGGTTTCGGGGTCGTTGCGCTCGCAGTCCCGCTGCACGAGATGCGAACCGCATCCTCTATGCGGCTGATCAGATCGTTCAATGAACGGGCAGAGCGGAACACGTCCTGAAGCTCGGCTCGGGTGAAGCGCGTCGGGTCTGCGATTTCGACTGTGCGTCGTATCGGGAAACCGCAGCGATCATCGTCGACGAGAAGGGTGACCCGATCCCAGTTCACAGACTCCACATGCTCCGGTCCGGCGGCTTGCAGCAACATGGCTCGGGCCCAGGCTCGGGTGTCGTCCGGCGGCTGGTGCATGAAGCGCTCGATCTCGGCGTCTGTCACGACCCGCTCGGCCAGGCCGCTGCGCTCGCAAGGCCAGAAGAGCCCGTCTTCCTCGTCCAGGCTGCTGTAAAGGAGATCGAGGTGTTTGACCTCCGGCGAGCGCCAATCGAGATCGGGGCGGGCATCGATCGCACGCAGCAGAATTTCTCGCTTGACGATCCAATCGAGTCGGCAACGCGCGAGGTCGAATCGCCGTGTCTCCAACCAGGACAAAGTCTCGTCCCAAAGGTCGAGGATGCGCTCAGCGTGGGGCACGTACGGATCATAACCCACGGACCGGGCAAACCAGCGGGCTTTTTCGAGGAACGCGCGTTGCAGCTCGACCGCCGTCACCATTCGGCCGTCGGCCAGCGGCGCGCGGGCGGAGAGGTCGGGATCGCGGCTCCAGAGATGGAGCGCCTCGACGGGATCGGCGAGCATCATGAGGGGATCGCCGTAGTCGGCCTCCAGCATCGCCAGCGTCAACTGCATCGTCCCGACCTTCAGCAACGTCGCCATCTGGCTCAGGTTGTGATCGGAACAGATGCAATGCAGGCGAGCGTAGCGGTCGTCGAGTGAGGACGAGCCTTCCGCTCCCCAGCCGCCGCCGCAGTGCGGTTCGTCGCGAATATTGACGAGCGGTCGCGCGTACGTTGTCTGAGCCCCCCTCACCTTCTCGATGAAGTCGGCGCGCTGTGAGATCTGATAGTCGGCGTGTGGGAGTCCGTTCTCGGACCCCACCTTGCCCTGCCCGCTGATCACGATGCTCGAGGCCTGAAAGGCGGAAAAGATGAAGAGGTCCGGCAGCATACGATCGACTAGCCGCCACCACAGCTCCCTCGAGATGAGGAAATTCAGGTGAGATCCCCAGGATGCTCCGAGACCATCGCTGTTGCCCGCGGTGACCACGAGGCGCTCGCCGTCACGAAGCTCGGCGTTGGCGGCGTGCATCGCGTCTTTCGCCACCTCGAGCATGGCGCGGGAGGCGGCAACGAAATCGAAAGCGCTCCGCACTTCGCTGGTCGTTATCTCGAGATGGTTCAGGTCGATGTAGCAGCAGGCGCCGTTGAGTCGCAGGAACTTGCGTCCCCAGTCTTGCGGGTCGGAATCGTCGGCAGACCCCGCGCCGCGGGGGTAGGCGGCGGAATAACCACGCGTGCCATCGGACCGTAACACGTAGCCTGGGGAGTCGTAGCTGTCGTCGAGGTCGCGGACGTTGTTTCCGGAGTAGCTGAAATAGATGCCACGCTCGAGTCTTTGCGGGTACGCATCGCCATAGCCCGACGACCGGCCGGCGCCGCCTCCGTGGGCAGGTGTGTAACCGCGCCGGCTCCCAACAAAGGCAGTGTGCGCCCGGATCCCGTCAATGTGCCGGAGCAACAAGCGAGCGGCCTCAGCGCCCGTGCCCGCCACGCTTTCGCGCCCCAGGATCATGTTCCCGAGCTCGCTGTCGCTGCCGATGATCTTGGGAACACGCTCGATTTTCGCGCGCCCGAGGGTGCGGATCGCCCCCAGAGGCTCTCTTTCGCCGGTGCCGTCAGACACAATCAACGCCCCTTGCTTGAGCTCCCTCAGGACGCCAGGTAGCGGTGAGGCCGGACCCTTCGGCGAATCGGCTCCACCGCAATCACGTCGGCATCCTCGGAGAGATCGGTTAGATAATGGTGGGCGTTCCGCACGCTGAGCGTGGTGCTCAGTTTCTCGAGCATGTCGGCGACCGCCTCGTGCATGTCCGCGGCGATGATCCCATCGTTCTCGAGCGCGTCGTCCGACGATGCTGTCTGTCCCGCATCGGCGGCGGCGGCGACGCGCTGAAACGCCCGCTGACGAGTGTCGAGACACGTCTGCTTGATCACCCGGCCACTCAACAGCTCGCGTGCCGCCACCTCGCGCGACTTGCCGTCTCGGAAGCGGAGCGTTGCCACCGTGGAATCGCCGTTCGGGTCATACAGCCTCGAGACCGCCGAGTCGATCAACGCCTGCCGCGTTTCGGTCGGCGTGGCTCCGTTGGCCCGGTAGGGGAGGTCGCGGGGGAGGTAGATGCTGAAGATCTCACGGGCGCCTTCTCGGTTGGGACGGCCGACACGCACCTCGAGGCCTGAGACACGCTCGAGGAGGGCGGCGTCGACCAGATCTTTGCGATTGGTCGCCGCGATCACCGCGACGCGATCGCGTCGTTGAAATCCACCGAGACATGTCAACCAGGCGGACAGGAAGCGATCCTGATGCTGGCCCACGAGGCTGCCGCGATGGCGGCCTATCGCCTCTACCTCGTCGATGAAAAGGATGGTCGGCCCGTCGTATTCGTTGAGCGCCTTGAAAAGCCGTCGGATGTTGGCCTGCGTCGTGCCCACCCAGGGCGATTCCAACTCGGCACCGTTGATTACGGCGAACCGGCAGGGCACGCCGGTCTTCTGAGTGACCAGGTAAGCGATGGTGCGCGCCACGAGTGTCTTGCCACACCCCGGCGGGCCCACCAACAGCGCTGACAGGTTGAAGTCGGCGACGCTGAAGCGCCGGGCAAGCTCGGGCCGGGCCACCGCGGTAGTGAAAGCCGATATCACGCGCTTGAGACTGGCAGCGAGGCCACCGATCGGCGGAGGCGGCGCGGTGATCTCCTTGATGTTGAGGAAGTGCGGGCTGGAGTCGCCCGTGGAGATCTTGGCAAACGCCAGCCCCAACTGGCGGTTCCAGAGCACCTGTTCGCCGGGCTCGAGCGAACCGCTGCGCAGCTCCGCCGCCGCCAGCACCACGACCTCTTCATCCCGGTCGCGAAGGACGATTCTATCCGTGGAGAGGCGTCGCTCCACCGTCGCCGTTTCGCCGACCTGCAACCCGTTCTCGGCCTTCCCCAGGACCACGCCGAGGCTGCTTCCCAGGTAGACCGTATCGCCCACGGCCAGATTCTCGCACTCAAATTCGACGTCCAACGCAACCAGATAACGGTCGACGCCGTGGGCGACTTTCGCGAGAAGTTGCCCGGCCGCCTCGATCCATCCCAGGAAGACGGCGAGTCGCAGCGGGGGCGCGCGGAGCTTTTCGATCACCTGGACGAGCTCTTCCTGCTTGGCGCGAAGTCGCTCGTGTAGCTTCTGAGCCTGTCGCAGCGCGGTGCTCTTCGCAGCGATCTCAGCGATGAAAAGCTCATCGAGTTTGCGGCTCTCCTCTCGGACGCGGCGCCGGCTCTGGATGAAATCGAGCTTGGCCGCGTCGCTCGGCCCATCCTCGCCGGAGGAACGGAGCAGCTCGAGGAGAATCTGTGTGGGGCGTGCCATGGGTCACCTCACTTCTTCGGAGGTCTGAGGAACGCCGGAGCGACAATGCTCCGGGGCGCCGGTGTTACAGGCGCCGGCACCCGACGAACCGTCCCGCGGCGGCGCGTCGGAGGGAGCCACCGGCTCGGGAACCACCGCGGCCACATCCGCCGCGGCTGGGGCCAGGGCGCGGCCGCTCCGCGGGACGCCGCCGAACAGGTGGAAGCCGCGCGCCGCGACCATACCGTCGCGCCAGCCAAACAAGTCGCAGCGCCAGTCGTCTTCACCGAGGTCGCTGAGCAGGAGGGCGACGTTGAAGGGAAGCGGAAACATCGCGCGCATCAGCGCCACGTCGTCGCGGCTGAAAAACGGCTGTTTGAGGAGGGGACAGGTCCGGCGACGCTCTTCCGGACAGTTTCGGCACCAGGATGCGCAGGGATGACTGTGGGCAAAGCCCGTAATCAGCTCGCCTTCTTTCCGAAGGTCGAGCGCGGCGCGTGCCGCGGCCCAGGTCTCGGCGGTGAAGGTCAGCCGCGCTCGCTCCGCCACGGTGTGCTGGGCCGGGATGAGTGCGGTGACCTCGGAGAAGATCTCGTGACTGTTCGTGTCGCGGTAGAGGTTGCCGATCAGGATGCCGCCCCACTCCACGTCACCGGCTTCTCGCGCCAGCTGCTCGGCTTCTGCCACGACGTGCCGGGGGATGAGGACCGGGATATCTCGATCCGAGTCGAGAGACTCCCGCACGCCGCTCGCGCGGGCGAGGCGTACCTCCAGGCTGTCGGGCACCAGGGGCAGGGGCTGCGGGATCTCGGCGACGGAGAACGAACCGCCAGCCGCGC
>JABAOH010006388.1_pt1 | contig 12512 bp, 16 predicted proteins | sample 7062181 | NCBI WGS metagenome assembly JABAOH01 (sample SAMN14538630, study PRJNA623070) | marine sediment metagenome | biome: marine biome [ENVO:00000428]; feature: marine pelagic biome [ENVO:01000023]; material: deep marine sediment [ENVO:00002113]; isolation source: pool of 5 deep marine... | reverse complement strand
GAACTCCTTCTAACCGTTTTTCCATCTCTTCACAGATGAAGTCGGCAACCGGCACTGCCACATCATTTTCAATGAGGTTTAGTTTGAACTCCTCTAAAATTGGGCGGAGTTTTTCGGCTTTCAGTTCTGTAGTCACGATCTTGTTGACGACGCCGCTAAGACCTTTTCTTAGCTTTTCGAACACCTTTCGCCCTCTCTCCTTCCCTCAGTTTCGCCGTTAGCTCTTCAAGTCTAGTTCTGTCTTCCCGAATTTTTCCTACAACCTGAGCGAATTGCTGTCCAAGAGATGTTCTTGTTTTTTCCAGTTCGGCCATGCGGTTTTCCAGGTTTTCTCTGGCTACTTTCATTGTTCTTTCAACGGTTACGTCGGCTCCTATCCCCACTACGACCTTGTCTGCGCTTTCCAATTTGGCTTTTACGTAGGAGCCTCCTCCTATCGGAACGAAAAGCTGCGCGTTTTTCTTTTCCTTTCCTAACCCTCTCAAGGTCATGTCTGCGACTCTAAGTTCAGTTAAGGCGGCGTTCACAAGATTTACCCTTGACTGCAACTCATTGGCTGTTCCCTCCAAGATTCGAAGCTCAACAACCAGTCTGCGGAAGGTCTCTTCTTCACTGGACACTTTCTCTTTCTCCTAGGGTTAATTTCTTCACCAAAGGACTTTCAATCTCCTCTGGACCTATCTCCTCCACCTTTACAACTTTAATCTGGAAGCGTTTGACTCTGTGTTTGCTTCCCAACTCCATGTAGATTTTTTCCACGGCGTCTTCTGGTTTTAAAGCCCGAACCTCTTTACGAAAGTCTGTCTGAAAATTCGGTTTCCTGATCTCACCGATCACTCGAAAAACTTTGACCTCACTCATTTTCCTTCACCACGTCGAGCGCCTGCCCAATTATGAACATTTCGGGTCCAGTTGTCATGAAACCAGCCACAGCTCCATATTTATTTCCTATAAGCCCTGTGGCAACATAAGGTATTCCACAGTTGNNTAAAATTTTTTGTTCCTCCTCCTTAAGCAAAGGATGAGCTAACACGCCTTTGTTTGTGGCGGTGGCAAGAGATCCCACGTATGGTAGCCCAGCTATTTCTCCACCCATAACCTCAACGCCCAACGTGTCTTCTATCTTGGTCACGTCTCTTCTTCCCAATCTGGGGTCAACAACCGCTCCATAGTCGTTCGCCAAGATTAGGTTTCCGTAAGCCGTTTTTTTGGTGCTCATAACGGTGACGTTAATGTCTGAGACTGATTTAACAGCTTCGATTTCTTTTTCTTGAGCAAAATGGGGAAGAACCATACCATTGGAGTTTGCGCATGCTAGGGCGCCTATGAGCACCGATTTGCCAATTGTTGTGGTAACAACTTTTACTTTTAACCACTCCCCAACTTTTTGCGCTTTAGTCTTAGGAACCTGCGGAGGAATAATCACCATTGTGTCGGTGGCAAGAGAATAAACTCCTATGCTAGCGCTACCGAAAAGATTGAAAAGGAACAGTGGCAAGTGTCAGTCTCCTTCTGCCAGAAGGACCGTTATCACTCCTTCCTTGTCTTTAACCGCTCGAACTCTGATTTTTCGAGGCGGTTTTTCGATTCCCCTGCTCCAAATTTTTTCATTCACCTCGTTGCTGATGACCAGTGTCTCAGCTTCTTCCTCACCTTCAACTTCAGCTCGGAGTTTCATATGTTTCTGAATAAAACCTTTAATAATGCGCATAGCTTTCGGCGCTCGCTTTTTTCGCTGGGAAATCCATGCCCTCTGTAGAGGAATTGTATAAAATTTTTCCTCAACGATTTCCTCCTCTAATTCTTTCTTCTTCTTTTTTTCAACTTCTGCGATTTCCTCTTCTTCCGCCGTCTCTTCTGCCTCTTCAATCTCTTCCTCGGGAACTTCTTCCTTTGCTACAACTTCTTCTGTTCCCTCGGCTTCCCCTTCTTCCTCCTCAACCTCCTCAGCGGCTTCAACAGTCTCTTCCATTCACGTTTCCCTCAAGCCCTTATCTTTCTTTGTCGCCAACGTCTTCTCTTCGGGTTTGTTCTCACCCGCCCAACTGTTTTAGCGATGACCCATGTTGGAACGGGTTTCTTCTGTTTTCCAGCCTTTGTAAGTCTGCGTTTTTTTGCGGGTGGTTTGTTTCGCGCCGTCTTTAAACCCTCCTGATTTTGAATTCTCGGCGGCCTGACTGTAGTCTCACGAGGATTTCTTTCAACTGTTTGTCGGTAACTGGGATGTCTATTTTTCCTTGTTGTGCAAGCTGGATCAGCTGTAGTTCAAGTTGTTGAGCGAAATCTTGTTTAACCATTTTCAGGTTTGTTAGGCGACGTCTGGCGTCTGGGGTGAGTATTCTGCGAAGCAAAGCTTGCTTTTGAATTTCGATTTGCCGCTGCGCCTGAGCCCGTTGTTGTTCCTCCGTTAGTCTCCGCTGTAGTTCTAGGAGCTTTCTTCTTCGCAGTTCTTCAATTTCTTCCTCGCTCATTCTGTACACCTAATACTTTCTAAGTTCAGGCTGAGTTTTCTCCAGATTCTTCTTAATTTCGGTTGAAAGCTTATCTAGCAGTCGTCTTCCATCGCTCGTTACTACTCTCCCTCTGTTTCTTAGAGGTTCCACAAGGCCTGCGGCTTGAAGTTGCTGCAAGGCTTTTCTGATGATTCCGCCGCCGCCCTTCCTAGCGTGTTCCGGTTTCACTCCTCGATCGATTCTGCCGCCATATTCTGATCGGAGTCTTTCTATACCAATCGGCCCCTTCACGTAGATTTTACGTAGAAGCGAGGCGCATCGAGTGAACCACCAATCTGGGTTCTGGGGTGGTCTTTGAGTGTGAGAGCCTGTTTTCACAAAGGAAGTCCATGGGGGTGGAACTATTGCATCTACTTCTTCCCTCAGATAGCGAGCTAACCTCTCGATAAGAACTGATGGAGGGACGTCGTAGGGTGTTGGCAAGACTTCTTCTTCCCGATTTTTCCTTCACTAAGGGAAAAGAGTTGTCTTATATTAGTTTCGTGGTTGAGAAAAACAAGCTCTTATATGGTTATGAAGATTTTACCCTTTTTTTCCGACGTTTGTAGAGTAGAAAGGTGTGACCTCGAACTTCGATTAAAGATGATTTTGTTTGTTGCGCGATTTTTGATGCAACACTTTTAGCTTCCTCATCTTTGAGTGCACTTCTTAATATCTTTGCTTTCACAATTTCCCTTTTCTCTAGCTGCCTAGAGATTTCGTTTACTATTTGCGGCGTTGTCCCCTGCTTTCCAACCCAGACTGTTGGTTTCTCAGCGCTAAGCTCCCGCTTTATTCGACGCTTCATCTTTGGCGTTATCATTGTTTCTCCCTGCCTTTTATGGGCATACGCGCGTGCTTGCCGCAGTTTAAGCAAGTGATAACCACGTGAGGTTCCCTTCTTGATTGGATGCGAACACGACAGTTTACCCCTGGTAAAATAAAGCTTTTACAGTGCCTACAAACGAGGCGCCTATACTCTCTGGGAAGCCGCAGTTTGGTTCCCATGGCTATTTTCCTCGCAATCTTCACGTAACGTTGCGCCAGTTCGGGGTCTTCATGAATGACTTCTCTGGCTAGGCGGAAGAGGGTGTGAACGCGTTGTAAGGCTATCCGCTTCGTGGCATTCATTTCAAACAAACTATATCGTATAATCGCCATTAAGTTTTTTATCGAAACACAACTTCTCCTTAAGTTAAGGGTTAAGTTTGCTGATTCTCATATTGGCCGAGTCTGCACTTGAAATGGTTCCTCAAGATTTGTGGAGTCACCCCGCCATCAGACGCCATTCAAAAAGACGCAGAAAACCTCCCGGGCTCATTCTTCTCGACCGATCATACCATCACTCTGCCATGAAAAAGCTTAGGGAAAGCGAGAAGAGGGGGCGACCAGACATAGTTCATTTCGCCTTGCTCGAAGCTTTAGGGTCGCCCCTCAATAAAGAAAGATTCCTCCAATTATACGTGCACACCAACAACGACTACGTGGTCACGGTCAATTCTGAAGCTCGGCTGCCGAGAAACTACAATCGGTTCGTCGGCCTCCTAGAGCAACTATTTGAGTTAGGAAGAGTTCCTTCTAAAGGACAGACACTACTCAAGTTAGAGCGCAAAACGTTGTCACAACTGCTTGAAGAAACCAAAACCGACTATGTTATAGCTTTCAGCAGAAAAGGTTCACCTAAAACTCTCGAAGAGGCTATTTCCAAGCTTTCAGACAGACAGAGGCCAGCGGTAATCGTCGGCGGTTTTCCCCACGGCCACTTCTCAGAAACAACCATCAGATTGGCAGACGAAGTTGTCTGTATAGATCCGGAGATGCTAGAAACATGGACCTTAACTTCGAGGGTGATCTACGAATACGAACGCGCCATTTCCCTACCCAAGAAAAGGCTTAAGCAATAGTTGACTTGGTGCGGCCGCCGGGATTCGAACCCGGGATTGCAGACTTGGAAGGCTTACACCATTGACTGTGTCCTAACCAGACTAGACCACGGCCGCGCAGTCTCCACAGCTTATCAAAGATTGCTGCTGCAAATATCTGTTACGGGTTTTCGTACTAATTGAAACCCAAAAGTATGAGGGTTGCCTTTATATTGAAGTTAGCATTTTCCTTAGTGTTGGTTTGCTGGTCGACCATAAGCAAGAAGGTGAAGGTTGATGGCTTTACCACTAGAACTAATAGGAATATTCCTAAGAGACTTCGCCATTTTCCTTGCAATATATCTAATAGTGGCGCTAAGCCTCAACCTCGAATACGGCTATGCTGGGATGCCTAACTTTGGCAAAGTACTGGCTGTGGCCGGTGGTGCTTTCACTGTCGGTTTCTTTCCCGGTAGGATAACAGCTTGGCTCTTCAACATAGGCACCGCCGAATATAATGGTCTCGCAGATTACGCCACCCTAAATTATCATGTGACCATAGTTAACGAAGTGGACAAGGTGCTTGCGTCAAATGCGGCACTCTCCATAGCAATATTTTTCGCCACTTTAGCTATTGCTGCACTAGTCGGCGCGGTCTTAGGTTACGTTGCTTCCTATCCAGCCATAAGTCTTCGTGAAGACTACTTGGCCATAATGCTGCTCGCAATGGGAGAGGCTATCAGAGTTATAGGCCATAACTATACTCCGATTATTAGGGGAAACATCGGTTGCTTGGTGCCTGATCCTTTTGGGTGGGCTGGAGAATTAAGGTATGTAACCGTCTTGTTGTTCATAGTTGGTATATGCATTCTGGTATTCTTTTATCTCGAGCGTTTGGTAAGAACTCCATTAGGGAGAATGTTAAGGGCGACTAGAGATAATGAGGACGTAGCCGAGTCGCTTGGCAAAGACGTTACTCGCGTAAGAATGAAGGTTATTATGATCGCTTCGATGGTCGGGGCCATCGCCGGTGCGCTGGATGCGTTTAAAGCGGGTGGCGTAATCGCCGCGATGTACCACAGGGAGACATGGACATTCTGGCCTTGGGTCATGGTGGTCTTGGGAGGCGCCGCCAACAACATGGGCATTATAGTTGGCACCCTCGCCTTCACATCGCTCAGAAGGTTCATAGATTATTTTAAAGGATCTCTAGATCCCTTTGTTCCCTTTAGCGTCGTGTGGCTTGAGCCACTGTTACTTGGAATAATATTAATATTGATACAGATGTTTAGACCGGGGGGCGTCATACCGGAGAAGCCTACATCCACATTAGGCCACGGGAAACTTAAAAAAATCGCTGGCTTAAAAAGAGCTACTTCTTCATCAAAAAGGGAGGATCAAAAAGAAAATTCTTAGAGAGGCTGTTAAGCCTCACTTCTAGTTCTGAGTAAATATCGTGAGATTATCCTCCGCGCGGACGTAAGTATGCCCCGCCAATTGGTTCCGGTGAGGCCCTTTGGAGCCAAGAGAAGCGTAATTGCAATTGCTATTAGGGGGATCAAGGGTCTGTAAGGTATTACCCCCGCGCCTAACCATGAGGCTAGGAGGCTAGTTCCAAGTATTTCAGCCAGTCCGATCAAAAAGCCCCCCAGCACAGCACCGTAAATGCTACCGAGTCCCCCTACAATGCTTGCTGCGAAAACGCTTACTATGTAATTGGAACCCATGTCTGGGTTGCCTGGAACCCATAGTGGAAGAAGTGCCCCTGAAAGACCTGCAAGCCCACCCGCTATAAACCATGAGACCGCATAAACCATGTTGACGTTTATGCCCACCACGCTGGCTAGAGACGAATCCTCAATGGCTGCTCTCATCGCAACTCCAAACTTCGTTCTAGTTAGGGCTAGATACAGTGACGTGACTATAACCGCCACTAGCGTTGGAGAAATGACTAGGATGCCCCTCTGACCTGCGATACGGATGTCGTAATATGTAAGTAAGAAGTATCTTGAACGAATCTTGAACTGCGTCGACAAGTAGTCGGCGTAGATGTTCATCACGGCCAACAGTATAAATTCGATGGCAAGCGTGGTTATCATCAGCCCAATAACTGTGGCGCCCCTTCGTATGAGGGGTCTAAATACGATAAGATATTGAGCTAGAGCCATTATTGCACCAACCAGTAGGGCCAAGAGAAAATAGTGGTATGGATTTCCTATCCACACACTAACCGCCGTCAAAGTGACATATGCTCCCAGCGCTGCAAAGGTTCCATGAGCAAAGTTAGGAACTTTTGTGGTTAAGTAGGTGAGAGTAAGTCCAATACTCAAAAGCGTGAGAAGACTGCTAAAAATAATTGCTCTACTGAGTATAATGATGTCAATCATATCCTTCAATGACAATAAAGGAACAAATAAGTTTTCTGTTAATGGAACGAAGGATGCATGTGCGCACACTACGAGTCTTTGCGACCGATCACGTTTGTTTTCATGAGTGTGTTTCGTATGTTAACGAAATTGGAAAAAGCTTATAAATTGCATGCATGCATGTAGGACTGGTTTAAGGTGAAGAAAATGGCAAAAAGAGGAACAAAAGGAATGACTACAACAATAGCTGTTGTGCTAGCAATCGTCATGCTCGTCGTAGGCCTCCTTATAGGTGCAGCGGCATTTGGAATGGCTAGAATCGGGTTTCCTGTGGAGACACCTGAGGAGGTACAACAAGAAATAGATCAGCTGAAGGCAGAAGTAGCTAGTTTGGAGGCAGATATAGATGACTTGGAGGACACAGTAGCTAGCAAGGACGCCACAATAGCTGATCTGACCACTGACAAGGAATTACTTGTTGAGATGCTCGTGGCTGAGGCCCTATATATTGCCGATGCCTTGGGTGTTACTTTTGACCTGACGTTAACGGGTGAAATTGAACTTGGGGCATTACTATCGCTGACGGGAGACTTAGCCACCTTCGGTGAGAACGAAAAGGTTGCCGCTGAATACGCTGCTGAACTGGTGAACTTGATGCTTGAGAGGTTAGGAGCACAATGGACGATGACGATAGTTCCAGAAGACACCGTAACGGAGCCTGACATTTGCTTGGAGAAGACAGAGAGCTTCGCAGCAAGGGGTATAGAGCTTCTCATAGGTCCTTTGAGCAGCGCAGAGGTCCGAGCCATCAAGGCGTATTGTGACGCGAACAAGATATTGGCGGTAAGTCAGTCCTCGACTGCGCCAGACCTAGCTATAGCAGACGACTACATCTTGAGGTTCTGCCCCACCGACAAACTGGGTCAAGGACCTGCGATTGCCAGAATAATGTACGACGAAGGAAAGAGGTACATTATTCCCGTCACGAGAAACGACGCTTGGGGAGCTGGACTAGAGGGAGCAACACAATTGAGGTTTGAGGAACTAGGAGGAACCTTCCTTCCGGGCATACTATACGATCCTGACGCAACGGAGTTCTCGGTTGAGGCAGCTGATTTGTCCAGTAAAGTTAGCAGCGCATTAGGAACNNTGCTTTGACTACCCTGTTCTCGATGACGTTAAGTGGTATGGAAGCGATGGAACAGCTACGAGCGGAGCAATGCTCGATGATCCGGCTGTGCGAGACTTTGCCATGTCGGTCGAGTATCCTTCCACGATCTTCGGCCCTGCGCCAATCGGCACTAAGTGGCACATGGTTCGCGAACGCGGCTTAGAAGTGTTAGGAAGGGAACCAGAATCCTATTCGTACGCGATCTACGACATAGTTTGGGCATATGCTTATGCCCTCTTAATTGTAGACGAATACGACGCTGAGGCAATAAAGGATGTTATACCCGACATAGTCGCAGTGGAAGCATACATTGGCGCTTCAGGCAAAGTCACGCTTGATGAGTTTGGTGACAGGGAAGCTGGAGACTACGACATATGGCAGATCGTCGAAATCGACGGAACATACGACTGGCAGGTCATAGGCAGTTGGATCATGGCCACAGACTCCGTAATAACTAGGTAGATTTATCTACCCGCCCCTTCTTTTTTTATTGTGACAACCATGGAAAACGTACTCACGGTTAGAGGTGTAAGAAAGACTTTCGGCGGCCTAGTTGCCCTAGACGACGTCAACATCAACGTCAAAAAAGGGCTAATGACAATGCTAATAGGCCCCAACGGCAGCGGCAAAACCACCCTCATAAACTGCGTCACCGGCTTCTATAAACCTGATAGAGGCAGAGTATGGTTCGAAGGTAAGGAGATCACTAGATGGCCACCCCACAAAGTATACGACCAAGGCCTCGTAAGGACCTTCCAGATCCCACAGCCCTTCCAAAACCTCACGGTCCTGGAAAATATGCTCACAGCCTATAGGGGCAACCCGGGCGAAGGCTTCATCAAAGCTTTATACAGAAAATCTTGGGTTAGCGAAGAGGAGAAAGCAACGGAATTGGCCTTCGAGTTTCTAGAGCTTCTCAATCTCGATCACATGTGGAACAGGCCAGCCACCCATCTAAGCGGAGGACAAATGAAGCTTGTTGAGGCTGGAAGGGCTATCATGAGCGGAGCAAGAATGGTACTCATGGACGAACCGGCTTCAGGCATATATCCAAAGTTAGCGCACGAGGTCTTTTCATACCTCACTAAGATGAAGAAGAAGCTTGGAGTTACCTTCCTCATTATAGAGCACAGGATTGAGTTGGTTCTACCCTACGTTGATCACGTTTACGCCATGGCGACAGGGAAAATCATTTCGGAAGGAAAACCAAAAAAAGTCTTGAGCGCTCAAGCCGTAGTAGATAGCTATCTAGGTGGATAAAACATGTTAAAAATCGAGGACATCAACTCCGGATACGGAAGGCTTCACGTACTCTTCGACATCAACGCAAAGGTGAAAGCAAAGGACATCACAGTACTTGTGGGGCCCAATGGAAGCGGCAAGAGCACGTTGCTGAAAACAATCATGGGAATAACGCAAGTATACTCTGGGAAGATACTCTTCAACGAGAAGAACATACTAGGATTACCACCTCATGCGGTGACAAAGCTGGGCGTAGCTTACCTACCCCAAGTCGATAACGTCTTTGCAGACCTTAAGGTTAGGGAAAACCTACTCATGGCTGGCTATATCTTAGGCAGAGACGAAGCTAAGAAACGCGCAAGAGATGTCCTAGACGAGTTCCCAGTACTAAAAGAGTACATGGGTAGAAGGGCGGGAACTCTTAGCGGTGGAGAAAGGCAGATGTTGGCGATGGCTATGGCTACGATGAGGAGACCCAAAATCATGCTATTCGACGAACCAACAGCCAGTCTTGCCCCAAAAATGGCCTTCGAAGTACTCGACAAAATAGTGAAACTAAGAGACAACTATGGAATGACCCTGGTGCTGGCTGAGCAGAACGCCAGAAGAGCTCTTGAACACGGAGACGAGGCCATTCTCCTTGTCAGCGGAAGAGTAATGTACGAGGGTGACTCGCAGGAGCTACTGAAACACCCAGAGCTAGGCCAAGTTTATTTGGGCGTCAAAAAAGCGTGAGTCTGGCTTTCAATTTTTCCTAGGTAATACAATACCGTTGACTAATTCAGGATAGTAATGTTCTATCTTTGAGGAAAGAAGTGGTTTTTACCGCATGACGTTGGCTCCGGCTCCAACTCCCAACTCTAACTAAAATGTTCATCCAGCAGATGGCTGGCTCGTGCATATGGCACTCACTACCAGCTTACTAACTAAATAGGTTTACCTCTTTGGAAATTCCTTTCTCCTTAGCCTTAGTATACGCTAACCATGCGGTAGCACAATCTTGTATTCCTAAACCAACAGATTTGAAGAATGTTATTTCGGAATCGGATGTTCTGCCAGGTTTTATCCCGGTCACTAGTTCCCCCAGCTCCGCGTATATGTCTTTTTCCGTAATGATTCCTGCTTTTAGTGGGATAATTATGTCTCCCGCCTCCTCTAAAGCAGCGGATTTTTGGTCTACCACGATTTTCGACCTTTTAATCACCACTTCGTCGACTTCTCTGACATCCGGTTTGAAAGAGCCAATTGAATTCAAGTGTGTACCTGGGTTTACTAAGTTTCCATCAAAAATTGGGGTCTTCGCTGTGGTTGCGGTAATTATTATATCCGACTCTTTTACGACGTCTTCAGGTTTGCGTGTTTCAATAGGAATGTTGAGGTTTCCAGACATTTCGGTTGCGAACCCGTTTGCTCTCTCTTCAAAGTTATCATACACAAACGCTCTTTCTATGTTCCGCACGGCACATACTGCCATTAACTGAGTCCTTGCTTGCACTCCAGCACCAAAAACTCCAACGGTCTTTGAGTCTTCTCTGGCCAAGTACTTGGTGGCTACTCCGCTTGCAGCTCCCGTTCTCATAGCAGTGATAAATGATCCCTCCATTATCGCCAGAGGAGCCCCTGTTTCGGTGCTGTTTAATATGACGGTTGCCATTATGGTAGGTAACTTCTTCTCCAAGTTTTTCTCGAAAACGGTGACGATTTTTGTTGAAAGCGAACCCGTTTTTTCAAGGCAAGCTGGCATAACACCCATCCAACCAGCTTCTTCACTAAGAGTTAATCCCGTTCTCAGAGGTAAGGTTGCTGTGCCTCTTACCAGTTCCGAAAATGCCGTCTCAACAACGTCAATGACGTCTTTCATAGTTAATACTTTTTCAAGATCTGATTTCGTAAGTATCAACACCATATAGGTCCCCACCAATACGTTTAAGCTCACTTTCTGATCGAAGCTTAGACAACTCAATTTGACTCTAACAGAGGTTAAATATTGTCTTTTATCTCACGGTTGCCTCAATAATCCCTTTATTCGCGTCAACCGTAACACGATCTCCCGTTCTAATTACATCAATCGGGTTTATGTCTGGTTTGTCAACAATAGGAATTATCTTTCCATAAAGTTTCTTAGCTAAAATAGCGCCAACAGCCACTATTGGCTCTGTTTCTAGGTTAACTATGGCACACGGAGCTTTGTCTAGTCTGGAAGCTTCAAGGAGCGCTGCGGAACTTGAGCAGGAACCTACTCCGTAGGGATAAACTAAGACTTTTCCTGAAACGTTTTTTCCGCTTAACGCATTCCTTCTATCTATGATCTCACCAGATTTAGGGTCCAAGCCACCCCAGAGACTTAATGGTTTATCGGTAACTAAGGCTTCTCCTTCTCCAACACCATTTATTACGATATGACACTTCATCACAGTCTTTCTCATCATGCATCACTTCTTAACTCCTTTGCCTAGTAGCGGCTTCTATGCATTTTTCGGTATCGGCAAACACGACCTCTACTCCACTGATTCCCGAGGAATAATAAGCGTTCTTCGCTGAATCGGTCATCAACGCATCGAATCCCCATTCCCGCGCGTAATCATACATAGTGAAGCAACCACTAACCTGGACCTTGCCGCCTGCTGCTTCTATAACATCAATAATTCCCATTTCACTGGCCAACGTCTTCGCCATTGGACTTGTTTGGATCCATAACTCAACGCCTTCAACAACTTTCTTGCCTTTAACAATGATGGCCGCCCTCTTCAGCTGCTCAACCGAATAGTGTGGACAGCCAAGCACGATTATATCAGCCTTTACTCCAGTGGTGGTGCTTAATTTTTCCCTCGTTTCGTCGATTTCGGTGACTCCAACACTGATCACTTCCTCAGGTTTTAAGCCGGCGCAAGCCTCACTCAATGTTCTAGCTTCTGGAGTAACGCCGACTATATGGTACAAGCCGACTGCCCCTCCAGTCGCGATCGCGGCGCCAAAGTCTTTAAGCTGATCCCAAGTTACACTTTTCGGTATCCCGGTCACGACTGGAACCCGGGTTCCGGCGAGGGATCCCATACAAAAGCCTAAAGCTGCATAATCCGCACATGAAAAGGACCTAACATCGAGTTTATCTGACTCGACTTTGAAAAGCACCTGCCCCCTCCTGTTTTCATCAAGGTAAAGACCGAATCTAGGATGTTTGCCCGCTACAGCGGCACAAATATCAACTAGATCTCCTAGTCGCTCTGTTCGTGCACCATAGACAGAGTTAGCAGATACAACAGCGTTCGACTCGCCCCAGGCAACATTTTGACCGAACCTTAAGTTGGCACCGTATTGATAGGGGGCACACGTCCACGTAGCAGTTCCTCCAAGACTGATGTGTGCCTGAGCTAATCTA
>JABAOH010001287.1_pt7 | contig 12512 bp, 11 predicted proteins | sample 7062181 | NCBI WGS metagenome assembly JABAOH01 (sample SAMN14538630, study PRJNA623070) | marine sediment metagenome | biome: marine biome [ENVO:00000428]; feature: marine pelagic biome [ENVO:01000023]; material: deep marine sediment [ENVO:00002113]; isolation source: pool of 5 deep marine... | reverse complement strand
CAGCGCTCGCCTGGCACTGGTCTCCGGCGGCCAGGGCACCGAGGGCGTCGGCAGCGCATCCGCGGCGACGGACTCGGCGCGCGCCCAGCAGGAGCTCGTGCTGGCCCGCGAGGAGGCGGATGCCAAGGCGCGGCAGGCGGAAGAGCTGGGCAGCCGCGTGACCGAGCTCGAGGGCATCGTCGCGGATCTGCAGCGTGCCATCCAGCTGCGCGACGACAACATCGCCGCCCTCCAGGAGATGCTGGCCAAGCTCGAGCAGGAGGCCACCGAGCTACGCGCCGCAGCCGACCAGGCGCGGGCAGAAGCCGCGGCAGCCGGGGCGGCCACGCAGCCGGTGACCGAGACGGCGCCGGAGCCGGTGGTCCAGGCGGCGCCGGAGCCGGCCGTGGAGACCACGCCGGCGGTCGAGGCGACGCCCACGCCGGCGCCGGAGGCCGTGGCCGCGGCCCAGCCGGAAGCAGCGCCGAAGCAGCCCGAGAAGAAGAAAGCCAAGAAAAAGGTCGCACCACCGCCGCCACCGCCGCAGCCGACCTTCCTCGACTCGGTGCGCCAAAGCCTCGATAACCTGCCCGTCGATCCGGTGCTGCTCGGCGCCGGCCTCGGTGGACTGCTGGTGGTCCTCGGCGGCGCGGCCTTGTGGCGGCGGCGCAGAGGCGCCGAGGAAGTCGAGGACATGGGCGAGCTGGATCTGGGCGAGCTGGACGAAAGCGATCTGCTCTACGACGAGCAGGGCGAGCCGTATCTGCCGGAGGATGCCGGCGAAGAGACGGCGATCTCCGAGCTCGAGGGTATGGATCTCAGCGGCGAGCGCGCCGAGCCGGAGGTCCAGACGCTGCACGAGGATCCGCTCGAAGCCACGCACATCGCCGCGCCCGGTGCCGCCGAGGCGGTCATGGGGGGCGCCGGCGAGGCCGAGGAGGATCCCCTCGCCGAGGTCAACGTGTACCTCGCCTACGAGCGTTACGATCAGGCCGAGGAGCTGGTGCGCAGCGCCATCGCCCAGTATCCGGATCGCCACGAGTACAAGCTGCGATTGCTGGAAGTCTTCTACGCCGCCAAGGACCTGGGCGCCTTCGAGTCGAGCGCGCGCGCGCTCGAGGACGCCGTCGGTGCCGGCAGCCCGCTGATGGCCGAGGCGACCAAGATGTGGCAGGACATGTCGCCCGGGCGCGAGCTGTTCGCCGGAGGCGACAGCACCGTGCCCGAGGAACAGGACGTGGTCTTCGACGTTACCGGCGGCGATGAGGACAACACCGTGCCGACCGGCAGCGCCGCTGCAAGCGGCGAATCGAGCTCGGTGGACTTCGACCTCGGCTTCGAGTCCGAGGGCACCATGACCGAGGTGGCCTCCGGTGAATCGAGCCTCGACTTCGACCTCGGATTCGACCAGGCGGCCGGCGGCGAAGCCAGGGACGAATCCGGCCTCGACCTGGATCTCACCAGCATGGGTTCGGAGGGGGCGCCTGCGGCCGGCGACGCCGGCGGTGGCAGCAGCGTCGACTTCGATCTGGGCGAGGGCCTCGCAGCCGAGGAGGAGCTGCCGCTGCCGGAGCGCGCGGCGAAGTCCGACAGCGGCCTGGATTTCGATCTCGAGGGGCTCGCAGATGCCACGCTGGTTCAAGGTCAGGCACCGACCGAGACCGCCGAGGCGGACGATCTCGGTGCCCTGGATTTCGATCTGGAAGGCATCGGCGGTGGATCCGAGGGTGCCGAGTCGGGCGCGCTCAGCGCGGATTCCGAGTTCACCGCCCTCGATCTCAATCTGGATGCCGCCGGCGGCGACCGGTCGGGCACGGGCCTGGACGCCGGCGACGAGGCCTCATCGGCGCTCGGATTCGACATCGGCGGTGAGAGCCTCGATGCCACCTCGGCGGCACCCGAAGACGCGCTCGATTTCGGCCTCGATCTCGGCGAGGGCGAAGACGTTGCCGGCGGTGCAGACCTGGGCCTCGAGCCGTTCGGTGAAGAGGTCACCGATGACACCGTCAAGCTGGATCTCGGCACCGAGGAGTTCGATGCATCGCTGGACACGGTGAAGCTGGACAGCCCGGAGTTCGATGCCGCCGATTCCGCCGTCTCCGATCTGGGCATGGACCTGGACCTGGACATGGACAGCGGGGCCGGCGCTGAGCCATCCGGAATGGATACCGCATTCGAGGGTGTCTTCGACCAGGGTGGGGGCGCCGAGTCACTCGAGGACGAGATGGCCCTCAGCATGGACGGCTCGGATCTGATTCCGCCGACGCCGCCACCACCGGCGGACGAGCCGGCCGAGGAGTTTCCGGAGATCGATCTGGACTTCGATGCCGCGAAGAGCCAGGACGCCGCCGCGCCCGAAGAGGACGAGTACGAGTCCACCCAATTCATGCTCCGTGACATCCCGCCGCACGACGATGCGGCCGGCGCGCAGGCGGGCGACAGTCAGTCGGGGCGCACCCTGGTGCTCGGCGGCGGTCTGACCGGCGAGGTGGACGAGGTGCAGACCAAGCTCGATCTGGCTCAGGCCTACATCGACATGGGCGACACCGACGGTGCCAAGGGCATCATCGACGAGGTGCTCGCTGAGGGGAATTCGAGCCAGAAGCAAGCGGCTATGGGCCTGCTCGGCAAGCTGGCGGGGTCCTGAGCCCGGCCGACTCACCGCGCGACGCGCCCCGGCTTCCGGTTTCACATGAGAATCGCGCTCGGTGTCGAGTACGATGGCAGCGATTTTGCCGGCTGGGAGAGCCAGCCGGACCAGCGCACCGTGCAGTCGACCCTCGAGGCGGCGCTCTCGAGCGTTGCCGATACCCCGGTGAGAACCGTTTGCGCCGGGCGCACCGACGCCGGTGTGCACGCCCTCGCCCAGGTGATTCATTTCGATTCGCCCGTCGAGCGCGCCCCCCACGCATGGGTGCTCGGGGCCAACAGCAACCTGCCGGGGGACGTGAGCGTTCGCTGGGCGAAACCGGTGAGCGAAGACTTCCATGCGCGCTACTCGGCGATACGCCGATATTATCGCTACCTCATACAGAATCGCCGCGAACGCCCGGCGCTGCTGCGCCGGCGTGCCGCCTGGGAGCGTGCGCCCCTCGATACCGAGCGCATGCAGGCGGCCTGCGAGCATCTTCTGGGCGAGCACGACTTCTCGTCGTTTCGCGCCGCCGGCTGCCAGGCGAAGAGTCCGGTGCGCACGGTCATGAGCCTCCAGGTGTCGCGCCGGGGATCGCTCGTATTCATCGACATCGCGGCCAACGCCTTTCTGCAGCACATGGTGCGCAACGTGGCGGGCGTGCTCGTGGAGATCGGCACCGGTAAGCGCGAGCCCGAGTGGGCGCGGGAGCTTCTCGCCGAGCGCGATCGCACGCTCGGGGCCGTAACCGCGCCGCCCGAGGGCCTGTACCTGAGCCGCATCGACTACCCGGCGCAATACGCCCTGCCCGCAGTTTCGCCGGAGTGGTTGCTTTGGTAACCTCAGGCGCTTTCCTGCGTGTTCCTCACCGGAGGCTCGAGCAGCAATGACGGACCGCGCTGGCGCCGTGGCGGCGCCGTTCACAGGCGGCGTGACGCGCACCGGCGCGGGCGGACGCACGCGCGTGAAGATCTGCGGCATCGCGCGAATNNCTTCTACGCGCCCAGTCCCCGCGCTGTCGACGTCGACCAGGCGCTCGCAATTCGCGCGGCGCTGCCGCCCTTTGTCACCGTGGTCGGTCTGTTCGTGAACGCCGACACGGATACGGTGGCGAAGACGGCCGAGCGCGTGCAGCTCGATCTGCTGCAGTTTCACGGTGACGAGACGCCGGAGGTTTGTGAGCAGCTCGGCCGGCCCTACATGAAAGCCGTGCGCGTGCGCGAGGCGGCGGACGTCAGCGAGGCAGCGGCGCGCTACGCGAGCGCCCGGGCGCTGCTGCTCGATACCCATGACGAGGCGCTCTGGGGCGGGTCCGGGCGCACCTTCGACTGGCGTCTGGTGCCCGCGGACATCGCCTTGCCCGTAGTGCTCGCCGGCGGCCTGACGCCGGCCAACGTGGCCGACGCCATCGCGCGGGTGCGGCCCTATGCCGTGGACGTCAGCGGCGGCGTCGAGCGCTCGCCGGGCATCAAGGACGCGGCCAAGATGGTGAAATTCATAGAAGAGGTCAATCGTGTCACGTTTGCTGAACGAACCGGCTGAAGGCCGGGTCATCGGAAGCCTGCCCGACGAGTCCGGACACTTCGGGCCCTACGGCGGCGTGTTCATCGCGGAAACGCTGATGGGTCCTGTCGCCCAGCTGCGCGAGGCGTACCAGCGCTATCGCAATGATGCGGAATTTCTCGCCGAGCTGGAGGCCGACCTGCGTCACTACGTGGGCCGGCCGTCGCCGCTGTATTTTGCCGAGCGCTGGTCGCAGCAGCTCGGCGGTGCGCGCGTGTTCCTCAAGCGCGAGGACCTCAACCACACCGGCGCGCACAAGGTCAACAACACCGTCGGCCAGGCGCTGCTCGCCAAACGCATGGGCAAGACACGCATCATCGCGGAGACCGGCGCGGGGCAGCACGGCGTCGCCACCGCGACCGTGGCCGCGCGCCTCGGGCTCGAGTGCGTGGTCTACATGGGTGCCGAGGACATCGAGCGCCAGGCGCCCAACGTCTACCGCATGAAGCTGCTCGGCGCGAAGGTGGTGTCGGTGACCTCGGGCACCAAGACCCTCAAGGACGCGCTCAACGAGGCCATGCGCGACTGGGTCACCAACGTCGACGACACGTACTACATCATCGGCACGGTGGCGGGCCCGCACCCGTATCCCGCCATGGTGCGCGACTTCAACTCGGTCATCGGCCGCGAGGCCAGGGAGCAGATCCTCGACCAGGCGGGGCGCCTGCCCGACGCCCTGGTGGCCTGCGTGGGCGGCGGCTCGAACGCCATGGGGCTCTTCTATCCGTTTCTCGACGATGCCGACGTCGCCCTCTACGGCGTCGAGGCGGGCGGCGAGGGCGTCGAAACCGGGCGCCACGCGGCGCCGTTGACCGCCGGTGCGCCGGGGGTGCTGCACGGTAACCGCACCTACCTTCTGGAGGATGCCGATGGCCAGATCGCCCCGGCACACTCGATCTCCGCGGGGCTCGACTATCCCGGTGTCGGGCCCGAGCACGCCTGGCTGAAGGACAGCGCGCGGGCTACCTACGTGACCATCAACGACGACGAGGCGCTGGCGGCCTTCCACGACGTGACGCGGGCCGAGGGCATCATACCGGCCCTGGAATCCAGCCACGCGCTCAGCTACGCGGCCAAGCTCGCCCGGCAGATGAAGGTCGATGACATCATCATCGTCAATCTCTCCGGTCGCGGCGACAAGGACATGCAGACGGTAGCCGCCATCGAGGGCTTGACGCTGTGAGCCGCATTGCCGGCACCTTCGAGCGGCTGCGCGGCGAAGGACGGCGCGCCCTGNNGAGCAGGCGACCACGGTGCCGCTGATGCACGCGCTGGTGCGCGCCGGTGCCGACATCATAGAGCTCGGCGTGCCGTTCTCCGATCCCATGGCCGACGGTCCGGTCATCCAGCGCGCCAGCGAGCGCGCGCTGGCCGGCGGAATGAGCCTCGAGCGGGTGCTCGCCATGGTCTCGGAGTTTCGCCGCGACAACGACCGGACGCCCGTGGTCCTGATGGGCTACCTGAATCCCTTCGAGGTGGCCGGCTACGAGCACTTCGCCGAGGCGGCCGGCGAGGCCGGCGTCGACGGCGTGCTGACGGTGGATCTGCCGCCGGAGGAGGCGGATGGCTTCCGCGCGGCGCTGCGCGCCAGGGACCTGGATCTCATCTTTCTGCTCGCGCCCACCAGCGACGAGGCGCGCATTGCGCGCATTTGCGCCCAGGCGAGCGGCTTCGTGTACTACGTTTCTCTAAAGGGCGTCACCGGCGCAGCCAACCTCGACGTGGCCGAGGTCGAGAGCCGCGTGAAGCGCATCAAGGCGCTCACGGATCTGCCGGTCGGGGTGGGGTTCGGCATCCGGGACGGCGAGACCGCCGCGCGGGTCGCGGGCGTCAGCGACGCGGTGGTGGTCGGCAGCGCATTGATTACCAAGATGGAGGAAATGATGGACTCACCGTCACGCATCCCCGACGAGGTCGCTGCGCTGCTCGCTTCCATGCGCACGGCCATGGACGCGCGCGCATGAGCTGGTTCGAGAAGCTGCTGCCGTCGCGCATCCGCACCGAGGGCGGCAACAAACGCACGGTGCCCGAAGGGCTGTGGAGCAAGTGCGAGTCCTGCGGCGGCGTCCTCTACAAGGCCGAGCTCGAGCGCAATCTCGACGTCTGTCCCAAGTGCTCCCATCACATGCGCATCGGCGCGCGCAAACGCCTCGATCAGTTTCTCGATGCTGAGCCCAGGGTCGAGGTCGGCGCCGAGGTCGCGCCTGTTGACCCGCTGAAGTTCCGCGCCGGCAAGAAGTACAAGGATCTGCTCGTGCAGGATCAGAAGGCCACCGGCGAGAAGGACGCGCTGGTGGTGATGGTGGGCCGCGTCAAAGGCGTGCCCCTGGTGGCAGCGGCGTTCGAATCACGCTTTCGTCTCGGCTCCATGGGCTCGGTGGTGGGCGAGCGATTCGCGCGCGGCGCGAGCGCCGCCATCGAGCACGGCGTGCCGCTGGTGTGCTTCTCCGCCAGCGGCGGTGCGCGCATGCAGGAGGGCGTATTCGCGCTCATGCAGATGGCCAAGACCAGCGCGGCGCTGGCGCGTCTCGGCGAGGCCGGACTTCCATTCATCTCGGTGCTGACCGATCCCACGACCGGCGGCGTGTCGGCGAGCCTCGGCATGCTCGGCGACATCAACATCGCCGAGCCGGGTGCGCTCATCGGCTTCGCCGGGCCCAGGGTCATCGAGCAGACCGTCAAGGAAACGCTTCCCGAAGGGTTTCAGCGCAGCGAGTTCCTGCTCGAGCACGGCACCGTGGATCTGATCATCGACCGCCGCGAGATGCGCGATCGCATCGCCAGCGTGCTCGCCATGCTGAAGCACCGGCCGACGCCCTGAGGGTGATCCCAACGACCACCATCGAACGTCCGGCGAGCACCGGCTTCGCGCTCGAGGACTGGCTTCGCTGGCAGGAGAGTCTCAATCCGCGCCTCGTTGATCTGGGGCTCGAGCGACCGGCGCAGGTCGCCGCCCGTATGGGGATCGGCGCGCTGCCGATGCCGGTGGTCACCGTCGCCGGCACCAATGGCAAGGGATCCTGTGTCGCCTATCTCGTCGCCATGCTGGAGAAGGCCGGCTATCCGGTGGCCGCGTACACCTCGCCGTTTCTCCAGCGCTACAACGAAAGTCTCACGATTGGCGCACGCGAGGTCAGCGACGAGACGCTCATCGACGCCTTCGAGCGCGTCGAGCAGGCGCGCGGCGACGTCGCGCTCACGTTCTTCGAGTTCCGCACCCTGGCGGTCCTCGACATCATCCGACGCGCCCCGGTTGCGCTGGCGGTATTGGAAGTCGGCCTGGGCGGGCGGCTCGACGCGGTCAATCTCGTCGACGCGGACGTGGCGGTGGTGACGACGGTGGATCTCGATCACACCGACTGGCTCGGTCCGGACCGCGAATCCATCGGCGGCGAGAAGGCCGGCATCTTCCGCGCCCGGCGTCCCGCGGTGTGCGGCGACGCGTGTCCGCCGCAAAGCCTGGTCGAGCGCGCGCGCCGCCTGGCTGCGCCGCTGCATACGCTCGGCGCCGAGTTCTCGGTGGTCGGTGACGACGACGGCTGGTCGTGGCGGGGACCCGGGCGCCGCATCGACGGGCTGCCCGAGCCGCGTCTGGGCGGCACCTCGCAGCGCGCCAACGCCGCCGCCGCCGTCATGGCCATGCAGCTGCTCGGGTCGCGCGTGGCGGTGGGCGACGCTGCGGTGCGAGACGGCATCGCCAGCGCGTGGCTGCCGGGTCGCCAGCAGATCCTCGCCGGCGACGTCGAGCGGATCGTCGACGTCGCCCACAATCCCGAGGCCGCGCGGGCGCTCGCGGCGACGCTGGCCGCGCGGCCCCGCGCGCCGCGCACCCACGCGCTGCTGGCGATGCTGCGCGACAAGGACGTGGAGGGCGTCGCCGCTGCCCTCGGAGATGCCGTCGACGTCTGGTACACGGCCGCGCTGCCCGGGCCGCGGGGCCAGGACGGCGAGCGCGTCGCTGCGGGTCTGCGCCGATTGTTCCCGGCGCGCCCGGTGAGCGTGCATGCCGATGTCGCTGCCGCCTGGAAGGCGGCGCGCGGCGCGGCGCGCAGCGGTGAGCGCATGGTCGCGCTCGGCTCTTTCCTGACCGCGCGGGAGGTGCTGAATCTTGAAAGCTGAGCGCGGGGCCCGGAGACTGCCGGCATGGACCATCGACTGAAACAGCGCCTGGTCGGCGCAACCGTGCTGGTGCTTGCCGCGGTGGTCTTCATCCCCATGCTGCTCGAGCAGAACGAGGAGCCGGCGCCACGCGCCGGGCGCCTGCTCGCGCCTTCGCCATCGGACGCTGCATCCGGCCCGGCCGCGCCCGCCGAAGAGCGCGCGCCGGTGCTCGCGCCTGCGCCCGCTGCCAAGGCGCCGGCCGCCCCGGCGCCGACACCGGCGAAGGCGTCCGGCGGATCGGCCGCGAGCAGCAAGCCCGCCGGCGGCGGGCGCTTCGCGGTCCAGCTCGGCAGCTTTGCCAAGGCCGAAAACGCCCGGGGTCTGCGCGACAAGCTGGTTGCCCGGGGTTATACGGCATTCGTCGAGACCGAGGGCAGCATCTCGCGGGTCTACGTGGGACCACAGCCGAGCCGGGCGGAGGCCGAGAGGATGGTCAAAAAGCTGCTGGCCGAGACCAAGCTCAAGGGTATCGTCGTCAACCTGTCCGGGTAGCCGGTGGCCCGTTTCGAGCCCTCCGGCCCTCTGGTACAATCCCGGCCCGCCGATCGGGAATTGAATGCTCAACGCGGTATCACATTTGCTTCCGTCCGCGACATGATTTGGGTGGACTATGCCATCCTTGCGATCCTGGTCGTGTCCGCCGCGATCAGCGTGATACGCGGCTTCTTGAGAGAAGCGCTGTCGCTGCTCGGCTGGGTCCTGGCGTTCTGGCTGGCGCTCACGTTCGCCGACGACGTCAGCGCCCTGTTCAAGAGTACCGTCTCACAGCCGTCGATTCGCCACGCCCTGGCCTTTTTCACCATTCTGATCGGCACGCTCGTGCTCACCGCTATCGCCATGTATTTCGTGCGCCTCCTTGTCGACAAGACGGAGATCACCGGCACCGACCGCGCCCTGGGAATCGTCTTCGGAGTCGCCCGCGGTATCGTCATCGTGGCGATTCTGGTCTTGTGCGCCGGTCTCACGGCGCTGCCCAAGGACTCCTGGTGGAAGGAGTCGCTGCTGCTGCCGCATTTCCAGGTGCTGGCGGTGGAGATCCGCGCCCTGCTGCCGGCGGATGTCGCGAAGCTTTTCCAGTACTGAAACCCGGGATACTCGATCGGAATGTGCGGAATCATCGGAATCGTCGCCAGGGACCGCGTCAACCAGACGCTCTATGATGCGTTGACGGTCCTCCAGCACCGCGGCCAGGACGCGGCGGGCATCGCCACCTGCGAGGGCCAGCACCTGCACCAGCGCAAGGACAACGGTCTGGTGCGCGAGGTCTTCCGCACCAAGCACATGCTGAGCCTGCGCGGCAGCATGGGCATCGGGCACATCCGTTACCCGACCGCGGGCCGGGCGTCCTCGACCGAGGCGCAGCCCTTCTACGTCAATTCTCCTTTCGGCATCACGCTCGCCCACAACGGCAATCTCATCAACGCCAGGCAGCTCATGCGCGAGGTATTCCGAGACGACCGGCGCCACATCAATACGGAATCGGATTCGGAGATCCTTCTGAACGTCTTTGCCCACGAGCTCATGAAGCTCGGAAAGCTCGAGATCGACGAGAACGACGTTTTCGACGCGGTCTCGGGTGTGCACAGGCGCTGCGTCGGCGGCTACGCGGTCATCGCCATGATCATCGGCCACGGCGTCGTCGCCTTTCGAGATCCCTTCGGCATTCGGCCGGTGTGCTTCGGCTACCGGGACACCGAGCAAGGTCGCGAGTACATGATCGCCTCGGAGAGCGTGGCGCTCGATGCGCTCGGCTTCGAGCTGATACGCGATCTCGAGCCCGGCGAGGCGGTTTATGTCGACATCGACGCGCAGCTGCACACCCGGCAGTGCGCGGATAATCCCGTCTACTCACCCTGCATATTCGAGTACGTCTATCTGGCACGACCGGATTCCATCATCGACGACGTGTCGGTGTACAAGGCCAGGTTGCGCATGGGCGAGCGTCTCGCGGATCGTATTCTCGAGGCCTGGCCCAATCACGATATCGACGTGGTCATCCCGATCCCCGATACCAGCCGCACCGCCGCGCTGCCCCTGTCCTACAAGCTCGGCGTGAAGTACCGGGAAGGGTTCATCAAGAATCGTTACATCGGCCGCACCTTCATCATGCCGGGGCAGCAGGAGAGGGAGCGATCGGTGCGCCACAAGCTGAATGCCATCGATCTCGAGTTCGAAGGCAAGAACGTCCTGCTGGTGGACGACTCCATCGTGCGCGGCACGACCTCGGCGCAGATCATTCAGATGGCCCGTGAGGCGGGGGCACGCAAGGTGTACTTCGCGTCCGCGGCGCCGCCGGTGCGTTATCAGAACGTGTACGGCATCGACATGCCCGTTGTCAGCGAGCTCATCGCCCACAACCGCACCGAGGAGCAGGTCGCCGCGGCCATCGGCGCGGATCGGCTCTTCTATCAGACCGTTGACGATCTCATCGACGCGGTGCGCAAGGGCAATCCGCGGCTGCGCGATTTCGACACCTCGTGCTTCACCGGCGACTACGTGACCGGTGGCGTGACCACCGAGTATCTGGAGCGGATCGCGCTGGCGCGCAACGATGCCGCCAAGGCGCGCCGGCTGGCGGAGGGAGAGTCGGCCTAGACGACTGAATTTCCTAAAGAAAATGCCGTTGACAGGCAGTGGCACATTGCCTTAGGCTTGCTATTCAAGCGCCGATTTGATCCAAATCAGCTTGCGGGCGCTCAATAAGTACGGCTAAAGCGAGGGCAAACCTGCTTTAGCAACCGCTTCAGCAGGTTTTTTTTTGCATCACGACAAAGCCCGTTTGACGGCGACAGGGACAATGGAAAAATTCGATACCCGCGCGGTGCGCAGCGGCCAGGTCCGGACCGCGGAGGCCGAGCACAACGACGCGATTTTTCTGACATCGAGCTTCGTCTTCGAAAGCGCCCGGCAGGCGGCGGCGCGCTTTGCTCACGAAGAGGAAGGCAACGTCTACTCGCGGTTCACGAATCCGACGGTGCGCACCTTCGAGGAGCGTCTCGCGGCGCTCGAGGGCGCCCGGCACTGTCTCGGCACCTCCTCGGGCATGTCGGCGGTGCTCGCCACGTGTCTCGCGCTCTTGAAGAGCGGCGATCACATCGTCGCCGCGCACGATCTCTTCGGGTCGACCGTCTCGCTGTTCAGCAACGTGCTCTCCAAGTTCGGCATCGAGACGAGCTTCGTCTCGGTGACCGATCGCGAAGCCTGGCAGCAGGCGATGCGCCCGCAGACGCGCATGCTGTTCATCGAGAGCCCGACCAATCCCCTCGGTGACATCGCGGATATCCCATGGCTCGCCGAGCTCGCCCACGCCAACGAGTGCCTTCTGGTGGTGGACAACTGCCTGTGCACGCCGGCGCTGCAGCTGCCCTTCGAGATGGGTGCGGACGTCGTCATCCACTCGGCGACCAAGTTCATCGACGGGCAGGGACGCTGCGTCGGCGGCGCGGTGCTCATGCAGGATCAGGAGATCCGCGACCAGGTGTTCGCTTTTCTGCGAACCTGCGGTCCGACCATGAGCCCCTTCAACGCCTGGGTGTTCCTGAACGGCCTCGAAACCCTGAGCCTGCGCATGCACGCGCATTGCAAAGGCGCCCTGGAGCTCGCACGGCGGCTCGAGAAGCATCCGGCCATCGCCAGGGTCTACTACCCGGGTCTCGAGAGCCACCCCCAGCACGCGCTCGCCGCGCGCCAGCAGAAAGCCTTCGGTGCAGTGGTCGCCTTCGAGGTGCACGGCGGCCGCGCCGAGGCCTGGTCGGTCATCGACGCGACGCGGATGCTCTCCATCACCGCCAACCTGGGCGATGCCAAGACCACCATCACGCATCCGGCGAGCACCACCCACAGCCGCATCACCCAGGAGCAGCGGGATCTGGCCGGTATCCGCGAATCGTTGATTCGCGTCGCCGTGGGACTCGAGGACATCGACGACATCGAGTGCGATCTGGCGCGCGGCCTCGACGCCCTGACCGCGGTGCCGCCGGTGCGCGCCGTGCAGTGTCGATAGCGGGGCCGCGAACGCCCCCATGGTGACGACCATCCGGCAGCGCGACGTCGTCGACAGCGTCTGCGACGCGCTGCAGTTCATCTCTTATTACCACCCGGTGGACTACGTGAAGGCGCTCGGCGAGGCCTATGCGCGCGAGCAGTCGCCGGCGGCCAAGGATGCCATGGCGCAGAT
>JABAOH010008726.1_pt2 | contig 12513 bp, 14 predicted proteins | sample 7062181 | NCBI WGS metagenome assembly JABAOH01 (sample SAMN14538630, study PRJNA623070) | marine sediment metagenome | biome: marine biome [ENVO:00000428]; feature: marine pelagic biome [ENVO:01000023]; material: deep marine sediment [ENVO:00002113]; isolation source: pool of 5 deep marine... | reverse complement strand
GACCGGATCTTACCTGCTCCCTCGGCGGCAATCGATTGAGTCAAAGCTCTGAGACCGAACTTCGTGATGTTGTAAACAGGTTTATTGATCGTGCAGATGTGTGCATGAACAGACGCCATGTTGCCGATAACTCCCGTCCCGTTGCGGCTTTTTTTCATATGGGGGATGCTTAATTTGGAGAGATAGAAGGGGGCTCGCAGCATGATTCTCTGCATCCGATCGTACTTCTCGATTGGGAAATTCTCCACCGAATCGATATGCTGAATACCGGCTATATTGGCCAGATATTTGACCGCGCCCAGCTTGGCCGCTTCACCCACGGCATATTCGATCTCCTCATCTTGAGTAAGATCGGTCTTGATGAAGATCACCCGCCCCCCCATTTTTTGGGCGATTTCCTCGGTTTCCCTTCCTCCCTCTTGATTGATATCAAGGCCCACACACGTCAAGTTATTGGCTGCAGTAGCAACGGCGGTTGCCCTTCCAATCCCGCCTCCTGCACCCGTTACAATGCAGACATTACTCGGGTTGAAATCATCATCTTTGATGATCAGTATCGCCTCTTTCTTAATTTCCGGTTCAGTAACATCCATGGCATCCTCACTCGCCCTGATTGCGGGTCTTGATCGATATCGGAGTCGATTCGTTCTTATCAGCCATCTTCCGGCTCCTGAGAAAGATATTCATGAGCCAGATTTCGCCCAATCCCACACCCCTGCAATGAGTCTGGTACATCAGAAAGGCTTTTCATGTCAATAAAAATCTATCTGGAGTTTCCTCAGTTGTGTGGACGCTCATGTCCCTGAGGGACGTTTGCGGAAGCGTTGGGGGACCCATCGAGGGCGAGCAGGAAGGGGAAAACCCCGCCTTCAGAGTCCCGCCAAAGGCGGGAATAGGGTCAACGCGAGAGCAAGGGAGCGAAGGGATATGAGGGTCCAATCAAAAGATCCAAAATTGTCGTCAAACATCAGAGGGTTACAAACTTCTTGCCTTGAAAACTCAGGAAACTCCACAAATCTATAGGCAGAATACTCATTCAGGGTTATAATCTTCCCCATGTATGTTTTGGAACCCTTGACCTTTGAAGCCTTACGGACAGCCAACATCTGATTCCTATGATATTGCCACAACGAGTAGAAACCGGCGCGGGTCGTCATCGGATCCCTGTGATGCGAAAGGAGGGGACAGCGTGCTAGAACGCGCTGAGAACTATGACGAAGTCTATGGGTCTTTTCAGTGGAAAGTTCCTGACTTTTACAACATCGGGATCGATATATGTGATAAATGGGCGCATCAACGCTCCCGCCTGGCTTTGATCTATGAAGATGAAAATGGCCAGGTCCAAAAATACACGTTTCGGGATTTGAGAAACCTCTCAAACAAATTGGCCAACGCCCTGCGAGCTTATGGGATCGATCGAGGAGATCGTATGGGGATTCTCTTGCCGCAGTGCCCTGAAACAGTTATCTCCCACATTGCCGTTTACAAAATTGGAGCAATTGCAATTCCTCTTTTCACCCTCTTCGGTCCCGACGCCCTCGCGTATCGATTGGCTGATAGTGAGGCCCAGGGTATTATCACGGATGGAGCGAACCTCGATAAGGTTTTGGAAATATTGGAGAAGATCCCTGATCTCAAAGTAGTCATCACGACAAAAGGGAGAAAAGAAGATGATGTCATAGATTTCTGGAAGTCGACGGAAAAGGCATCAAGCGAGTTTCGACCACTCAAAACCAAAGCCGATGATCCAGCCCTCATTATCTATACGTCCGGGACAACAGGACCCCCAAAAGGGGCTCTCCATGCCCATCGCGTCCTACTGGGGCATCTTCCGGGCGTCGAATTTCCACATAATTTCTTTCCCAGAGAGGATGATCTCTTCTGGACTCCTGCGGATTGGGCCTGGATCGGAGGACTCATTGATGTTCTCTTTCCGAGTTTGCATCACGGCATCCCAGTTGTTGCGCATCGAAGCAAGAAATTCGACCCGGAAGAGGCATTTTACCTGATTGCCAAATACGGAGTGCGAAACGCCTTTATGCCTCCCACAGCACTCAAGATGATGCGGCAGGTTAAAGAGCCTCGGGATCGGTACGATTATCAGATGCGAAGCATCGGTAGCGGTGGAGAGACATTGGGCGAGGAACTACTCGAGTGGGGACGGGAAACCATGGGGTTAATGATCAATGAATTCTATGGTCAAACAGAGGCCAATTTGGTCGTCGCGAACTGTGCTGAGATTATGAAGATTAAGCCCGGTTCCATGGGAAGAGCCGTTCCTGGGCACATGGTCGAAATTGTCGATGAGGCTGGAGAAATAGCCTCCCCAGGGGCTGTTGGGCAGGTCGCCATCAAACGTCCCGATCCTGTTATGTTCCTGGATTATTGGAAAAACAGGAAGGCCACAGAGGAAAAGTATATTGGCGAATGGTGCCTCACAGGGGACTTGGCCAGAAAAGACGAAGACGGGTATTTCTGGTTTGTTGGACGGACAGACGATGTGATTACAAGTGCAGGATATCGAATAGGGCCTGCTGAGGTTGAAGACTGCATCATGAAGCATCCCGCAGTGGGCATGGCAGCCGTGATAGGAATCCCAGATGCGGTGCGGACCGAGATCGTCAAGGCTTTCATTGTTCCCAAACCCGGGGTAACACCCAGTGAGGCCTTGGAAGAGGAGATCAAAAGCTTTGTGAAAGTGCGATTGGCCGCTCACGAGTATCCCCGAGAGATCGAGTTCGTCAAAGAGCTTCCCCTTACGGCCACGGGCAAAATAATGCGAAAAGAGCTGAGGAAAAGAGAGCTTGAGAGGAAATCAGGAAAGCAGACGTGACCCGAAATCATCTGTCCGATGAACTGCGATCGGATCAGAGTATGCAGCACCGTGGAACACACCTTTCACCAGAAGGAGGCATATGATGGGCCAGTTTCTCGTGGTATTTGTCTCGGCCGGGTCAGAGAAGGAGGCCTTGACCATTGCCAAAACCCTCGTTGAAGAGCGGCTTGCAGCCTGCGTCAACCTCATTCCCAAAGTACGTTCAATATATCGATGGGAAGGAGAAATATGTGATGAACCTGAGTGCTATCTCGTCATTAAGACCCGCAAGGATCTGTTTCATGCTTTCCAGGACCGAATCAAGGCGCTCCATAGCTATGAGGTTCCCGAAATCATTGCTTTACCAATCGTGGAAGGTCTCCTAAGCTATCTTGAATGGATTCAGAGAGAGACGCAGGAAGATTGAATTCAACCGCCCAGACCCCACATCTCGGATCTCATTTCATGCACCGCCCTGGATATACTTCACGACCAGATCGCCAACCTCTGTGGTACTCAGGCCCATCATTGATGCCTCCATACTTTTCATGTGGTTCTGAATAACCTTTATCACCGCACCTTCGACAAGCCCAGCGGCTTCCTTTTCCCCAAGGTGGTCGAGCATCATGTAACCGGCCATAACNNCCTTGAATCGTGGCCCCGAGGTCCGTGATAATGTCGCCAAACATGTTGTCAGTGACAATCACATCGAATCCCTCTGGGTTCTTCACCATCCACATGCAGATGGCGTCCACATGGCCATAGTCTCTCTCGATGTCAGAGTAATCCTGGCCAACCTCGTGAAAGACCCGCTCCCAAAGATCGAAGGCATAGGTAAGGACGTTCGTCTTGCCGCAGAGGGTGAGCTTCTTTTTCTTGTCTCGCCTCCGGCAATACTCGAAGGCGTACCTGAGGCACCGCTCCACCCCTTTCCGAGTATTGATAGAGTCCTGGACCGCAATCTCATCCGGAGTTCCTTTTTTCAAAAATCCTCCCGAACCGGCGTAGAGCCCCTCGGTATTCTCCCGTACAACGACGAAATCAATCTCTTCTGGCCCCTTATCCCTCAGGGGCGTATCCACTCCGGGGTAGAGTTTTACCGGCCGAAGATTAACGTACTGGTCTAAGGAGAACCTCATATTGAGAAGGATCCCCTTCTCCAGAATTCCGGGTTTCACATCGGGGTGCCCAATCGCACCAAGATAGATTGCATCGAGTTGACGGAACTCGTTGATGGCCGAATCGGGTAACGTCTCGCCTGTCCTCAAATATCTATTCCCTCCAAAATCATAATGGGTGAGGTTGAACTGAATCCCCGTCTTCTCCGCCGCAGCCCGGAGGACCTTTATCCCCTCGGCAAGGACCTCTGGCCCCGTCCCATCGCCCGGGATGACACCAATCTCATATCCCTTCGTCATCTAGCCCCTCCTTTTCGCAATGTGTTCCATCAACCCCCCATCATCGAGGATCGCTTGCATAAACGGGGGGATCGGTTCAGCCTGAAATGTCTTGCCCGTTTTGAGATTCTTGATCGTCCCATGGACCAAATCCACTTCCAGTTCATGGCCAGCCTCGGTTCCATCGACGGCTTCAACGCTCTCCAGGATAGGCAGGCCAGTGTTGAAGGCGTTTCGATAGAATATTCTGGCAAAGCTCTTGGCAATAACACATGCGACTCCTCTGGCCTTGATGGCAATGGGGGCATGTTCTCTTGAAGATCCACAGCCAAAATTCGATCCTGCAACAATCACATCACCTGTTTTGACCTCTTTTAGGAACATGGGATCCTCATTCTCCATGCAATGTTTGGCCAGCTCCTGGGGGTCACTGACATTCAGATATCGAGCGGGGATGATGGCATCTGTATCGATATTGGAGCCGAATTTCCATGCTCTTCCCCTGATTTTCATTCCCATGCCCTCCTTTTCTTCCTTGTTAATTCTGTTATCGGGTAGAATTTTAGTGCCTAGGAGATGGATCCTACTGTTGGTTGATCCCCAAACTCTGCGTGTACAATGGAGATCCTCTTGTCCTTGAGCGACGTTTGCGGAAGCGGTGGGGCACCCATCGAGCGTGAGCAGGGAGGGGAAAACCCCGCCTTTAGAGTCCCGCCAACGGCGGGAAAAGGCTCACCGCGAGAGCTTGCGAGCGAAAGGATAGGAGGATCTGCATAAACGTGGGATATCCACTATTTGACCAACTCCTCTGGACTTCCTATCCTTCCCAAAACGGCCGACGCAGCGGCGATTGCAGGGTTGGATAGGTAGACCTCACTCTCCGGATGACCCATCCGTCCGACAAAGTTCCTGTTTGTTGTGGCGATCGCCCTTTCGCCTTCGGCCAGCACTCCCATATGTCCCCCCAAGCAAGGCCCACATGTCGGGGGGCTAATCACCGCGCCAGCCTCGAGAAAAATGTCAAAGAGCCCCTCTTTCATGGCCTGCCGATAAATCGAGGGGGTGGCTGGGATGATAATCAGTCTCAAATTTGGCGAGGCTTTTCGCCCTTTTAATATCGTCGCAGCCACCCTTAAATCCTCTAGCCACCCATTGGTACAGGAACCGATCACTGCCTGGTCGATCGAGACGCTTCCGACGTCGGTGATGCTCTTCGTGTTGCTCGGAAGGTGTGGAAAAGCGACCTGAGGCTCAATCTTAGATACATCAAACTCTCTAACATCGGCGTATTGGGCCCCCCTGTCGCTCGTATAGAAATGGTATTCGCGTTTTGCCCTTCCTTTGACGTACTGTTCCGTAATCCTATCGGGAACAAAAATTCCGTTTTTGGCACCCGCTTCGATGACCATATTCGCCATCGTAAAGCGCCCCTCTATTGAAAGGCTATCGATCGTCTCTCCGCTGAACTCCATCGCCTTGTACAAGGCCCCGTCGACGCCGATCTTGCCGATTGTGTACAGGATGAGGTCCTTACCTCCCACCCAGGGTCTGAGTTTTCCTTGATAGATGAATTTCATGGTCTGAGGCACCTTAAACCAGAGTTCACCCGTGATCATGGCCGCAGCTAAATCCGTACTTCCCACTCCGGTCGAAAAAGCGCCCAGAGCGCCATAGGTGCAGGTGTGACTGTCAGCACCCACGATCAAATCGCCGGGAAGGACAAGGCCTTGTTCGGGAAGGAGCGCGTGCTCAATGCCTACCTGGCCGACCTCGAAATACTCGGAAAGTTCCTGGTCACGGGCAAACTCCCTCAGGACTTTGCACTGCTCGGCGGATTGAATATCTTTGTTGGGCGTGAAATGGTCCGGGACCAAGACAACCCGCTCCTTGTCGAATACCCTTTTGGCACCGACTCTTTTGAACTGCTCGATGGCAATGGGCGCCGTGATATCATTGCCCAGAGCAACGTCTACCTTTGCATTGATCAATTGGTCTGGGCAGAGATCCTTCAGGCCAGCATGAGCAGCCAGGATCTTCTCGGTGATCGTCATTTCCATATCGATTGTACCTCCCCACACCTCCGCGTCCTCACACTGCTTGGAATTGTCGAACCCTATCGACCGAAGGACTATTATATCCTAACGATATCCATACATGAAACCATAAAGACCGAGGAGTTTCCTCAGTTTTGTGGATGCTCAATGTCCCTGAGGGACGTTTGCGGAAGCGTTGGGAGGCATTCTTCACTGCCCATTCCACATAGATCAGATGGTCGATTACGGGCGTATAACCATCTGGCAATGATAGCGAAGCATATGCTAAACTAGATGGCATCGTGGCTCAGGTCCAGACATCCATCGAGTTGCAAAGTCTCTCCTTGTAAGTTCCTGAGGCTCCGCTGGTATTGACATAATCGCATTTTATGGCTAACATGTGATTCCCTAAGTGTTTGAAACCATTGATAGTCCTTTTTTGATTTCTCCCATAGACGTTTTTTCGTTAAGATTACCCGTGGATGGATATGGCAAAAATTGAGATCCGAAAAGACAGGTGCAAAGGGTGTTGCCTCTGTACCATTGTGTGCCCAAAAGAACTCCTTTCTCTCGGGAGTGAAATAAACCGCCAGGGATACCGCTTTGCAACCGTTTCAGGACTCGATCAATGTACCGGATGTACTCTCTGTGCGCAGATTTGTCCGGACGTGGCGATTGATGTGTGGAAGTAGTTGATCCAACAGGTGGGATGATGGGAAAGGTGAATGAGAGACTCCTTGTCAGAGGAAATGAGGCCGTTGCCATGGCGGCTATCGATGCGGGCTGTCTTCTCTATTTTGGATATCCCATCACGCCGCAAAACGAAATCCCTGAGTATCTCTCGAGGCACTTGAGGCAGCTGGGGGGTGAATTCATCCAAGCCGAAAGTGAAATTGCCTCCATCAACATGCTTCTCGGAGCCGCCGCCACTGGAACCCGTGTCATGACCTCCTCATCAAGTCCTGGCATTTCCCTAATGCAGGAGGGAATCTCTTACATGGCCGGAAGCGAACTGCCCGCTGTCATCGTCAACATGTCAAGAAGCGGCCCGGGCCTTGGTGGAATTGCACCCTCTCAAGGTGACTATTTTCAGGCTACTCGTGGTGGCGGACACGGTGACTACCGAACGATTGTGCTAGCGCCGTCCTCTGTACAGGAGATCTACGACCTTACGAGACTTGCCTTTGAATTGGCAGACCGCTACCGCACGCCGGTTGTTATTCTCGGCGACGCTTTGATCGGTCAAATGAAGGAACCTCTGACAAAAAAGAGGGAGCGAGAAACAAAGGAGCTGCCAAAAGATTGGGCCCTAACAGGGGCAGAAGGGAGGAAGCCTAATCTCCTGAAATCTCTCTACCTTAAGGACGGGGAACTGACGGAACATAACTGGAAGCTCTTCGAGAAATATCAGGAGATCAAAGAGAAAGAGGTCCTCGTTGAAACCGCGAATCTAAAAGATGCAGAGCTTGTCGTGGTGGCCTTTGGAAGCATGGCCAGAATCGCCAAGACCGCTGCCGAGGAGGGGAGAAACAAGGGGATGAGGTTGGGATTTATCCGACCTATCACGGTCTTCCCTTTTCCAGACAAAGCGATCTTCGACGCCTCGAAGAGGGCAAAGAAATTCTTCGCTGTGGAGCTAAACACCGGACAGATGGTCGATGACGTGAGACTCTCGGTAGCCGGGGATTCGAAGGTCTATTTCTATGGACGCCCCCCGGGGTCAATACCATCGCCAGAGGAGATTTTGGAGGAGATCGAGAAAGCCTACTCAGGGGCCAGTCATCAGGGATCGGCGATCAGCAGAACTTAGAAGAAGCACCGATAGCCAATCCTTAAGGTCTGATTAGGAATGTAAGATTTTGAAGAATCCCCCAGGCTATCAGTATCTTGGGGAGAATGCTATTGAGGTTTTCAGCGAAGCAGCCGCATGCCGTTGTTTCCCATGGAAAAGCTGAAACCCGACGGCAGACGGCTGAACGCTGGCTTTGAGGGAGTGACACATGAAACAAATCTTTAAAAGGCCGGAGAGTCTCGTTGACATCCCTTTCCACTTCTGTCCAGGATGCCATCACGGCGTGGCCCACCGATTGGTTGCGGAGGCAATCGACCGTTTCCGCATACGAGAAAAGACCATCGGCGTTGCGTCGGTGGGGTGTTCCGTCTTTCTCTATGACTATTTTGATGTGGACGTTCTTGAAGCCCCCCATGGTCGGGCGTCAGCCGTAGCCACAGGCGTCAAGAGAGCTAAAAAGGATCGAATCGTCTTCACCTATCAAGGTGACGGAGACCTCGCCTCGATCGGCATTGCCGAGGTGGTTCACACGGCCAATCGAGGGGAGAATATCACCCTGATCTTTGCCAATAATACGGTCTATGGTATGACCGGTGGTCAGATGGCCCCGACTACCCTTTTGGGGCAAAAAACCACGACTAGCCCTTACGGCAGAGAGTTCACGCAGGATGGCTATCCGATTCGGATGGCCGAAATGCTGGCCACCCTTGAGGGAAGTGCCTTTGTGGCCAGAGTCGCAGTCAATAATCCGGCGAATCTCATGAAAGCGAGAAAAGCAGTCCTCAAGGCCTTTGAGATGCAAATCAAGAATATGGGGTTTTCTTTTGTCGAGTTTCTCCTCTCCTGCCCAACGAACTGGGGGCTGGACCCTCTTGAGGCGAACAAGAGGGTTAAAGAAGAGATGATCCCCTATTTCCCGCTGGGTGTCTTCAAGGAGAGAACCATGCCCGACTACCTGTGAGAGCCCTCTCGTGTCATCTTTCGGGTGTAAGCATGTATCACGATCTGATCATATCAGGGTTTGGAGGACAGGGGATCCTGCTTATCGGGAACCTGTTGGCATATGCCGCGATGAGTGAAGGGAGGCATGTCACTTTTCTTCCCGCCTATGGTGTCGAGATGAGAGGTGGGACCGCCAATTGCACGGTTGTCATTTCTTCCAAATCGATTGGATCTCCCGTTGTTGGAAGGCCCACATCAGTCATCATCATGAACCTCCCCTCCCTTGTAAAATATCAGGATCGAATCAAGCCCAATGGCCTATTGATTCTCAACAGCTCACTCGTAGATCCTGGAGAGCTCATTCGAAAGGACATCGAGTGCGTCACCGTTCCATTCAACGCCATTGCCGCTCAGAATGGAAGTGACAAGCTGGCTAATATGGTGGCCCTGGGAGTCTACCTCGAGAAGACCTCGATCGTTCGGCAGGAGTCTATCGAGGAGGCGTTTTCTGGGGTTCTTGACGAACGCCACCACCGCATGATCCCCGCCAATATCGAGGCGATCAAAAAAGGTCGTGGTTTTTTGAAGCGCTGAAGGTTTTGGTCAAGTCAGAAACCCCAGCCCACACAAGGAGGCCTTATGGAATTCCAGGAAACAGGGGAAATAAAGGTTGGAGAGAGGATCAAGGCGACTCGGGAAGAGAGGGGGCTTTCCCTGAAAGGGCTGGCAGATCTGACCGGATTTTCAACGGCTCTCCTCTCTCAGATGGAGAATCATTTGGTCTCCCCGTCTCTAGGAACGATGATCACAATTGCGAGAGCTCTCAACCTCCCGTTGGGACATTTTTTTGGGAAAGGCTCTGAACAGCCATACTCAATCGTCCGAAAGGATGAGCGGAAAAAAGTTTCACGCTTCGCTTCCAAGGAAGGGGTCAAGTACGGATACTCCTATGAGTCGCTCGGCTACGATAAGAAGAATCGCCGTATGGAACCTTTTCTCGTGACGCTAGAGCCGGCCACGGTAAAAACGCAGACGCTCTCAACCCACGAGGGCGAGGAATTCATCTATGTTCTTGATGGGGACATGGAGGTGATTCTGGGAAATCATACCGACCTGCTTCACCCCGGCGACTCCATCTACTACGACTCAACCATTCCTCACCGGGTTCAATGCCACAAAGACCGTGAGACGAAGATTTTGGCTGTTCTTTACACAATTGAAACGCGGACTGCGAGATGAGATGACTCTCAGAGAGCGATGGGAAAGTGAAAGGCCACCCATGGACTGGGTGGCCTTTTCACATCGCGTATACCTTTTTCGAGAAAGGGACGCGCTATGCTTGGAGCAAGGGTGACCAAAAACTTGGGCGTTTGAGAAAGGGAATATCCTAGGTTTTCGACTCTGCCGCCTTTGCCTTTTCTTCCTCGAGTTGGCCGGATGAGAAGGTTGCACCGCACCCGGGACAGTCGTAGAATTCCGTGCCGTACCATGGAATGTACTTCCAGCGAAAACCGAGACGCCTTTTCTCCTTTTCCAGATAGACATCTTCCCCTTTTTCAGAGCATCTCGGACACTTGTGAGGGGTGGGTATTTTTCGAACCATCGAGTCCTCCGAATGTTATCGCACACCGAGCGGATGAGAGTTTATCTCGATTTATTACAGTGCGCCTTAGATGTCAACAAAAAAGAACCGAGAAGTTTCCTGAATTTTCAAGACAAGAAGTTTGTAACCTTCTGATGTTTAACGACAATTTTGAATCTTTTGATTGGACCCTCATATCCCTTCGTTCCCTTGCTCTCGCGTTGACCCTCTTCCCGCTGTCGGCCGGAGAGGTGGGGATGGGCTGTTGTCCAAATCCCTTTAGACCACATGTGTCGAAATCGTTTCCAGAGTATTGCACCAGAAAGTGGAAAGGGAAGCTCTGAGCGCGAATCAAGATTTTTTCGCCAACAATTCTTAGTGAGGCGTAACGGCCGCAAATCCAACTGTCTGACCCGCCGCAGGCGGAGAGTTATGGATTTGCAGTGGAGCCGAGCTTCAGAATTGTCGAAAAAAGCTTTTGAGCAGCGAAGAGCGCTCCTTTTCCACTTTCATCCGACAAAAGCCGAGAAAGGATCTTTGGGCAACAGCCGGAGGAATACTGACACCCTCCCACCGCAAACGTCCCTCAGGGACATGAGCGTCCACAAAACTGGAGAAACTCCACAATATTTTCCTTGACAAAAGAAAGTACCTCTGCTATAGGTGTGAACTCGATAGTTATCATCGATATGTAATCCCCTATATATTCATATACATACGTTAGTGTGCGAATTCTTCTCTACGTCTATCGCGCGAGGGGACTCTGTTTATGCAGGAGAGTCCTAAAGACACCCAGGAAAACGCTATTCTTCTTAGTGTTGAGACCCTCCACATGGCCTTCGGCGGTGTTTCGGCCCTCCACGACGTCAGCTTCGACGTGAAGGAGGGCGAAATATTTTCGATCATCGGCCCCAATGGGGCCGGGAAAACTGTTCTCCTCAATTGCATCAACGGCCTCTATCACCCTCAAAGGGGCAAGATCACCTTCGCTAGAAAGGACATTAGCGCCCTATCTCCCCACCTGCGGGCTTCTATGGGGATCTCCCGAACTTTTCAGAAAATCGAACTTTTTTCCGGAATGACTGTCCTCGATAATATTAGACTCGGCCGCCACATCCACCTGAAGAGTGGTATATGGAGCGGATCAGTCTATTTCGGCAAGACAGCCGCAGAGGAATTAAAGGCCAGGAAGTTCATTGAAGAGGAAATCATCGACCTTCTTGAGATCGAACACATCCGAAACAGNNCCGAGGATTCTTCTTCTCGACGAGCCCATGGCAGGGCTAAACCTCGAGGAAGTTGAGGACATGGCCCGATTTATCCTGGACGTGAATGAAGAAAAGAGATGGCGGACCACCTGTATTCTCGTGGAACACGACATGGGTGTGGTCATGGACATCTCGGATCGCATCATGGCCCTCAATTTCGGTGAAAAAATCGCCCAAGGCACCCCTGAAGATATCCAGCATCATCCAGAGGTCATTAAGGCATATCTCGGAGAGGTGGAGGAGATTGAGCTATACGTCACCAGAAGATAGGCGCCCGGCCGAAGTCGATATCACACCGGAGTTGACCCTGCCAAAGCTATTTCTCCAAACTGCCAAGAAGTATGGCGACCGCAAGGTTGCCATGCGGGAAAAGGAGTTTGGCATCTGGCGTCCCATCACGTGGAAAGACTACTTAGAAAATGTCAAATACCTCTGCCTCGGTATGGTGTCTCTTGGCCTGGAAAGAGAAGACAAGGTGGTCATGATCGGTGACAACCGCCCCGAGGGACTCTGGGCCGAGATGGCGGCCATGTGTGCCGGCGCGGTCGGTGTATGGATGTTTCAGGACTGCCTGATGGACGAGGTCCAGTACATTGTAGATCACTCCGATGCCAAGTTCTATATCGCTGAGGGCCAAGAAGAGGTGGACAAGGCCCTGATGATCCGCGAAAAATGCCCCAAGCT
>JABAOH010001895.1_pt5 | contig 12516 bp, 15 predicted proteins | sample 7062181 | NCBI WGS metagenome assembly JABAOH01 (sample SAMN14538630, study PRJNA623070) | marine sediment metagenome | biome: marine biome [ENVO:00000428]; feature: marine pelagic biome [ENVO:01000023]; material: deep marine sediment [ENVO:00002113]; isolation source: pool of 5 deep marine... | reverse complement strand
CCGCTGCCGCTAGTTCCGCACTGGCAGACAAACTCTGTGGTCACACCCTGGTGAATCATGGAGTCGGCCTTCGGGTAGGCTATGAAGGGAAGCTCCGAGTGACTGTGCATGTCGATGAACCCGGGCGAGATAACAAGCCCCTTGGCGTCTATCACAACGTCAGCCCTTGAGGCCGGGAGCCTGGCGTTCATCTCAGCTATCCTGCCCCCCTCGACGGCGACATCTGCTCTGCGCCAGGGAGCGCCCGTCCCGTCAACGACGAAGCCGTTCTTTATCAGATAATCCCACATGGCTTCTCCCCCGATCATTTGTTTCAAATGATAATTTATTTTCCATCGACGATTAAAAGGCAGATTGGATGTGAAACGGCCCTCATATAGGGATGAAGAAAAAGATTAAGAATGAATTCATCATAAAGGGAGTATCAAACTAGTATGTTTGTTTACCGAGAACTCGTTTTCCCAAATCTAAAACGGATGACCAAAATCCTTCCTCGGCAAGACTTTGAGAGAAGGGGGTCCAACAAGCTCTGAGATGGGAAAAAACGGTTCAGAAGAGCTATTATTCTGGTCCACAGGTAAGATACCTAGGGAGGGACTAATAGATCCGTGCGGGACAAGGGAAGGAAGCCAACGCTAGTGGACTATCTTGCTGGGGGCGTGCTCGCGAACGGCTTCGTGTGGTTGTGGTTCAAGATACTGGGAAGCATGGGCGAGTCCCCTTCCCGGCTCTATCTAAGCCTCCTCTCGCTGACGACGATAGCGATTTTCTTGGTCAGCGGTCTAGTGGCGTCGTTTCAGGTCTGCAGGAGATCGTCGTCAGGACACCTCATAGTGGGGCTCAAGGTCTCTATCCTGGCCTGGCTCCTATCCCCCTTCATAATCCTTTCAGCCGTCGAGGGACCAATCTTTGGATTGGCCACCATTCTGCTCGTGTGCTTTTCGTTGGGGGGCGTCGCTGGAGCTTACCTTGCCACAAGGGCAAGATTGAGAGGCTTTAAAACCTTCATAGGGGATCTCAAGCGGGGAAAAGAAGGTTTTTAACGTTCTTGCTCCTTAGAGGAGATCAGGTCAAGAAGGTTTCGCGGGGATATCCATGTACTGGGATTATGAGGTAACCCCCGAGGAGGAGGAGAAGTTCCTCAGGGCCGTAGCCGAGAAGATCCACCAAACTGGGATGGACGTAGTGGGCATATTGTTCCTCGAGACAGTCAAACCCCTGAGCTTTATAGGGACGCAGCTGGGCCGCTTCTTCCTATCCCCCTACCTTCCCGCCCTGGGAGAGAGGATAGGAATGGGCGGCGAGAAGTTCCTTCAGATCTTCGAGAAGCACGATAACGTGGAGAAGCTCATCCTCATGCTAGAGGAGTTGGCGGACGAAGAAAGGGAAAAGTCAAGGAAAGAGAAGGAAGAGGCCAGGGAAAGGAAAGCCAAAGAGGCCGAAAGTGGTGAAGGGAAGCCGGCAAAAAAGGGTTGGAGGCGTTTCCTCCCCTTTTAGGGCATGATTCAATTTTTAAACCACCTCTCTTTAAGGTCTAAGAAAACTTTAAGACTTATTATAGTAACAGCTTTAGGGAAACGTGATGGCCACCCTCAGGAAACAGAAGGAAGAGATGCATTACATACTGGCGACGGACGTGGGAAGCACCACTACAAAGGCTAGGTTCTTCTCGAACGAGTCGGGGGAGTGGAGGTTCCTCGTTGCAGGCGAGGCGCCCACGACTGTTGAGGCTCCTTACGAGGACGTGACGATGGGTGTGCAGAACGCCGTGAGGGAGGTGGAGGAGCTCACGGGGCACAGGATCCTTTCGCAGGAAGGAGAGGGCATAGTCGTCCCCTACGACGGCACGGCGGGGGTCGACCTCTACTGCACCACCAGCAGCGCGGGAGGCGGACTCCAGATGATGGTCGCCGGCCTCATCAAGACGATGACCGCCGAGAGCGCCAACAGGGCCGCCCTCGGAGCCGGGGCGATAGTCATGGATGTCATAGCGAGGGACGACGGACGCCAGATATACCAGAAGATCCAGCGGATACGGAGCCTCAGGCCGGACATGATCCTCTTGGCCGGCGGCACAGACGGCGGGGCGACGAAGCACGTCATCGAGCTCGTGGAACTCATCAAGGCAGCGGAGCCCAGACCGAGGCTGGGGGTCGCATACCAGCTACCTATCGTCTACGCCGGGAACCAGAATCTCAGGCTCCAGGTCGAGAAGCTGATAGGAGGAGAGTTCGCCCTCGAGATCGTCGACAACCTCAGGCCGGTCCTCGAGATAGAGAACACCGAGCCTGCCCGCAGGGCCGTCCACGAGCTCTTCATGGAGCACGTCATGAGCCACGCGCCGGGCTACCTGAAGCTGATGAAGTGGACCGATGTCGACATCATGCCTACGCCGGCGGGGGAGGGGATGGCGATGCAGCTAATCGCCGGCACGTACAAGGAGAACGTCTTGGGGGTCGGCCTTGGGGGTGCGACGACGAACGTCTACTCCATCGTTGACGGTCGGTTTGTAAGGAGCGTCAGCGCGAACCTCGGGATGAGTTACAGCATCACCAACGTGATGAAAGAGGCTGGAATCAGGAACATCATGAGGTGGCTCCCCTTCGACCTGGACGAGGAGGAGGTCTCGAGCAGGCTGATGAACAAGATGATCCGGCCCACAACAATCCCCCAGACCCTGGAGGACCTCATCGTCGAGCACTCGGTGGCCAGAGAGGCCCTCCGACTCGGGCTCGAGCACCACAAGACGATAGCGACGAGGCTCAAGGGGATCCAAGTGCAGAGGACGATCGCCGACATGTTCGACCAGGCGCTGGAGGAGACCTACATAAAGATGATGGCCTTCGACATCGTCGCCGGGACAGGAGGCCTCCTCAGCCACGCACCGAGGCGGATCCAGTCGATGTTCATCCTCACGGACGCTTGGCAGCCCGAGGGGGTGACCAAGATGTTCCAAGACAGCGTCTTCATGATGCCCCACCTCGGGGTCCTCTCCACGGTCCACAGGGACGCCGCGTGGAACATCTTCGACAAGGACTGCCTAGTAAGGCTCGGCACCTGCATAGCACCTGCAGGGACGGGGAACCCGGGGGAGCCTGTGATGACGGTGAAGCTTGAGATGCCGGATGAAGAAACCGTGGAAGAGCAGGTCAAGTTCGGCGAGATAAGGCGAATAACCCTACAGGAGAGGCAGGAGGCCGAGGCCGTGATCACTCCCGCCAGGGGCTTCGATATGGGAGAAGGGCCGGGGCACGCCGTGACGAGAAACATCATGGGCGGGGTGGCTGGAGTGTTGCTCGACGCGAGGGGACGCCCGATGTTCCTCCCGGATGAGGAGAGCGCACGGAAGGAGAAGCTGCTTGAATGGTTCAAGGCCCTGGATCTCTATTCCCTGGATAAGCTGGAGGAGCTGTTGTGAAATGAGCGGTAAGGACAATGACAAGCTTTCTGAGGAGGCCCACGCCTACACGCCGGGCCTCAAAGTGAAGCGGGCCACAACGATCGATAAGACGCGCAGGCTCCCGATATTCGGCAAGGTCTTCGTCAACGTCGGCGACGCCGTCGACCATGACACGATAGTCGCCATGACGGAGATAAGCGGAGATCCGGAGATAGTCAAGGCGTCCATGATCTTGGGGGTCGAGCCTGGGGACCTGCCCAGATACATGAAGAAGGGGGTTGGTGATCCGGTCGAGGAGGACGAGACAATAGCGTACTTCACCGCCCTCTTCGGCCTGATAAAGAAGAGAGTAGCGTCCCCAGTGGATGGTTATCTCGAGTCCATCTCAGACATAACAGGGCAGATCATAGTCAGGGGAAAGCCAATACCGGTCGAGATCGATGCGTACATCCCAGGCAAGGTCGTTGACGTGATGCCCAGTGAGGGGGCCGTAATCGAGGCCAATGCCGCCTTCATACAAGGCATCTTTGGCATCGGCGGCGAGAGATACGGGAAGATAAGGATGGCCGTCGCTTCAGCAGAGGACACTCTTACAGCGGACCTAATCAGGCCAGAGGACAAGGGAGCTGTTCTCGTTGGAGGGTCTATGATGACCATGGAGGCCTTGAAGAAGGCAGTCGACTTGGGGGTAGCGTGCGTCGTCGCCGGCGGCATCCGCCACGAGGACCTGACCGACTTCATAGGGACGGAAATAGGCGTCGCAATCACGGGTCACGAGGACGTGGGCATCACCCTCATCGTCACGGAGGGCTTCGGGAGGATGAGGATGTCGCAGAGGACCTTCGACCTCCTCAGGAGCTTCGAGGGCTACAACGCCTCAGTGAACGGTGCGACGCAGATCAGGGCCGGGGTCCTGAGGCCTGAGATCATCATACCCCACGAACAGCAAACGGAGCAGGCAGTAGAGGCCGAGCTGCATGCGGGCATGGTACCCGGAACACCCGTCCGCATCATTAGGCAGCCATACTTCGGCGCCATTGGCAGGGTCGTCAGGCTCCCCGTGGAGCTTCAGCAGGTTGACTCAGAGTCCCATGTCCGGGTCCTCGATGTAGAGCTCGACGACGGGAGGGTCGTGACGGTGCCGAGGGCGAACGTGGAGATAATCGAGGAGTAGTCGTTCAACATCTTTCCAAATTATAAATAGAAAAAACAGGATTTTCAGGCCCTTCTTCATAGGAGACACTCAATTAACATTTATTATTAGCTATTTATGATATAAATATTAATGAAAACATATTAAATTATGGAAGAAGACCAAATAAAATTTAATATTTTTAATAAAAAGGTTTTTTGGGTTTTTATTGATTAAGTCGGATTGGGGCTAGAAACTGATTAATTTTTTTTTACTAGAAAAATATAATAATAATATTATGGAAATAATGAATTAGTCTATCCAGACCTTAGTCCCTCTACTGAACGCCTTATGTGATGGTGAACAGTTGGATGGGGATCGTGGATAGACTAAAAAGGAGTGGAAAGTGTAAAAAATGGCAATAATAGCTGAAGGGAAAGCAGTGGCCTTCGCGATTCTCGTAGCCTCGTTCATCTTGTTCTACATCTTCATGTATCTCGCCAGGACCGGATATAAGATATCTGCGAGGACCTTCCCCGCGGTTACGGCTCTGCCAGAGGCGGTCGGCAGGGCCGCGGAGATGGGAAAGCCGGTGTACTACACCACGGGACTGGGCATGGGAACCTTAAACAATCCCCTACAGGGACCTCAGACTCTCGCTGGCATCAGTATACTGGGGTACGTGACAAGACTGTGCGCTGATACGGGCGTAAGAATAGCGTACTTCACCCCCATCGCCGACTCGCTGCCCCTCGTCGAGGAGACTATGAGGACGGCGTACATGGCGGAGGGGAAGCCGGAAGAGTTTGATCCAAACATGATCAACTTCCAAGAGGGGCAATCCCCTTATCTGACAGCATCTCTGGGGTACATGCAGAGGGAAAGGCCCGCTTCGAACATACTGCTTGGGGGCTTCTACTACGAGTCGGTGGTCCTCGGAGAGGCCGGGAACACCATCGGCGCGATGCAGATTGGAGGCTCAGCGAACACACACCAGCTGCCCTTCTTGGTCGCTACGTGCGACTACACGTTGATGATGGAGGAGCTGTACGCTGCTAGTGCGGAGATAGCCGGGGACCCTGACGTTCTGGGAACCCTTAAAGGGGAGGACATACTCAAATTCGTCATCATCGCGGTCACCATCATCGGGTTCTTACTCGGAGCTACAGGTGTAACGACGATAGCGGACATCCTGAGGATGTGATTTAATGTCGCAGATCTTCAAAAGGGAGGTGATATTCTTCATATCAGCGATCGTCGCCGCAGTGATGATACTGAACTTCTTCTTTGTAATCTCGGGCTTATCCCCCATCGCAGAGCAGATACAGGCATGGGCTCTCGTCATCCAGTTGGTCGCCGTGGGGCTTGGGGCCGCGAATCTCATACGAATCCACTCAAGATTGGTTCAGAGAAGAGTGGCGGGGAGATGGCTATACAGCGCCTGGTTCATTGGCCTGTTTGCAATCCTCCTGATACTGGGCCTGGGAAATCTGGCGACTGGTACGGTGAACCCCTTCTACGGATGGGTTTTCGACAATGTCTATGTCAGCCTGGGGCAGACTCTATACGCCATCACAGGATTCTACATCTTTTCGGCAGCCTACAGGGCCTTCAGGGCGAGGACCGTGGACGCGGCGATCCTGCTGATAGCGGGTTGCTTCGTCATCCTGACCAACGCCCCTGTAGGAGAGGTGATCTGGTCAGGCATACCAATCATCGGAAGATGGATGCTCGATTACGGCCAGGTACCTGCCATGAGGACATTCCTGATCACAGCAGCCTTCGGCTTACTGGCTTTCGGTTTCAGAGCTCTGCTGGGCAAAGAGAGGGGCTTCTACGGGGAGGTGACAGAATGAGCTCCGTCGGTATCTGGGATAGACTGCAGACCATAGACAGGAGGGTCTTCTACTGGATCCTCTTCGTCTCGCTCATGATCCCGTTCATCAGGCCCATCGGACTTCCAATCGCCATATCCCCTACCACAAAAGGCCTCTACGACGGGCTTGCAGAGGTACAACCGGGAGATGTAGTTCTGCTGAGCATCAGCTCAGGCGTGAGTGCATGGCCCGAGTGCCTTCCGGCTATGGTGGCATCTGTAAAGATGCTGGTGGAGCAGGAGGCGAAGTTAATCGTCTGGGGCATGGGGCACGTCGACGTTGACATAACATGGGATAAGATAATGTCAAAAGTCCCGGGACTGGACGCATATACGTACGGCGAAGACTACGCCTATTTCGGATACCTACCAACCCAGGAGACCACGATCGCACTGCTCGGCTCCAACATACGTGAAGTATTCAAGCTGGATAAAACCGGGACCGCCATCGACAATTTACCAATCATGCAGGAGGTTAATATGGCCAGAGACTTCCGCCTCGTCCTGACGAGCGACACGGGCGACGTAGGGAGCTACTACATAAGGCAATGGCACACCAACTATGGGACCCCCGTCGCCGAGATAGGCATCGCCATGCTGGGCTCAAGTTACATGCCGTACTTCCATTCGGGCGAACTCTTCGGCATGACCGTCGGCTCGAGGGGAGGCGCAGAACTGGAAAAACTGATCGGCTCGCCCGGGGACGCAACAATAACCATGGATGCCATAAACGTGTCCCACATCCTAGTCGTCGTCGCTGTAATCCTGGCAAACGTAGGATTCTTCGCCACTAGAAGGAGGAAAAGATAGGATGTTCCCGATAGATGTGGCCCAGTATCCAACCGATCCCGCGGGGATCGCCGGCCTCTGGGCAGCCTGGTTATTGATGCTCGCCATCTACAGCTATCCGCTGTTCAAGGAGAACCCAGTGTACCGGTTCGCGGAGCACACGTTCATCGCCACCGCGCTGGCTATTACCATCGTAACGAACATCGACAGCCTTAGGAGAGGGCCACTCGACCCCTTGATAACGGAGGGGCAGTTCGTGTTGATCTTGCCTGTGATCCTCGGGTTCGCAATGTACTTCCTACTTCACCCGAAATACAGGTGGATCAGCAGGTTCCCCATCGCGATCTTGGTTGGCTCGGCTATGGGACTAGGCCTGTCCAGCGTCATCATCCCCCAGATCCTAAGCCAAGTGATAAGCACGATTACAGCTCCGACGACAGGGGCAATATTGGATTGGTTCAACTTCGTCCTTATCTTCATAGGGACAGTCAGCTCTGCCCTGTACTTCCTCCTCACCTACGAACACACTGGGGCTCTCAAGCCTACCGCTAGGATCGGCCGATGGTTCATAATGCTGGGTCTCGGCGCCTACTTTGGCAACACCGTGCTGTTCAGGCTGTCTATGCTCTCGGGAAGAGCCCAGTTCTTCCTGCAGGTCCTGAAGATAATCCCGATGTGATGCAAAGCAAATCTATCCCTTTTTTTTAAAGGAATTCTAGTCGAGGTTTGTTTTATAATATTCATACCTGTCCACTTGTGCTCCATCAAGGCGTCTAACTTAGCGATCAGCCCTTTCATTGTAGCGAATTGGGCCGTAACTTCGTTATTGGGAAGTCGCATATGAATGAAGGTGATGTCCCTGCGAAAGGGACCTCTCAAGCTCGACATGGAAGCGACCCAATTTAAACACCATAGGATGCTCCTCGTCTGGGCATGAGTTGTACATGATCTTACCACTTTACACTATAGCTAAGTCGATGCTCGCGGGGTCGGGATTTGCACGACCGAATAAATTCTCTAGCATGATCCTTCGTCTTGCTTGGCCTAAGTGTTCGGTCGGATGGAGAAAAAAGGGTGGGTTTGCGATCTACTGGAAACTGAAGGATACTTGTACGGTCACGGAGACGCTAAGGGCTCCCTCTAAGATTGGTGTTGGTGCAGCGACGTCGTAGGCGGCCTCTGCTATGGCCCGGTAGGGCTGGTATGGATAGTAGGTGCTCTCGCTCACGGATAGGACGCCCGTGATCTGTAGCCCTAAGGTGCCTGCTATCAGGTCGGCCTTCTCCCTCGCGTCCTCGAGGGCCAGTACATATGCATCATTCCTGAGCCCCTCAGCGATGTCGTCAGAGAGGCCGAAGCTTATGCCCTGGATGTTGTTGGCGCCGGCCTGGGCGGCCGTATCGATGACTTTTCCGACAATCTTTGGGTCGTCAAGTTCGACCTGGACCATGTTGGTGACCCTGTAGCCGATGACCTGGCGTATCTCCCAGTCGTAGTTTGTGGTGAGGCTGTAGGTGACCGTCTCTATCTTGTCCTCTGGGATGTCAAGGCCCTTGATGGCGTCGATGACGGCGTTCATCAGCACGGCGTTGTCCTCGACGGCCTCGGATGCCGATGGATCCTCGGTCATCACGCCCAGGATCACAGTTGCCTGGTTGGCCTGGGCCGAGGCGCTGCCTGTGCCAGACACATGTATTGCGTTAACCTGGTCCTCACCGAGCCCGACTGATGTCACGCTCCCCAGGGACGGCGGGATGCCGGCGGGGAAACTGAAGGGCTCAACCTCTTCCTCCGGCAGCATTGGTCGATAAGCGATAATTGTGGCTGCGACGATGATCGTTAGGCAGATCGCTATAACGGAAATGTACTGCTTTTTCGTATTCATTTCCCGTCGGCCATAAAATGTGGAACGGGAATAATTAACCCATGCTTTAGAACAACGTGCTCAGAGAGCAGTGAACATGTTCTAATTCGTAGATCGACCCCTTTGAGATGTGTGATTTAGAAAAATCGGATCTAAACCCTAAACCATAGAGTGGATGAATCTTTATAGTACGCCGTTTCTCTGCTCCACCCGTTCAGGAGCTGATTGATTTGGACGATAGGGTTAGGAAGATGGAGCAGATGGCCGAGATGGAGGAGGAGTACGCCCTCCGATACGACGTGGACGTGGCGGGATTGGGCAACGTCGCGATTGCGGGGCTTATAAAGGGCGTCGCACTGGACTCTGAGAAGCACGCAGGCCTGTATAGGGCCACAGCTGACATTTTGAAGGGTCCTCTAGCCGTAACGGATGTGGAGTACGACAAATTGGAGTCCTCCCTGAAGAGGCACATCGAGGTGGAGGAGAAGATGATAGAGGAAGTTAAGGCCCTCCTAGAGGGCGAGGGGGATGACAGGGTGGGGTTCCTACTCGAGGAGATCTACGCCGACGAGGTGAGGCACCACAGGTTCCTCTCGAACCTCCTTGAGGCCGTCGTCAAGAGGGACGCGATATTCGAGGAGGACGTGTGGAAGATGATCTGGAAGGACGTGCCGACCCACGGCGCCCCCAGAGACCCCTATGCCTAAACCCGCAGCATAGGGCCCGGGGTTCTTTCACATTATCGAGTACTTTCAAGTCGATTCTAGGTTCGGATTTGGGTCTTCGTATTTCCTGAATTTATTGTAGATCGCTAGGGCTCTTGGCCTCAAGGTCTCTGGTAAGTTAGGGTCGTTGAATAGGACGCCCTTGTGGTGCCCTATCCTCTTATTCAGCCAGGCGAGATCCCCCTTCACGAGCGCGTAGCCCATCTCGAACTCCATGGCGAAGAGATGGGCCTCGTAGATCGCCGTCTTGGACGAATCCACGACGGCGCACCTGTCGATGCTTCTGCCAGTCTTCTTCAGCTCGCTTATCTCGACCAGTTCGTGGACCATCAGATATTCGCTGTCTAGAACATCTCGCAGGGTGGTCTTGTCGTCCGAGAATATCTCCCCAGTCATGAAGTCGTAGAACTCTCTTGCCGAGACCTCCTCCGCATCGTAATTCAGTTCCTTGAGGACCTTCATCGTCCCCTTGATCTTTTCACTTATTCCAGGGAGCATGGGCTCGACAATTATCATGAGCACATCCAGTATTAGTTTATGTTTATCGTTATTCGGATAAAATATGTGTGAATCAGCGAAAAAATTTAATAATCATGATTTTGCCATGGATGGCATCCACCACTTATGGCTTCTAACCGTGGTTAATTTACTCTGTTCATTGTAGGTCGATGGGCACCTTTAGGTCGGCTTGAAGAAGAGACTCCTTGTATTTAGCTGTGCGCCCCTTGGATTCTTCATAACATTTCTTCAGTTTCATCGGGTCCTTTACCGTTTCAAGCATTGTGCCTTTGATAGTCTAAAAGAATCCTATTCATCACATCATTTACAATTCCTCGGGGAGGAGTCAATTTCCTAATTGGAGGGCTCATTGGGAGACTCGTATCATAAGTGCCTTGCGGCCTCAAAGACCCTCCATTTCGTTGCCTTGACCAAGATCGCACCGCGTAAATCAAGTCAGATCGGTTACTGGACGATTCAATGAGTTGGGTCGAGTCTCTTGCATCTTTTCATTACAGGGAGTTCGCTAACCCCTGTGCTAGAAATAGAGAGAAACATTTGTCAGATTCGATTATAATTTGAAAATGGTCTGTCTAGCAGCTCTCCGGCCAGGCCAGAGAGGGCTATGGCGATTGCTATAAAGTAATAGTACGTTTTTTTCATCGAGGAAGTGGCATCGAGCAGCGAGAAGAGGAACACACCAGCGCCTAGAATCGCTCCTGTGAGTAGCCTCAGGCGGTTGTTGCTCTCCCTCCACCCCCAAGACTGGGTGATCCAATCGAGCGCCAGCGGAAGGACCGTGAGCAGGATGATCGAGAATTGCAGGTTCAAGCCAATAGATTGGAATGGGGGAAACCCGATTGAGTTGTGGAGGGCCATCGAAGCGAGTAGCCCCGCTGCGTACCCGGAGCAGCGGGCGCAGAGCCTCAGCTCTCTGCCTGAGAACCTCAGGGTGAGCCAGTGGTTGTGTGCCAGGAGCCTCCATAACTCCATCCGGGATGCCTACTCCGTCATCAGTTTTTCGCCGCAGTAGGGGCAGAGGCTGAACTCGGGGAGCACGGGCTTCCCGCAGGCGGGGCAGCGTTTGCCTATCGGGGTCGCCGGGATCTTGAGTGGTAACCTCGCCTTGAGCTTCGCCATCCGGCTCTTGATCGCCTGGCTGTACGTAGTCTTCACGACGGTGCCCCCTCCCTCGACCTCTGTCAGCTCGAAGTATATCGGGCCCGTCGAGTCGTCCATCCTGTAGAGCCTCGGGGGGTTCGTCTCTTTGACGACGTACCTCTCCTCGTTCCCCCTGCCCCCTAGGACGCCCCTCAGCTTAGATGTGATGGATCCCGAAGTTTCCTGTCTCCTCTCCTCGGCCTGTCTCCTCCACTCAGCGGTCTCCTCCTTTATCTCAGAGAATGTGGCCTCCATGTCCTGGATGGTGTACCATGACTCCGTGGCTGTCTCGCGCGATGGTTGCCTATCACCCCCGCGTTGGGACATCGACATCATGCAGCACAGCAGGGGGAGGAGTATCCAGATAATGTCTAAGCCCCCTCCCTCCTGTCCTACGACTGGTGGTACCAACATAGCTTATCCTCCTGCATTTGTACCGCATTCCATACTTATATGCGCATGGATGGTGGTACCGATCCTTTTGATGGTTGTCGATTAACGTCCACCGGTGAGCTCTGCTTGACGAGTATTTAGGAGTCAGCTCTTGAGCGCTTAGATGAGGGCACGTCGAGCCCCCATCTCATCCATTGTAGATTCGTCGGGGCCTCCTTTGGCTGAAAAACATATCAATACGATGGTGCTTGCTTTCTAGATCAGCATGTTTGATCTTTTGGTCAAGGGAGGAAAGGTGGTCACGGGCGCGGGCAACCCCTGGTTCAGGGCAGATGTGGCCATGAAGGATGGGCGCATCGCCGAGATCGGTATGATCTCCGGGGAGGCCAAGGAGGTGATGGATGCCTCCGATAAGGTCGTCTGCCCGGGCTTCATCGACCTACACGACCACTCGGACTGGTCCATTCTTGTAAACAGGAGGGCCGAGAACAAGGTACACATGGGGGTCTCGACCATCGTCTTCCCGAGCTGCGGCAACGGGGCGGCGCCCCTCAACGATGAGATGAGGGAACGGACCGAGAGCCAGAGCCCGATCCTCAAGGAGGCCGGCGTCGACGTCGACTGGTCCACCATTGGGGAGTACCTTGGAAGGCTGGAGGATGGGGGGATCTCGGTCAA
>JABAOH010048537.1_pt2 | contig 12518 bp, 18 predicted proteins | sample 7062181 | NCBI WGS metagenome assembly JABAOH01 (sample SAMN14538630, study PRJNA623070) | marine sediment metagenome | biome: marine biome [ENVO:00000428]; feature: marine pelagic biome [ENVO:01000023]; material: deep marine sediment [ENVO:00002113]; isolation source: pool of 5 deep marine... | reverse complement strand
CCTCTCTGGATTCTGCGGAAGGAGCGACCGGACAGCCCGGAGAAGATTGACGCCGGCATGGCCGCGGTGCTCTCCTGGGAGGCGCGACGGGATGCCGTGACCAGCGGCGCCGTCGTCGCATCGAAGCGAGGCTGGAGGGCTTACTAGAATGGTATCGATGCGCGAGAGACTGGCTGACCTCTTCCCGGCGACGTTCGCCGGCCCGGCCGGCGATGGCCGTAAACAAGCGACCGTCGTGCATCCGCGGCCCGTAATGCCGCTCTATGCCGTCCCGCGGTCGAGGCGGGACTACAGCGCGGAGATCGGCGACGGCCTCGGCTCGAGCGTCATCATGGCGCCGGTTCACTATATCGCGAACAATTCGACCCAGGCGCGGCCGATGGTCTATGAAGTCGACGGGATGAAGATGACGCCGCGGCCGGACCACGAGATGCTGCGCCTGCTGACTCGGCCGAATCGGTTCTATGGATGGAAGTCGCTCCTCCAGGCGCTTCTCGTTTCCTACTGCATTCCGGGCGAGGGCTACTGGATAAAGCTCCGTCGGAACCGCGCTGATCGGCCGCGCCAGCTCTGGTATCTGCCACATTGGGTCATCGCGCCGAAGTGGCCGCAGACCGGCCAGGTCTTCATAAGCCACTATGAATATCGGCCCGGCGGAGCAGCTCGCGAGAACTTCGATCCCCAGGATGTCATTCACTTCCGGCATGGCATCAATCCGCGGAACGTCCGGCATGGGCTCTCGCCGCTCGACTCCGTTCTCCGCGAGATCTTCACGGACGAAGAAGCATCGAACTTCACGGCTTCACTTCTTTCGAACCTCGGCGTTCCTGGGCTCATCTTCAGCCCGGCGGATGAAAAGTATCTGCCAGACGAGGAAGACATCGAGCAGTCGAAGCAACGATTCCAGGAGCGGTTTACCGGCGACTTCCGCGGCGCGGCCCTCTTTTTCGGCACACCGACGAAGGTCGAGAAGGTCGGCCATAGTCCGGCCGATATGAACCTCGGCGGCATCCGCGACATCTCGGAGGAACGGGTCTGCGCCGCACTGAACATTCCGGCCGCCGTCGTCGGCTTCGGGACCGGCCTCCATCAGACGAAGGTCGGCGCGACGATGCGGGAGATGCGCCGGATGGCCTGGACGGACGGCATCATCCCGAAGCTCGGCGGGATAGCGGAGACGATCGGGCTCGATCTCTTGCCCGAGTTCGAANNTTTTCGGCTTCGACTTCTCGCACGTCGAGGCGATGCAAGAGACGGAGAAGGAGAAGACCGAGCGCATCGGGCAAGCCGTCAGGGATAGCGTTATCACCGTCGCCGATGCTCAGCGCGAGCTCGGCTTCAGCGTCGACGAGTCACAGGATCTATATTTGAGAGGCATCAATCTCCTCGAGCGGCCGGCCGGCGATGCCGATTTCGAGCCGGCGCCGGTGATCGAGGGCGAGCCCGGGGATTCGGAGGATTGAGAGAATGGAACGGAAAGGGCTCCAGATTAAGAACGTGACTGAAGAGGGCACCGGNNGAGGGCACCGGCCAGGTCGTATTCGCGACCCTCGAGGTCAAGGACAAGGATGGCGATGTCACGCTACCGGGCTTCTTCGGCGAGCAGGATGTCCACTTCATTCCGAAGCATATCTGGCATGATGCTCGGCCTCCTCTCGGAGATGTTCATATTTACGAAGTAAAGGACGAAGCTATCGGAGACTATTCCCTCAACCTCGATACCGAGCTCGGCCGCGAATGGCATAGCCACTTCAAGCGGACGGTAAGCCGGCGACGGGTCGAGCAGGAATTTAGTTATGGCTTCGACATCCTGCCGGGAGGTCAAAGTAGCGGCGAATTCGAAGGCGAGCCGGTCAGATTCTTACAGCCGCTCGAGGATGGAAGGCCTGGGAGTAAAGTCTACGAAGTCAGTCCCGTCATCCTGGCCGCCGGCGAAAGGACGCGGATCCTCGATGCTAAGGGTCAGCTCCGATTCGCCGATGAGCTGTCGGAGGTCTGCCGGATCGTCGCAGCGGCCATCGATCGGGCGAATGCGATCCTCAAGCTCCGCAAGGATGACGGTCGAGGCCTATCGAGGGGCCGAGTCGAGCAACTGGCTGAACTCGAACAGGCTCTTTGGGAGCTCCAGGACCAGACGGGCGATTTGCGGCTCATCCTGGCCGCGAATCAGAAGCAAGCGATCGAGCCGGGCGACTTCCGGGCGACTCCGTTTGCCGATCTGCCGATCGTCCGGGATGAGGCCTGGAACCCAGGCGGTCAGAGTGATGCCCAGATCATCGATGAGATCACGCACGATCGCGAAGACTGGGAACCGATGAAGCAAGCCCATCTGGCCTATGCGCCAGGCGAAGATCGGGGNNGCCCACCTGGCGTATGCGCCGGGCGAAGACCGGGGCGGGGATCCCCCGACCCAGGATAACGCCTACAGGCTGAAGGTCGCGCGCCGGCGAGGCGAGGCCGGCCGGCTGACTGTCATCTTCCGACAGCTCGCGAGCCGGGTCGCGATCCTTAACGGGGCGCGCGGCGGAGTAGACATTCCGCTCTCGGCGAAACGTGGCGCCTTCCGCCATGCGATGCGCTACTATGAGAAGCTCGAGATTCCGCAAGAAGATCGGCCCTCGATGGAGTTTAGCAGCAGGCTCATCATCGAGGAGCCGAAGGATGTCGCAGCCCTTCTAGCGGAGTCTAATATAGCGATCACGCGGGCGCGCATGGCGCTCGCAACCTTGACATAAGGAGGAAGGCCTCCCTACGTTTCCATCGGCAGCGGCAGCCTGCCAGTCGCAGCCAGACAGACGAATCGCAAACCCTACCGGAAGCAGCTTGTCACTTTCGGGCGACCGGAGTCCCTTCCCGAAAGGAGGCAAGCTGAATGCCATCCAGCGCACTCGTCCAGAAACGGAACGAACTCGAGGCGAAGATGAAGCGGCTCGAGGCCGCCTTCGCCACGGCCAAGATCGGCGATGGAGTCTATGACTTCGCGCGGGTCGAGGAGCTGAAGGAGCTCTCGCCCGAGGATCGCGTGAAGCGGATCCATGAGTGGGATGCGGAAGTGAACACGATGGCCGCCGAGGTCCTCGAGATGCAGAAGCTCGAGGACATCGAGCGCGGCGTGAAGAGTCGCAGCACTTCAGACGGCCAGATGACGCACCCGGAACCCACCGATAAGGGCAAGGGCAGCGAGAAGGAGGAGCTCATCCCGCTCGGCCAGCAGATCGCCGACTCGAAGGCTTACAAGGCCTTCATCGAGTCGGGCGGCTCGAAGGCGCATCCGCGCGGCAGCCTCGAGGTTGCGGTGAGCCTGAAAACGCTCTTCGAGACCACTGCCGGATGGGCGCCCGAATCGACCCGGATCCCGCGCGTGATCGAAGCAGTCACTCGGCCGATCCAGGTTACACAGCTCATCCCTCCAGGTCAGACAGGCCAGGCGGCCGTCGTCTATATGGAGGAGACCACACGAACGCACGCCGCGGCCGAGCGGGCCGAGGGCGCCGCTTACGCGGAGTCGACCTTCGCACTCACGCAGCAGACCTCGAATGTTCGCTCGATCGGTGACTCAGTTCCGGTCACGGATGAGCAGCTCGATGACGTTCCCCAGGTCGAGAGCTACCTGAACAACCGTCTCGGGTTCGGGGTCGCGCAGCGACTCGATAGTCAGATCCTCGTCGGGAACGGCACGGCGCCGAACCTAAGAGGGATTCTGAACGTCGTCGGCATTCAGACGACGGCGCTCGGCGCGGAGCCGGTCTTCGATGCGGCATACCGCGCGAAGCGGCTGGTAACGATCACCGGCCGGGCGATGCCGAACGCCTATGTCTTCCATCCGAACGACTGGGAAGCGATCAAGCTGACCAGGACGGCCGACGGCATCTATATCCTCGGGAATCCCGCCGACGCGGGCCCGCAGCGTCTCTGGGGCTTGCCAGTCACGGAGTCCGATGCGATCACGGAAAACACCGGCCTAGTCGGCGACTTCGCCAACTTCTCCCAGCTCTTCGAGCGGATGGGCCTGGACATTCAGGTCGGCTTCTCGGGCACTCAGTTCGTCGAGGGAGAGCGGACGATCCGCGCGACCGTGCGCGTGGCGTTCGCAGTCTATAGAGCGACGGCTTTCTGCACCATTACCGGAATTTGATGAACCACAACGACTTATGGGGCTGCCCGCAATGCGGGCGGCCCTATGGTCAGCGGCGACGGTGCTGGGCAGCTGAGGAAGGGTAACAAGGAACATGCCGACGAAATATGCAGGACTCGACCGGCCGATCGGGCTGTCCGTCGTTCCGGGCGGAGCCATCGGAGCCATCCCGGTAGATGGCAACCTCGAGACAGGCGACACGCTCCTCGAGGTCCGGCATATGCATATCTCGGCCGATCTCGTCACGAATGCGAGCATCCTGGCCGAGAGTTCCATCAGCGGATTCAACGAGATTACGACGACGACGACCGACACGACGGGCAACTTTATCGTGGTCGTGTTCGCGAAGCCGAACTAGCTAGTTCGTGGCGCTACATATCGACGAGGCGCTGAAACTCCGCACCTATCGGATGGGAGGAAGCATGCCTAAGAAGGAAGTCCCGACGGCTTACACGGATCCCGGCTATGCCGAGCATGGCAGCGATCGGATCGATGGCATCATCGCCGATCGCGAGCTCCATCTGGCAGCGGATCGCGCGACCCTCGATGATGACGGTCCGCACTTGCTGGCCCAGAAAGGCTGGCTCATTTCGATGTATGACTGCGACCGGCTCGGCCTCCGTTTCAAGGATGGCCGGGTCGTCCAGGAGAAGAAGGCACTCGCGAAGGGTCAGGCCGCCGCGGCCGAGGAGCTCGAGGGCCGGAAGCTCGGGAAGATGATGGCTGGGCCGCCCGAGGATAAGGCCGCGAAGAAGGAGGGCGATAAGTAATGGCCGGGAAGGCAGTCGCCACGGCTCCGACCGAGGAGCCCGTAACGGTTCCCGAAGTAAAGTCGCACGTCCGGCAGACGCTCGAGATCGACGATGGAGTGCTCGGCGATCTATTGGCGGCCGTCCGCTACTACGTGGAACATTCCGTTCTCGGGCGGGCACTCATCACGCAGACCTGGGACTACTGGCTCGACGCCTTCCCGATCGCCCAGACCTTCTTCCCGCTGAATGTGCAATGGCAATCCTGGGCGCCGCAGACTGTCGATCGGACGGCCGCCCGATCGGGCCACTTCATCAAGCTCCCGCTCCCGCCGCTTCGATCGGTGACGCATGTCCGCTACTACGATGTCGACGAAGTTCAGGCGACCTTCGCCTCGAGCAGCTATCAGGTCGACACGGTAAGCACGCCGGGCGCGATCGTCCTGCATGATGGGCAGGCCTGGCCGTCGACGGTGCTCCGGCCGCGGAATGGGGTCGAGATCCGTCTCGAGGCCGGATACGGCGATCGAAATGACGTGCCGGAGGACATAAAGCTCGGGATTAAGATGCTGGTCGGCTCGGCCTATGAGAATCGCGAGGCGGACCTCGGCGTCCTGCTGCGCGCGAACCCGATGGCGATGCGGCTCCTGATGCCGTATCGACTGACGGAGTATGCCTTCGCATGATCTCGGCCGGCGAACTAGACCAGGAGCTCACGATTCTGTCGCCCGGCGGGACGGGCACGGATGACCTCAATCAACCGATCGAGGACTGGACGAATCCGGTCATCGTGGCGACGATCCGCGCCGGGCGTGACACGGTGCGAGGTCGCGAGTTCTATGAAGCGCGCGCGGCACTCGGCGAGGATGTCGAGCGGTTCGTGACTCGCCATGTGCCGCAACTGACGCGCCGGCATCGGCTCCGGGATTCTGCCGGCACGGTCTACCGGATCGAGGCGATTGATGACTCGGAGGGCCGCAACCGTAAGATGACGATCACCGTCACGAAGCTCGAGGCCGGTGGCGGTTAGGCGATGCTGAAGTGGCACGGCCGGCGGTTCCTTCGAAAAGTCGCGCGCAATACGGCCGAGGCGATCGATGAGACGATGGAGCTGGCTGTCGAGTATGCGAAGGCGAATCATCCCGGATGGGTCTCGAGGTCCGGCGATGCCGAGGATTCGATTCAGGTGATCGAGAAGGCGCACGAAGAGCAAGGCGCGACCGTCGGCCGCTGGGGCTCGAAAGGGATCGCATATATGCTCTTCCTGGAATTCCGCCGCGGGCGGGCGATGATACGGGCGGCCGATGCCACATATCGGCAAGTTCTACCGAAGCTGCGGCGCCGCTTCCGGTTCACACGATGAGGACATTGATGCCGGCGCTCATAGACTACCTCGAGGCCGACGCCGGAGTCGCGGCCCAGGTCTCGAGTCGGATCTTCGGCGTGACATTGCCGGAGACGGAGGTCCCGAACATGCCGCGGAAGGCGATCGTCCTCCAGGAAGCCGGCGGCCCGAGCTATGCCGACAACCTTCGGCGGGACACGGTTCGGATCGATGGCATCTGTTATGGCGCGACCGAGCTCGAGGCGAAGGAAGTCCGCGGCGCGCTCTTCGATGCGATGCGGGCCCTCGATCGCAGCGTCCAGGCTGGGACGCTCCTGCATTCCGCGGTCAGGAGCGCCGGGCCGGTCGATCTGCGTTTTCCCACTACGGAATGGCCGGCCCAGATCGAGAGCTGGCTGGTCAGCTACGGGACGGTGATCGTCGCATGAAGGCGAAGTGCAACCTCTACCTGACGGCTTGCGATAACGAGAAGAGGCGGCATCTCGTCGCCGAGGGCCATGCCGCGGCCCGGTTCCTGGTTATCCGCGAGGGCGATCCCGTACCGGCGACACTGGCCGAGCGGTTCGGTATCCCGGAAGAGCTCATCCATCTTCAGGAAGAGCAGAACGAGACGGAGGAGTTAGAAGATGCCTCTTGAAATTGTCATCGGTCCACCGCTGGATCTCTACTGGGCTCCCGTCGGCGAAGCCTTCCCGGCTGTGGATATTACGCCGGCCGGGAACTGGGCGCTCATCGGCTCGTCTGGCGATGAGAACTACCATGAGGACGGCGTATCTATCACGGTCGGCCAGGAGATCGTCACCTGGACGCCCTTCGGTCTGTCGCTCCCGCTCGAGGCCTTCCGCACGAATGAGAGCATCGTCGTCGGGGTGCGGATCGCGGATCTGACGCTCGAGGAGATGCGGCACGCCTTCAATCAGGCAACCGTGACGACCGACGCCGGCCCACCGGCGATCTCGAGCATCCCACTCTATCGCGGGCCTGGGAAGCTCGCCGAGATGGCGCTCCTCATCCGGGGCACCGGGAAGAGTCCCTACGCCGCGGCCGTGAATATCCAGTGGGAGATAAACCGGGCGGTCCACACGAACGCGCCCGAGTTCCTCTTCTCGAAGGCCGAGCCCGTCGCGCCGACGCTGGAATTTACGGTGCTCTATGACCAGACGAACGCCACGGCGGGCCGGTGGGTCGAGCAGACAGCTTAACGGAGCGCGAAGCCGCCCGCATCCATGCGGCGCTATTGCAGTCGGCGAAGACACACAAGCGACTCTCGCGACAGCATCAGCGGGAGGCGCGGCGTCTCCGGCAGGAGCTCAGCTATTTCGAGAAACTTTGTGAAGCCCTGGGCTTCGAATTCGTGAGAATCGGCGGACAGGAGGAACCTGATGGCCTCGCAAGACGATACCCGAAAGATCGCGCACACGGAAGCGATCAGCGATCGGAACATCCTCGACCTCTCGACCCTGGCGCCTGAACGCCCGAAGGTCCGAATCGACGGCGAGCTCTATGAGCTTGTATGCATGGATGAGCTCGGGCTCCGCGCGCAACAGTGGATCATCTCACGTAGCCAGCATCTCCAGCCGTTCTTCCAGGCCGAGCATGAACTGACCGACGAAGAAGTCGACACGATTGCGCTAACGGCCCGCCAGTACGTCAGCCGGATCCTCGAGGCGCCGGCCGATGTCAAGGAAGCTCTTAGCGACTGGATGCGACTGCGACTTGTTTTCTGGTACATGCAACAGGAGCTCGAGAGTTTAATGATAGCCCCGGTCGACCTGGAGCCGGCATCGACTGGGGAGAGCTGATTCCAGAACTCCAGTTCTGGTTCGGTGGCAGTCCGACAAGCTGGCTGGATATTCCGACACCGCTCCTCGCGGCCTATGTCGATCGTTTGCGCGCGATTGAGGCGGCCTTCTGGCATGGCGCGACGACGGCGGTCGCTCTCGGATTCGGCAACGTCGAGGAATCGGAAGCTCGAGCGATCATGCGCGAATGGGAGCAGGCCAAACGTAAACGAGAGCGGGGCATCATTCCCGTTAGTCGGGAGATGGCCGCGGCTCTCGGCTTCGAATTCGTGGAGCTAAGCGATGCCTCGACGTGAGAAGATCGGCGAAGGCGTCCTCGAGCTTCGCGATGACCAGACGAAGCTCCGCCAGGGCATCAAGAGCGCCCACAAGCAAGCCAAAGGCCTCGAGTCTCAATTCAAACGGACAGCCGTCGCCCTCATTGGCATCGGCACGGCTGCGATCGCCCTCCGAAAAATTACCCGATTCGTCGGCGATTCCGTCCGCGCCTTCGAAGTTCAGGAAGAAGCTGAGACATCGCTTCGGGCTGCCTTAGCACAGACCGGCAAGACTGGTTCGGCAGCCTTCGCGAAAATCACGCAGCGCGCCTCCGAACTCCAGCGAGTGACGATAAGTGCCGATGAGGCGCTCATTAAGGCCACTAGTACCCTTGCCCTCCTGGCGCCGGCCCTCGATCCGGGGGAACTTGCGAGAGCTCAGGAAGCGATCATCGGCATTGCTGACGTATTCCTGAAGGGTGACGTTGCGAATGCAGCCCAGCTCCTCGGGAAGACACTCGGGTCGACGACGAATGCCTTAACACGTTACGGCATCCAGGTTGATGTCAATGCCACTCAGGGCGAAAAGCTCCGCCAGATCCTCGAGAAAACGGCCACGATGTTTGAGGTCTCGAAGGCACGAACCGAGACGCTGGCCGGAGTCTCGCAGCAGCTCGCTAACGCCTGGGGCGATATTCAGGAGGCCATCGGCGCGACGACGGCACGCCGGACGAACTTCATCGGATTCCTCCGGGAGTGGAAGGATGTCCTCGAGGGAATCAGCATGCTCCTCACCGAGCTCGGCTTCGCCGGCCAGGAACGAACGCTGGAGCAAGTCAATAAGCTGCTGGCCGCCCAGATGCAAGTTAGAGCGAGACTCGAGACGCTCTTGCAACAAGCCAGGGACGCCGAGGAGTATGATATTCGGAGGATCGTCGCTCTCGAGAAGAAGGAGATCCTCGAGGCCGAGCTCCGCATCGCCCAGCTCAGATCGCAGCGGATGGAACTCTTGGCGCGGGGAGGCGGAACCGGAGCTGCAGGCCGGCCATCGCTTAGGGCGCTCCCGGTGCAACGTCCCGCAGCCGCCCAGATCGTCGGCGGATTGATAAACGTCCCGGCGGAACGGGTCACTCGAGGGCTGATTCCCGGCGGGCCCTTCGCGCCACTGATCGCCCTCCAGGAGCGGCTCCAGCGCCTCCAGGAGCTCTTCGGCGACATGGCCGATGGCACGGAGGATGTCAGTGACTTCATGCTCCGCATGAAGAATAATCTCGGCAGCCTCTCGAATCTGGTCGCGAATCAGTTCGCCGGCGCGATCACCGGGGCGATCTTCAATCTGCAATCCTTCGGCGAAGCTCTACGGAGCATCGTCCAGACAGTTCTCCAGCAGCTCATCGGCGCCGGCATCCGCGCCGGTCTCGGCGCGCTCCTGCGGTTCCAGCGTGNNTGCGGTTCCAGCGTGGCGGCATCATTCCCGGTATGGGCCCTCGGCCGATCCTGGCGCATGCTGGCGAGGGCATCCTGACACGCCGAGCCGTCCGGCAGCTCGGCGGCCCGGCCGGCGTCCAGGCACTCAATCGCGGCGAGCTCCGGGTGAGCCTCGACCGGGAGAGTTTCGCCCAGGCCTTCCGCGGGTCGGACCTCCAGGATGTCGCGCTCCTGGCCGGTGAGCCTCGACTCCAGCGGCTCATCGATATGGTGATCGAGCATCTCAGATTCCGAGGTCCCTGATGTCGCTCTTCGTTTGGACGCAACCCTCGGGCGAGGAACAAGCCTTAATGACGGCTGAGCCGATCCAGTGGCTCGCACCCGGCCATAACCGGACCCGATTCGAAGCCGAGGCGCTCGATGGCGGGAGCTTCAGTGTGGTGACGATCGGCGCCGGCCAGAATCAGGCGGAGATCCAGCTCCGGCACGAACCGGCATCGAAGCTGATGGATGAACTCTGGCGCGCGATCCTCGACAAGCTCGACATCACGCTAGTCGACGATGAGACGGACCAGGCTTCCGCCTATACGGTGAAGGGCATCGGCGGAACCGCACCGCGGCGGGATGGCGAGACGGGCCAGGCGGAACTCTATGAGATGACGGCTCTTTTCCGACGGATGGACGGAGGTCCGCTGCCATGAGTCTCGCGCGGGATGTCCATTATGCTTATCGTGGCGGAGCTCCGCTGCGCCAAGCAACGGTCACTCGCGCTTCAGTAGGTGGCCGGCGCACACGTTTGGGTATTTACGAGACGGTCGCTGCGAATGTTCCACGGTTGCATTGGACCGATCCAGACGATGATGGGATATTCGAGCAAGCGCGCCTATTGATGGAAGGCGCGAGAACAAATGTCTGTCTGCGATCGGAGGAAATCGATAACGCCGCTTGGTCAGATATCAATACACCCGTCATCACGGCAGATGATGCCACGGCACCCGATGGGGCAACTACCGCAGATCGCATCAATGACAATGACGCTGGATTGTTCGAGGGTCGGCAACAAGATATTACTATCGCCGACGATTCGACCGCATGGACTACAAGCGTATTCGTGAAGGCTGGCAGTTCGCCATCGATCATCGGCGTGCTGATGCAATTAGTCGGGGGTTCGGGCGTCAATTACAACATGCATGTGGACGCGGAAGCCGGCACGGCCGCGGCCGAATTGGGTTCATCACCTACCGATGTCGGAATCGAGGCATGGGGCGACGGCTGGTTTCGGGCTTGGGTCACGGGTTCGAACAACGGGACGGGCAACACGACATTGCGTGTCGCGCTCGAGCCGGCGCGTGCGGCCACATTAGGCAGTAGTGCGTCAGCGGCAGAGACAGGCGATGCGCTTTTTTGGGGCGTACAGGTCGAGAATGCGTCGAGCATGTCGGCTTACATTGCAACGACTGGTGCTAGCGTCTCGCGCTCGGCTGATCAAATAGACGATCCGGCATTTCTTCCGCTACATAAGTCGTGGACAGTATATGTGCGCTGCGCGTTGCAACACGGCTCGGTGTCAACGGTTAGAACATGGTATGATCTCATTTATTTTNNTTCAACATGGTATGATCTCATTTATTTTTTGGATTCAGATAGCACGTCGCGCATTGCCATCATCCGCGAACCTACCGCAGCCCAAATATATACCGTATGGGGAAGCCCGAGTGAAGGTAGGGCGAATGCCAACTGGACGCCACCGGCCGCCGACCCGATGGAAATTCTAGTTCAGCACGATAGCAGCGACCATGCCCTGTCCATCGGACTCGACGGTGGCGCACTCATAGCGGGTTCGGCACCGACCTCGCAGACCAAGCCGTTCACGCAGGGCGTCACGACCGTCAGCTATCGCAATGACGGCTTCTGGGAAGTCGGAACGGTGAAGATCGTCGGTGGCCTCCGTTCCTGGAATGAGATGAGGAACTGGCCGACTCCGGTGGGCATCTAGGGCCATGCCTCTCGAGGATCATGTCTATGAGCTGCGGGTCTATGAAGCCGGTTCTATCTCGGTCGTCGACTTCACCGTCCGCACGGATACCGGCACACATCGGATCTCCGGGAAGCCGATAGTTGGCCGCCAGGAGATCGACCTCCTGAGCGGCCGTTTCTCGAGCGGTCCCTGGCGCATTGTCGTCGANNTTGTCGTCGAGGACGGCGATGGCACGTTCATCGGACTCTGGGCCGTCTCCGGCCGCATGCGCGCGCTCTATCGACTCTGCGAGCTCCGGGTCTCGGTCGACGGTAGCGCCTTCGCGACGATCGGCATCGGTCGGCTGACCGAGCTACAGCAGGAGCAGGAATTCGGATTCTGGATCCTGACGATCCAGGACGAGAGGACCCTCGAGCGGGAGACGGAACTATTCCGGGAGAGTGGCCGGGCCCTCGGCAGCGGAGCCGCGGCGAACTATGCCGGGACAGTCGTGTTTCCCCAGGGCATCGATGGAATCTACGGCGATTTCACGGTCGCATCTTCGGTCACGGTCATCCATCAGCAGACGGTCGGGAACCTCGTCCAGTTCCTGCTCTTCCCCGATCCGCCCCATCACCGCTTCACACCGACGCCGGCGGCCATCGAGCTCATCCGATCCGATGTCAAGGCGATTCCCAACTTCTCGACGACGACGACCGTCGGGAATTTCGAGACGCTGCGCGCGAAGATCCAGGGAACCGAGCGAGAGGTCTTCGGCATCGCCCAGGGCCGGCCCGTCGCCGACATCGGCCTGACGGCCGGACTCGAGAGCCCTCCCGGTCAAG
>JABAOH010000317.1_pt2 | contig 12520 bp, 13 predicted proteins | sample 7062181 | NCBI WGS metagenome assembly JABAOH01 (sample SAMN14538630, study PRJNA623070) | marine sediment metagenome | biome: marine biome [ENVO:00000428]; feature: marine pelagic biome [ENVO:01000023]; material: deep marine sediment [ENVO:00002113]; isolation source: pool of 5 deep marine... | reverse complement strand
GCGTGAGACTCTTCTTGTTCCGGTTGAAGCTGTGAAAAAACTCGCTGTCACCAGCGCTAAAAAAATATGGCCCCACGTCGCGCGACATGTCGCCGCCGTCACTGGGGTTCTCGATCTTGATGACCTCGGCGCCCTGATCGGCCAGAAACATGGTGCCGAAGGGCCCGGCGCCGTACTGCTCGACGGCCAGCACACGCACACCATGTAAAGGCAACATAACGGGATCTCAGACGGGATTTCGTTTGATCAGCTGGCGCGCGATGATGATGCGTTGCAGCTCGTTGGTGCCCTCGCCGATCGCCAGCAGCGGCGCGTCGCGGTAGTAGCGCTCGATGTTGAACTCCTTGGAATAGCCGTAGGCGCCGTGAATGCGCATGGCCTCGATACTGTTGCTCAACGCCGCCTCGGTGGCAAAGAGCTTGGCCATGCCCGCCTCCATGTCGCAACGCTCGCCCGTGTCATAGGCGCGCGCCGCCGACTCGACCAGAAGGCGTGCCGCCTCGACGCGCGTGGCCATGTCAGCGAGCTGGATCTGGATGGCCTGATGCTGGCATATCGACTTGCCGAAGGTCTTGCGCACTTGCGAGTAGGCCACCGCCTCGTCCAGACAGGCGCGCGCAATGCCTACGCCGCGGGCGGCAACATTGATGCGCCCGAGCTCGAGCCCGCTCAGAACCTGTTGCAAACCTTTGCCCTCTTCACCACCGATCAGATTCTCCACGGGCACGCGGCAGTCCTCGAACAGCAACTCGGCCGTATCGATGCCGCGATAACCGAGCTTGTCGAGCTTGCGCACGACCTTAAAACCGGGTCCTTTCTCGATCAACAACAGGCTGATTCCCTTGTGCGGAGGATCAGTCTTTGGATCGGTCTTCGCCAGCACGGCGAGGATGTTTCCTTCGGCACTGTTGGTGATCCACATCTTGGCGCCGCTGACGACGTAGGCGTCGCCGTCGCGCCGTGCCTGCGTGCGGATCGCTTGCAGATCCGTGCCGCAATCGGGTTCCGTGAGCGCCACGCCTCCCCGCAGCTCACCGGTGGCAAAGCGCGGCAAGTAATGCCGCTTCTGTGCCTCGGTGCCGAAGCGCTGCACGGCTGCGGCCATGATGAGGTGCGCGTTAAAAAAACCGGAGACCGACATCCACACCGCGGATATGCGTTCGACGATCCTTGTGTAAGTCGTCGCCGACAGCCCAAGCCCGCCATATTCGGGGTCGACGGTGGCACCGAAAAGGCCGAGTTGCTTCAGCTTCTCGACGATCTCAGCGGGATAGGTGTCGTTCGCCTCGAGCTCGCGCACGTAGGGCTTGACGTCGCGCTCCAGGAAGCGGTCGACGCTGCCTAAAATGAGCGCTTCTTGCTCGATAGTGTCGCCGGGGTTTGTCGCCACCTTAGGTTCGCTCGCCAACGCGCGCTCAGGACCGAGGACCGAGCAAAGACCTAGGTCCTTAGCACGCAGCCCTTAGTCCTCATCGACGTCATCGGCCGCATGGCCCCGTTTCGGCACGAGCACCGTGCGCTCGAAGGTCATGAACACCGTGCCATCGGCCTTCTTGCCAATGGTCTTCACGGTGACGATGCCCTGCGTGGGGCGTGACTTGGACTCGCGCTTGTCAAGGACCTCGGTTTCAGAATAAATCGTATCGCCGACAAAGACGGGCGCGGTCAAGCGAATCTTGTCCCAGCCGAGATTGGCGATCGCCTTCTGGCTCACGTCGCTCACACTCATGCCGGTCACAATCGCCAGGGTCAGCGCGCTGTTGACCAGGGGCTTGCCGAATTCCGTCTCGGCGGTGTACGCGGCATCGAAGTGCAGCGGGTGCTGGTTCATCGTCAACAGCGTGAACCAGGTGTTGTCCGTCTCGCCGATGGTTCGGCCCGGCCGATGCTCGTACACATCACCGATCTGAAAGTCCTCGAAGTACCGACCGTAGGACTCGCGATAACGCTTGGGTCCGACCTCTTTGCGCTCTACGACCATGGTCGCCGTGCTCAGTCAGCGCCGGCCGCCGCTTTCTGCGGCGTTTCCTGATCGGGGCGCGTCAAACGCAAGACCGCGCCTACATCATCGGCCTGCTCGAGGCACAACAAGGCCCTCGCCACGGCCTCGCGCCGCGTCTTTGAAAGGTAAGGTTGTACCAGCCCATCGAACTTCGCGCGCAACTCGTCGAGACTGACAAAGTTCTCGGGCTCGCCTTTGGCGATCGCGATAAACTTCTCGTAGGCGTCACTCTTTGTGCGCACACGGACAACAGCGCTCATGTGTCGCGGGAACTCGGCCTCGGCCTGTGCATCGACAATCACGTTGACCCGCCGACACAGTCTGAGCGTTTCGCTGTCGTTGAGATGGCGCGCGTAGTGGTCCCAAGCCATCGTGCCCTCGCGCAAGGCCACCGCCGCCACGAACGGCATCGAAAATTGTCCATCGACGACGCTCTGCGGTCGCTGTTTCGCTTCCAGCGGATCGCCGATAATTTTCCAGCCGGTGCGCGGCAGACCGACCTCAACCACGTCGATCTGTTTGGGATCAATACCGTCCCTTGCGCGCAGATCGGTTAAGCCGTCAATCGCGGCGTGACTGTAACGGCACGCCGGATACGGCTTGACCGCGATACCCATGGTTTCGTAGCGCTGGCCGAGGCCGGCCACGGCGTTTTCGCATACCGGATTCGGTGCGTAGGCGCGCAGAAAGCCCGCCTTGCCTTCGATGGCGTCGACGGCTCCGCGGAAACCTTCGCGCGCGAGCGTCGCCGCGACGAGCCCGCTCATGGCCGCGTAGCCCACCTGAAAGCGCTTCGTGTAAGCACCGTCCACCAGGTACTGCATGGAGCCCGCCGCCTGACTCAAGGCAATGCCGAAGGCACTGGCGATGTCATCCGCAGACAAACCGAATACCCTGCCGGCCGCGGCTGCCGCGCCGAATACGCCACAGGTCGCGGTAGGGTGAAAGCCGCGGTCATAGTGGTCTTTCGGAACCAGCGCCAGGCTCAGGCGGATCTGAACCTCGTATCCCGCGACGATGGCGGCAATAAGGTCGCGTCCACCCGCCCCTGCCATTTCCGCCGCCGCAAACGCCGCCGGCACGATCGGCGCGCTTGAATGGATCGAGCCCGGGGCATGCGTATCGTCGAAGTCAAGCGAGTGAGCGAGCGTGCCGTTGATCAGGGCCGCCCCGGCAGGGCTGTAAGTCGAATGGTCGCCGATAGCGCTACTCTTGCCCTGTGCGAGTCCGAGACCGGTGACCGCTGCTAATAGACTCGGGGTTGATTCAGCTTCATGGCGAGCGCGCAGGGCGATGCCGACGACATCGGTCAGCAACCATTTGGCTCGCTCCTGCACTTGTAACGGCAGCTTTTCAAAGCGGACCTGGGCAGCAAATTCAGCGAGTTGGCGGGTGATCGCGGTCATGGTGTGTCCTCCCGTGGAGCCGCAGGCGCGAATTAGACATCATAGTTAGACCGGCGTTTTTCAGCAACAGAGCGAATGCCCTTCCACAAGCCCCTGACGGGCCTGCCAAATCACGTCCATCAGTCGCGTGCGTACTTCTGCTCCGCCTCGTAGTAGGAGGGAAAACCGACAATGTCACGCAAGTGCGAAAAATCCGCGAGCGCCTGCGGATGTTCGCCTCGCTTAATCGCGGCAAGGGCGTCTTCCATCGCCTTGATCCCTGCCAGCATCAACGTGATGGGGTAGATCACGATCTTGTAGCCAAGCGCCTCGAGGCGAGCCGCCGGGAGCAACGGCGTATCGCCCTGCTCCACCATATTGGCCATCTTCGCCCCCGCCACACGCTCGCAGTAGCTACGCATCTCGTCCTCATTGCGCGGCGCCTCTAGAAAAGTGATGTCGGCCCCGATATCGACGAAACCCTGCGCACGCGCGATCGCTTCCTCAAATCCCTCGGTGGCATTGGCGTCGGTGCGTGCCATGACGAGGATATCTGCGCCCTCGTCGCGCGCATCGACGGCCGCTTGAACTCGCGAGAAAGCGTCTTTGCGACTGACCGTTTGCTTGCCGCGCGTGTGCCCACAGCGCTTCGGGGCCACTTGATCTTCGATCATGACGCAAGCGAAGCCCGCGCTCGCGTAGCCATGAACTGTGCGCTTGACGTTAAGCGCGTTGCCATAGCCCGTGTCGCCGTCACCGATGACGGGGATCGACACGGCGCTGCAGATGTTACGCCCCTGATCGACCATCTCGCCGTAAGAGATGAGACCGGTGTCCGGCATGCCGATTCGGGCAGCGGCCACGGCGAACCCACCCATGAAGGTGGCCTCGAAGCCGGCGCGCTCGATGAGCTTGGCCGACAGGGCATCGAAGCAACTCGGCATGACAATGATACGGGGCTCGGCGAGCCGTTGGCGTAAACGTTGGGCGCTGGGGGTCATCATCTTTTCCTCGTCTCGCTAAGGGCCTGCCGTACACGGGGGGCGAACCACCGCGCGGGCAGCATAATGATACCGTTTATCGTCCGCCCGTTTTATAGCTGCCGCGTCAGTTGGCGGCGAAAAGCAGCACCGAGAGTACGGCAAGGCCTAAGCCTACCGACTTGCGCACGGTCAGACGCTCTTTCAGCAGCACGATGGCGAGCATGCCGGTCAGCACGAAGCTCAGTTGGGCAATCGGTGCCACGACGACGGCCTCTCCGTGCCGCATGGCCACCGCCACCGCCACATAACTGCTAGCGGTCAGTACACCGCAAACAAACGGCAGCCAGAGGGGCACGCCTGTGCGTGGCAAGGGCTGGCGCTGCTGGATGGCGAACGGGACCGCGACACAAAAGACGCCGACGCTCTGCATCAGGGTCATGGCCGCGGGGGCCGCCCCGTGGTTGATGGCAAGCTTGTAGAACAGGCCCATGAACCCGAAGATGGTCATGGCCGCCACCGCCAGCCAAAACGAGCGGGAGTACATGCCACCCGGCCGCGTCCCGCCACCGACTGCCATCACAGCGAGCGCCGCCATGAGCAGCGCCGCGCCTTTGAGGAGGTTTATCTCTTCCCCGAGCAGCGTGACCGTCAATGCCGCGGTCACGGCGAAGTTCAGGCGGATGATCGGCGCCAAGGCCACGGCCTCGCCGCGCCGAAACGCTAGCAGTATGAATAAGAACCCCGTAAACGCCAGCAGTCCGTTTACCAGCCCCAACAGCAGGGGCAGCGACCAGATGAGCTCGTCCCGGTAGTACGTTAAGGCGAACGCCGTCGGCAAAAAGGCAAGATTCTGTAGCAGCATGAACGGGCCGCCACGCAGCTCCCAGCGCTGGCCCCAGCGATAAAGGAAATCGCTCACCCCGAGAAAGGTGAGCGACATCAAGGCGAAGCTGATTTCAGGTGCCATAGCATTTGGCTCGTCGTTTGATGAGACTCGTGGGATCAGGGCAAGGCGACTGGCGAGCCCCGTCTGCGACGCGGGTCACGCCCCGTCGCGGGCGCGGACAAGGATGTCTCGTCGGCAGGCACCGGGCGCAGGCGAAACAGGGCGAAGCTGGAGCCGCGCGCTGATTCCACGAGCCAGCTAAGTAACTAACGTCCCCTGAACACCGGTTTTTCTTTTGCCAGAAAGGCGCGCACGCCTTCTTTGTAATCCTCGGAGTCGCACAAGGCGTAACTCTCGTCGATCTCTGCTGGTGACAAGGGGGCGGGATCGGCAAGGCGTCGGGCGAACTTCTTGTTCGCACGCGCCGCTAGCGGCGCACCGCGGGCGATGCGCTGGGCAGTCGCCATAACCTCTTCCTCGAGTTTCTCATCCGGCACCACCCGGTTGAGCAGGCCACGCCGCTCGGCCTCACGCGCGTCTAGGATCCGCCCTTCCAACAGGATCTCCAGCATCAAGGCGCGACCGACCACCTGCCGCACCAGCTGCATCTCGGGGTAGGCGAGCGCGTGCCCCAGACGGTTGATGGGCACACCGAATCGGCCGGACTCGCCGCTGATCCTGAGATCACAGGCGCAGGCGATCTCCATCCCGCCGCCGGTGCAGGCCCCGTGAATCATGGCGATGGTCGGGTGCAGGCAGTCGTGCACGGCATAGATGCCTTCGGTCACCGACTCGTGATAGCGCTTCGCTTGCGCCGCCGTGGCACGTTCGCGTGCGAACTCGGAGATATCGGCGCCGGCAGCAAAGGCCTCCTGCCCCGCACCGCGCAGCACGACACAGCGCAGACTCTCGTCCGCCGAGAGCGTGTGCATTGTTTCAGCCAGGCCCTGCCACGCCGCCCGGTTGAGGGCGTTGCGCTTGGCCGGATTATTGATGCTGACGGTGGCGATCACCCCATCGCGCGTTGTAGTAATCAAGTCCGACATCTTCGTTGTCTTGGCAGCTTAACAGCCGAGCTTGTCCGCCAGATCGATGAAATCACCGGCGATCACATCGAAATCGTGCTCGGCCTGGAGATCGTCACGCTGATGCGGGCCGTACTCCGTGGGGCGTACGACAAAAGCCGTTCTGTAACCGCACTGACTCGCCGCCACCAGATCGTGGTTATGCGCCGCGACCAGCATGCACTGCGGCGGCGCAAGACCGAGAAAGTCAGCGGTCATCAAATAGGATTCCGGTTGCGGTTTGTAATGGCGTGCGGGCTCCGCCCCCAGCACCGCATCCCAGGGCAGGCCGGCGCGCTTGGCCATGTTGACCAGCAGCGCCACATTGCCGTTGGACAAGGTCGCCAAGACGTACTCGCGCCGAAGCCGCGTCAGCCCCTCGACCGCATCCGGCCAAGGGTCGAGCCGATGCCAGGCGCGATTCAAATCATCGACCTCCCCCTCGCTCAGCCCTTCGACGCGATATTCTGCCAACAGCTTTTTGAGACTCTCCCGATGCAGATCATCCAGCTTGGTCCAGGGCCTCCGCCCCTCCCGCACCTTCGCCATCGCCGGTTGATACAAGCCGCGCCAGGCGTCAACAAAGCTCTCCCAGTCGATGTCGATCCCCTTGCGCGCGCCCAGCTTCCGGGTTTCGCGAATGATGCTGGTGCGCCAATCCACCACGGTGCCGAAGACGTCGAACGTCAGCGCCTTTACTCGCGATAGATCCGACATGGCCCGTAACTATGCCGCGTTGAGCACGCGAATTGGCTCGCCCTTGAGCCAGGCCTTGATGTCCTCGAGCACCTCGCCGTAAGCGAGCTCATAGGTCTCGCGAATCACATAAGCGGTGTGCCCGGTCAGAACGGCATTGCCACATTTGCGCAGCGGATGATCCGACGGAAGCGGCTCGACGTCGTACACGTCGATACCGGCGCCGGCGATCTTGCGTCCCTGCAATGCCTCGAGCAGCGCTGCTTCCTCGACGATCGGACCGCGCGACGTATTCACCAGATAGGCCGTCGGTTTCATCAGCGCGAGCTCGCGTTTGCCGATTAATCCACGCGTACGTTCGCTCAACAGCACATGAATGGTTACCACATCGGATCGAGCCAACAATTCGTCCTTTTCCACGCGGGTGACGCCACACTCGCGCGCACGTTGCTCGGTCAGGTTCTGGCTCCAGGCAATGACGTTCATGCCGAAGGCAACGCCGATCTTCGCCACCTGCGACCCGAGCTTGCCGAGTCCGATCACGCCCAAGGTCTTCCCGCGGACGCCTTCGACAATTCCAGACTGCCACCCGCCCTCATGCATGTGCTTGTTTTCTTCGGGAATCCTTTTCAGCAGCGCGAGAATCAACGCCCACGTGTGCTCGAAGGCCGGATAGGGCAGCAATGCAGTGCCACACACCGGCACACCCTGCTTGCGCGCGGCTTCCATATCGATAGCCAGGTTACGCATGCCGGTGGTAACCAGCAGCTTCAGGTTCGGCAGCTTGCGCAGCAGCGACGCCGGAAATGGCGTGCGTTCGCGCATCGCGACGATGATATCGAAATCTGCCAGTGCTCGCGCCACCGCGTCTTCGCCCTTGATGTGATCGTGAAACACTTTGATCTCGACCTGACCCGCAAGACTGTTCCAGTCGGCGGCGTCCAATGCAATGCGCTGGTAGTCATCGAGAATCGCCAGGCGTGCCGTCAATTTTTTCTCCCCTCCCGGNNGTACCATGTTGAATTCGCACTTCTCGGAGGCTCTTCGGTGACAGCAACCGGAACAGATAACAAGACCATGACCGATGCAGCGTCATTGTATGCATTGGGAATCCAGGTGCTTACTAGCAATGGCGTGCGCGAAAAGCTCGCGGCTATCGTCACGGATGTGCTGGTCGAAGCCGACAGGCGCGGAGTTGCTTCTCATGGCTTCACGCGACTGCAAAGCTACGTCGAGCGCGTGCGTCATGGTTTGCTCGATCCCAACGCCGAGCCCGAGATCGTGAAGGACGGCGAAACGATAGTGCTGATGGACGGCCGCAACGGTTTCGGCGCGGTCGCCGGCGTCGAGGCTACGCAGCTCGCCGCTGCGCGCGCGGCACAACACGGCCTGTGCTGGGTGACCGTGCGCAACAGCAATCACTTTGGCATCGCTGGCTACTACGCGCAGATGCTCGCGCAGCGCGATCTCGCTGGCATGGTGTTTTCAAATGCCTCACCGGCAGTCGCGGCCTACGGCGGCAAACGGGCAACTTTAGGCACCAACCCGATCGCCATCGCGGTGCCCGCGGGGCGGGACCCGATCGTGCTGGACATGGCGACGACGGTGGTCGCCCGCGGCAAGATACGCCGGGCGAAAGCCGAGAATCGGTCCATTCCTCCGGGGCTCGCGCTCGACGCAGACGGCAACCCCACGACAGACGCGGAAGCGGCACTGAAGGGCACGCTGGCGTCGCTCGGGGGCTACAAGGGTTATGGTTTGGCCGTCATGATCGAGCTGCTTTCGGGCGTGCTCTCGGGTGGGCGCTATCTGACCGAGGTCAAGCAGGTCACGGACCTCAGCGGCACCGCCGGCACGTGCTTTACCATCATCGCCGCCGATATCGGCCGCATTTGTGACCGGCAAAGCTACGCGCAACGGGTCGATCGTTTCAGCTCGATCCTCCATCAATCCGGCGACGAGGGTGCCGAGATTTATCTTCCCGGGGAAATCGAGACGCGGCGTGCCCATGAGGCCGAAAGGACGGGTATTGCCATCCCGGCAGACGTGCTCGAAGCCATCAGGGCCTTGTCGTCCTGAAGATCTAAGCGAGCCGCGTTCGGCGAGCAGGCCGGCAGAAGCACAAAGCGCACAGAGACAAGCAAGATGCAGACATTTCCTGATTCAGAAACTTCGCATGCTCCGCGCCTTTTGCGTTCTTGGCGTTTCTGGCAGCACGGCGATCGGAACGGTTTATGAGTGAGACAGGCCGCAGGGTATTGATTGTCAGCTTCGACGCGTTGCGCCCGGACATGGTGACGCCGGCGCTGATGCCGAATCTGACCGCCTTCGCCGCCGGCGTAGTGTGCTTCGCACACAGCCGCGCCACGTTCCCGACTGAAACACGGGTCAATCAGGCCGCGTTGGTCACCGGTTGCTATCCCGCTCGCCACGGTATTGTCGGCAACAAGTTTCTCGAGCCGCTCGCATCACCGGGTAAGCTGTTCAACACCGGCGATGAGACCCAGCTTGCCGAAGGCGACCGCAGGCTCGATGGCAAGCTCGTCGACGTGCCCGTGCTCGGCGAGATCCTGGCACAGCATGGGATGCGGTTGGCGGTCGTCAGTGCCGGCACGCCTGGCGGCACGCGCATGCTGCATCACAAGGCCGAAGCGCTCGGCGGTTTTCGGCTCGCGCTGCACCGACCCGACGCCTCGGTGCCCGCCGATCGCATTCAGGAAGTCCTGCATCGGCTTGGACCCATCCCGAAGCATGAGGTCCCGACCCTGGCCTGGTTGAGCTACGCCACCGATGTGTATCTTAATTACATCGAACCGCAAATCGAGCCTGAGGTCAGCATCCTCTGGTTCTGCGAGCCCGACAACAGCCAACACTATTACGGCATCGGCAGCGAGCCCAGTCTGGCGGCGATTCGGCATGCCGATGCCGAGTTTGGCCGCATCTTGCGCTGGCGCGAGCAATCCGGGCTCGGTGAGCGTCTACAGATCATTACCATGTCGGATCACGGCCAGCTCACGATCACCGGTGAGGCCGTGAATATTGCTGCGGGACTGACAAGAGCCGGATTTACCGTTGGCGAAACGCTCATCGACGGCGTCGATGCCGCGCTAGCCCTGGCCAGCGCCGGCGGTATCTATGTGCGTGACCGCGACCCGGATCTCACACAAGCGATCGTCGCCTGGCTGCAGACACAGGATTGGTGCGGACCGACGTTTACGCGCAACGGCAAGAATGCGCTTGCGCATGCCTTGGTCGGCATGGAGCATCGCCGCACACCGGATATCGGATTGGTCTTGCGAAACGACGATGAGCTCAACGCGTACGGTGTCGCCGGTTGCTGCCGCCACGACCAAAGCACCTATCCGCCAGGCGGTGGCCTGCATGGGGGCTTGCATGCGCTCGAGCTGAATAGCTGGCGCGCTGCAGGCGGCGACGCCTTTCGCAGCCGTTACACATCGTCAGTACCCATGGGGATAATCGATATTTTACCGACCGTGCTGACCGTTTTGGGCGTGCCTGTCCCCAGCTACATGCAGGGGCGGGTCTTGCACGAGGCCTTGGCAGGAAATGAGCGCGCGGTACTGCCCCGCGTGTCGGTGCGCACCTTCAGCGCCCAAGGCCGTGACGACTACCGGGCGCACGTGACGCTAAGCTACGTCGGTGATAGCTATTATCTGGAGCGCGGTTGGGTAGACTGACGGCGGCGCTGACGGAACCGCAGCCACCGGCGGCGAGGAGAATGCAGTGAAAATCAAGATCGAACCCCTGGACGGTCCGCTCGGCGCAAGGATCCTCGGCCTCGACACACGCGAGCCGCTGACAGACGCCGCGTTCGCGCAGGTCGAGCAGGCGATGCTGGACTACATCGCTATCGTGATCCCCGAGCTCGAGGAGAACGTCACCTGGCTGCGAGATTTCGGGCGTCGCTTCGGACCGCTGGTACCCCACGTGCTTGATCAGTACCACCACCCGGAAACTTACGAGGTGTCGGTGATCGCGCGCAACATGAATACACCCGAATCACGCAGCACGGCGAAGCCGGCGGGTGCCTTCTGGCATTCGGACCTGAGCTACGAGAAGCGCCCTTCCGACGCCATTTTTCTATATGCCACCCACCTGCCACGCAGCGGTGGCGACACCTTGATCGCCAACATGTCTCTGGCCTACGAACGCCTACCGGCGGCAACCCAACGGCGGATCACGGGACTCACGGCCACGCACCGCTGGGGTTGGAATACGGGCGGCGCCACGCCCACGCTCAATGAACGTCAGCAGGCGACCCGCCCTGACGTCGTGCACCCCGTCGTTCGGGTGCATGCGCGTACGGGGCGCAAAGTTCTATACGTCAACCCCGGCTACACCGTCAAGATCAACGGTATCAGCACTGACGAGAGCGAGGCATTGTTGGCAGAGCTCTTTGAACACGCCCTCAGCCCGGATATTCAGTATCGTCACAAATGGTCGCTGCACATGCTCTTGGGTCTCGACAATCGTGCATCCATGCACTGCGCCGTCGACGATTACACGGAGCCTAGGCGCATGTTGAGGATGATTGTCGGCTGCACGGATAAGAATAGTCTCGTCGACAATACGGTCTGATAAAAATCGCACCGCTGCGCAAAACTCACATCGTCGCAAAAACCAAAGCAGACGCCTGCGACAGCAATGACGTCGGAGCGTGAAGCTTTGAAGCCTTGAATGCTCTTCTTGAACGGCGAAATGGTCATTCTTGGATGACAAAAATTTTGCCGAAAATAATTGCAATCTGTAGCAATCTCATCTAAATTCACGTTATTCAGAACCCGGTAAATGACTATTGATCGCACGCGCCAACCATTTAACGTCGGTTGAACCTTTACAGAGTCGTGAAAAGACAGCCATTGGCTGTCTTTTCTTTTTTGTAAGTAGCAGTACAGGGTGTGAAACCCTTTTATTTTTCTAGCCTCTAACCACGACCCTTCAAGGAGTAAACTATGGCAAAGAAGCGCAGGAAAGCAGCGAAATCAGCCGCGCAGAAACGGGCTGAGGATATCCTCAAGAAAGCCGAGGCCCGGGCAAAGAAAGAAGCCAAACGCATCAAGACGAAGGCCTTGCGCGAAATCAAGCGCCTCAAGGCTAAGGCCGTGCGCGATATCAAGAAGCTGAAGGCCAAGGCGGCAGGGGGCAAGAAGAAAAGGAAGGCAAGAAGGAAAAAGTAGCATCAAGCGCAGTATGGGAGCCGCGCGGCAAATGCTTTAGCCGGCCGCACGGTCTCCCAGAGATCCGCTGGGATGCCAGCGTATCTTTGAGAAAAGGCAGCCGTGTGCTGCCTTTTCTTTAGCTCGCGCCTGATGAGCTATCGCGAATGAAACGGTAGATCTCGGTGAAATCCGCACCGGGGGATGCGTCGACAAAGCGGCTCCACACGCCAAGACAGGCGGTTGCGATGTCCTCAGGCGTGCGCGCCGCTTGGACGCCCTGCATGTACAGACGCAAATCCTTCATATAAAGCGCGCTCAAAAATC
>JABAOH010046266.1_pt1 | contig 12523 bp, 13 predicted proteins | sample 7062181 | NCBI WGS metagenome assembly JABAOH01 (sample SAMN14538630, study PRJNA623070) | marine sediment metagenome | biome: marine biome [ENVO:00000428]; feature: marine pelagic biome [ENVO:01000023]; material: deep marine sediment [ENVO:00002113]; isolation source: pool of 5 deep marine... | reverse complement strand
GGAAATGGCACCTCCCTCAACCGAAGTCATAGTTGGAGCGACCAAAGACCCACAGTTCGGACCAGCCTTAATGTTTGGACTCGGCGGCATCTTCGTAGAAGTTCTAAAAGACGTAGCCTTCAGAATCGCTCCAATAACCAGATCAGAGGCACAGGAGATGATCACTGAAGTGAAGGCGTATCCGATTCTCAGAGGCTATCGCGGTCAACCTCCTGTCGACACCAACGCCATCACAGAGATTTTGCTAAACACCTCAAAACTGGTGATGGATCACCCAGAAATCAAAGAGCTTGACCTAAATCCCATTTTAGTCTACGAGAAAGGAGCAAAAACCGTAGATGCAAGAATCATACTGGAATGAAAACTCCAACTAAACCAAGTGCAGAGGAAGGAGAAATTGTCTGAATCTCTTAAACAGAGAATTGAAGAACTAAACCGTAAGCTTGCTTCCCTAAAAGAAAAACGTGACAAACTGAACCTTGAAGCCCGAGGATGGGCTGAAAAAAGAAATTCTCTGCATGAACAAATTAAAGCTCTGCGAGCAGAAGTTGCTGATCTCAAGGAAAAACGTGACGCATTAAATGAGAGGGTTAAAGAACTCAAAAACTTACGTGAACAGGCGAGGACTGAGCGTAAGGATAAACATACTCAAGTTTTGAAGCTTAAGGAAAAACTGAAGCGTCTCGCAAAAAAGAAGCCTCCTCGAAACATGCGTGATGTAGAAAGTGAAATTGAAAAATTAGAGTGGAAGATTCAAACCACTTCGCTTCCAGTTCATGAGGAGAAATTGTTAATTGATCAAGTGAGGGTTCTTGAAACTCAGCTATCAATACACAGACAGATACAAAACTTAAACGCTACTCTCTTTGAGCTGCAAACAGAAGAAAAAGCGCTGGAAACCAGAGCTAATCTTCATCATGAAAAGCTCTCGGAACTCGCTGAGCAAAGTCAAAGTTTCCATGAAAAGATGACCAAGCTCTTAGATAAAATTGATGCCCTTCGAGTTAAGGCAGATGCTGCACATCAAAAATACGTTGAAATCAAACAGCAAGCCCAAACTGTTCACCAAGAACAAATGGAATTGTTGCGTCAATCCAAGTCTCTAAGGCAGGAACTTCGGAATGCGGAAGAGAAAAAACAGGCTAAACGTCAACGCGAGCTCCGCAAAGATTTGATGGAAAAAGCATCTGAGAAGCTGAAACAGGGAAAGAAGCTGAGTTGGGAGGAGTTTAAGATACTGGCTGAAAAGAAGAAGGTGCAGTCGCTGAAAACCAGAAAAAAGTGAATTAGTAATTCAGAACTCTAGGCTCTTGGAGATGTGTCCCGCAAATCCCCTTTTTCTGGTAATTCTTATTTGAACGTCGGAAAATTCATTTCTGAACTTCTCGACATTTTTGTAACACGCTAACTTGTGTTTTCTGCGTTGAATGGCATATTACCTAACCAACCCTTTTTTCACCTGCAGTATCTAAAGATAGTGCCGCAAAACAGAAAAGACAGAAAGTCATAATAGAAAATGGAATCAGAGGATTTATCGGGAGATAAGTGTGAGCAGACTTATCTTTAATCAAATCCTGAACGACGTTTTGTCCAGTCTACACCTTCAAGTTTCTCTGACAGACTTGGAGAAAAAAAGCCTTTACACAGAGGCGGTGTTCTACTTCGGCGTGATAGGTGCAACAAATGAATGTGAGGTTCTTGAGAAGGCGTGGAAAGACTGTCATTACAAACGTGCAATAGAAGAGTTCATTGAGACATGGCTCAAACGAAAGATGACAAAAGGAAAAATTCAACCAATGATAATTTAACATGAATGATTGCACGCATAAGAGGATCATTAATCTAATACCAAACACTCACATAAGTGAGCACTTCGTAACATAAGGGACATGTTGGAACAACGCTTCTAATCTTATCACCAATCTTCTTTCTCTTGAACTTGAAAGATACCAATTTCTTTGTAGCTCTGATCCTTGTCGTTGGATTTTCCTCATTTCTAGACATTGACCTGCAACTAGAAATAGCACACCGAACATCATTCATAACATTCTGTTCGCAATCATGGTTGGCGCAGCATTCAGATTCATTTTCAATTACGCTGGAAGGTGGCTTGTAGGCTTCATAGGTGCCTTCCTCGGAACTATTTGTCATCTGCTTGGCGACGTACTTACCTGTGTGGTATTCAATCCTCTCTGGTTGTTTCGAAATCTTGAAATCAGACCAGCATTGTTCAAGGCGAATGATACAGGTGCAAATAGCGTAATGATGGTCCTAGGCACTCTGGCTTTCATCTCTCTATTTAGTTAGACATAGTAGAGTCTTATGAAACCACACATCTAATGTTCACCTTGACCGCGCAAAACTTGTGTGGTTAGGCTTATGGCAAACAACCGAAAATACGTGTGCATCCGTAGTGGTCTTTCCGTCTAAGTGGTCTCCTTTAAGAGACGTTGACATATCTCGCAAGCCTCTATGACGTGAACGCCCTTCTCAGTTGTCTTCCACGTTCGAGATTGGTGGGTTATGAAGCCTGCCTTCTTCAGAGCAGTTAAATACCGCTTGAGCTGATCGAAACTCAGGCCCACCTTATACATTATGTGCGTTTTCTTCACGCCATCCTCAGCTACTTTCAAAATCTCCAAAATTATGGTGTGCCGCGCTCTCTTTTTGCTAGAAGACGACTCAGTCATTTTCACCACTAAGTGCATACAGTTATCGCGTCTCGCGTAAAAGTTCTGTGGTAATTTTTAGCAAACAAGCCCAGAGCACCCACTCAGCGTCCGATAAGACTAACATGGTAGTTAAGACACCAGAAGAAATTGAGAGACTCATTGAATTTGGCTTTGAATATGTGACCGAGAAAGACGGTTTGATCTACTTTCGCAAACGCAAGTAGCCACAAACACATAAAGTTCTGTAAATTTGTAGATTAGTAATTCAGAACTCTCGGCTCGTGGAGATGCCCCCCGCAAACTCCCTTTTTTTTCTATATGACATTGATCAAGTTAAACCATTAAAAAACCGAAATTCCCGAAGTGCCAGTACATTTGATTATTCTACTATATCTTCTTAAATTGTAATGAATTAACCTCATAGGGTATTTTCTAGTGTTCGAATATAAACACTGGCAATTACTCCAGTTTTGATCGTTTTTTCCCATCTTCTCGGCCTTTTCAAGATAATTTGGGTTAAAGCAAATGTTGCTATGAAAGTTTCCATGATCCAGTAAAGATAAATGAATGGCAGCCACAGAAGATTCGTTCTCTTCTGAAGATTTGTTACGTAAACTAGAACCATTCCAGTAGTCAACAAGAGGGTTACGGTGAATAGTGATGCAACATTAGCTATGATCTGAGAAATAGGATCTGGTTGAACGGGCACTAGAAAACCGTATAGAACAATCATGAGACCAAAAAGGCAGAGAGGAAATATGTATGATCCTACTAAAGTGAGCTCAATATCAACGTTTTTTCTATTAGGTTTTGTGACAAGTTTTCCATATCTGAGCGCTACTTCCATGCCGCCTCTGAACCATCTTATTCTTTGGTTAACTAACTGGATGATGCCTGCTGAGTTTTCTTGCCAACACGCGACGTCGGGGGCATATTTAATTTTATATCCTTTTAAAGTTAATCTAACTGAGATTTCGATATCTTCAGTCAAAGATTTTTCATCCCATCCACCAATCTCCTGAAGTACATGTCTTCTAATGAAATAGCCACAACCTGTTAGGGGAACAAATAGATTCAGAGCATCTCTTCCTTGCACATAGGTTTCAAACGCTACCGCTTCCTCATAGGACACAAACTTTGTTAGCATATTCTGATCCGCATTTATGGAGCAGATTCTACCTTGTACCGCTGCGATTGAAGAACACTGAAAATATCTTACTACCCTCATCAAAATGTCAGGCTCAAGGACATTATCGGCATCAAACACTCCCACAATATCGCCTTTCACGTGTTTGAGTGCGTAGTTTAAGGCACAAGGCTTTCCATTTGATACGGATTGATGAAGGAGTCTTACTTGGGTGGGATGTTGTCCAACGTATTTTGCACATATTCCCAATGTCCCGTCCGCAGATGCCCCATCCACTATGATAATCTCCATATTCTCAGATGGATAGTTCAATTTTGATAACGTCTCCAAGAGCCTGCCAATCACCCGTACCTCATTCTTCACTGGGACAATAATTGACGCTAGGGGCAACTTTTCATTTGGTACCGGTCTTCCCTTGTTTTTTCGACTACAAACTCGCAGACTTTTTGCGCCTGCCACAAGAATAGGTATATTGTAGAGGGCCCAAGCATAAAGAACAAAAAGTGTGCCTACAACTGCAACATTGTATAAATTCAATGTAGTCTCAACTTCTACGTTCTACTATTTAGTTTGCGCCGATTCTGGTGTGGGATGAAGTGTTTTTCTCTTTCTTAACACTATTATGGCTGCGATGATTGCTATGACGGCAATAGCTATTCCCACTATAGCTAAGAACCATAATTGAGCTGGAATAGGCACGCGGGTATACACCCCTTCGATGTTGGTTTCAAAATTTTCATAGACGTTGGCAACCTGATCGGCTGGGGTGTAATAGCCCTCTACGTCGCCAAACGTGACGACGTAAACTCCAACCTGAACAACTCTACTCTGAGGAGCCACACCCCATGACGTGCCGTTAACAAAGACTTCGCCAGCTACCGGGGAGGTATCGACTGTAAGAGTTCCAGTAATTGGTGTATAAGCGCCGGTGGCCGTTGTCTCAACATTTTCAGAAACTGTGACCAAACGCCAACTGGGAGTGTAGTAGCCAGCGACCGCGGCAAAGCTCACGTTGTAGGTTCCAACCGCAACAGTTCTGTTGTTTATAGGAGCCACACCCCATGACGTGCCGTTAACAAAGACTTCACCCGAAACTGGAGTTGTCGTGATCGTTAAAACTCCTGTAGGGCGTGTTTCTATTTTGAAAACTAAGTCTTTGAGGCTACTGAGAGTTTGGTTAAACCATACCATGGATTTTCCGTAGGGCCCAATTAAGTCTGGTTCTGGAACACTTTGGGGGTTGAAAAGTGTGACCGTATGCGTAGCGTTGTTGCTTCCTTCAATTGTTATTTTTAGTTTTTGATTCTGTCCTGGAAATTCTTGTTGCCATGAGTATTGTGGAGCGGTGAGGTTGAAGAATCGCTTAAGCACGAAGTGTGTGGCGTTAACGGCATCTATCGGAGGAATCAGCGTCAACCCTTCAATTCTGCCGTCAAATGAAGTTTCGTCTAGTTGCGCACTGACCTTGAAGTTGCTGAGTTCTACTTGAGTGTCGTTGATGAAATCCAATTGCCAAGGTATCGTATCATTATAGTAACTGTATTGCGCTCCCATGAGTTGAAAGCAAAGGTCTTTCACGTAGCGGATTTCGGCGTTGAGGTCTCCTTCGATGTTAACTGTGGCTTCATAGTCTGCTATGCCATTGTCATATGACAGTGAGACTTGAGAGGAACTTATTTCGGCGTGAGTTGTGTTTAGGAGAGACTCGATAAATAACCTAAATTCGGCAGGTATCGTGTTTGGTAATGCTTTCGGCAATAGCGGGACAATTGTATCTCTCAGTTCTTTCAACTCTTCGACGAAAGCTAGTTTGAAGCCGAATTGTTTTTGGGTGCTCGAGTAGGACATTTCAACGGATATATCTTGAACTGAGTTGAACATTGCCTTAATTATTGATAGGTTTGGGGCTACACCCTCTTGCGGGTAGGGATAGTATGGATAATATGGGTAGTAGTACGGAGAATACATAAGTGAATATGGGAGGAGATAGCCGAGAAGCGGGATTCTAGAGCTAACGTTACCAATTAGAGATTGCTCAGATACCATTCCATTATATGTGTTATTTCCACTCCAATAGTCTGGCGAAGAGTAGGCATCTCCCTTTGTCTGGAAATACCAAGTGCCATTAGCATAGGTCTTGTTTATGGCTCTATGAATTATTATGTATCTTGGATCGCTTGGATTCTTAAACGCGATTATGTCTCCAGTGTCAGGGTCAGCGCTTATGTCACCAGCGTTGGAAACTGCTTCAACGAACACTACGTCGCCAGTATAGATTGTAGGCGACATACGGTAGGAGGCCATTACGTAAGGTGTAGTTCCTGTTGGAGGCGTCAGAATGTAGTCTATGAGGCGTTTCAGGTCGTAAGAGAATGTTAATTTCATTGAGGCTTCCAGCGTAGTGTATGAGTATCGAATGTCAAATGAGCCGCTTTGCACGGATTGGTAGGCTTCATTCAACGCTGGATACAGAAGCATTTCGTTTCTTCCGCCCGACATTATGTATGCCAACGCTTGAAGGAAATCTCCGTGAACGTTCATGTTGAACGTGACGCTGGCGCCTATGCTATTGAGAACGTAGTCAATGTCGAGGGTTGTAACGTTTAATAGTCCGTCGGTCATGTTCCAAACTATTCCTTCTTCACCTAGGAGCTCGCTTTTGAGCTGGTCAATTAGTTGGATTAGTTCGGTTTCATTGCGTATGATAAAGTCGCCTAACGGTACATTGAAAACAATGTGAACGGTACCGTTGAGGGTGAAGTCGGTTTGGTTTCCTGTGAAGTCCACGTTTACATCGTCAAATGTAAACTCATCTAGTATGCTGAACGTGATTGTGCCATCCAATGTGTTTGGTGAGTAGGTTCCAACCATAGTGAGGTCTGTGGTGTTGAAAGGAAACTGGTGGGAAGCAAGCTCTGGCAGCGTTGTGTTGCCCTCGACTTCAATGTTGAGAATTCCTTCAGAGTATGTTGCCTTCAGAGTGCCGTCCGTGGAGTTGAATGGGTATTGTGACGCGAGAACTGGAGGCAAGACCGTTGTCGAGTTTATTCCGAAATTCAGAAGACCGTTTGAATATTTTTCAAGCAGGTCGACGGTTGTCGAGTTGTATGGGAACTCGTTCGCTATTTCAGGAGGTAAGTTGACCGTGAGGTCTGCTAAGGCTTGAGTTGATGTCAAGTTGAAGGATCCTTGTGCCGTAGGTCCTCGGTATTGTGGCACCATGTTGGTGTAGTTTAGGGCGCCCTGCACAGCTACTCTGCCGTCCGGATATATGACGAACTTTGTTTCTGTGTCTAGGAATGGTGCGTCAAACTCAGTGTAGGAGTATTCTCTGGATAATGGAACGCCCCTTAGGCTGTCATAGTACTGGTAGTAGTACGTGTCCTGTTTTTCACTCAGGGATATGTAATTAACCATTGTCGGATTGCGGCGTGTGACATAGATCTGTGGACCATATAAGTAAAGATTGACGGTTTGAATGCCTGCGCTGAGATTTGCTGTTTTAGAGTCCTGAACCCAAATATAGTATTGCTCAGCGTCCAAAAGCGATGACACATAGAGCACATAGGTGCCTGAGTCTGACACGTTGACTTGAACGCCTATTTCCAAGTAGTCGAAGTCACCGTCACCGTCAGTGTCTACCCCCTGATCAGAGATGACACCGGTCAGAATCGCTGGAAAGTCAAACTCACTGTATGAATATTCCCTAGACAAGGGAACATCGTATAGATAGCTGGAGTAGTCAGCAGATAGAGATATGTAGTTAATGTATCTTGGGTTCATGCGCGTAGTGTATATGCTTGGACCGTCTAAGGAGACATTAAGCAGCTGGATGCCAACTTCAAGGTATTCATTCGCATAACCGTAAACACTTATCCAGTTCCACTCTGTGTCTCGAAGCTCATTGACGCTCACACCATAGGTTCCAGCTTCTGTGACGTTAATTTCGACGCCTACTTCTAAATAGTTAAAGGTGCTATCGCCGTCAGTATCCACACCGCGGTCATAGATTGTTCCAGTTAGAACAGCTTTAGGTGGATCAAACTTGTCGTACGAGTATTCCTGGGAGAGAGCGACTCGGCTTAAGTTGCCGATATTTTGGTAGTCTTCGTCTTCAAGATATATGTAAGAGACAAATGCAGGGTTAAGACCTGATACATAGATTGGGAGACTATTTAAGGTGAGATTAACTGTTTGTACACCCTCGATGAGGTATACGTACTGGGAGTCGTAGACGCTTATGTAGGAGAAATTAACATCTTCAAGACCAGACACCGAGACTCTGTAGAAGCCACCTTCGGTAACGTTGACTTCTACGCCAACTTCCAAGTAATTAAACAAGCTATCGCCATCAGAGTCTGTTCCTTTATCAGAGATGACGCTTGTGAGACTAGCCCCAGTGAAACTAGCCAATGCCAAGTTGCTTTGTGTTCCGATAATTGGCACAGTCGCTATCATAAGAAGGGATATCAATAGCACTATTACAATCTGATGCCTGTGATTTTTCACTCCAGTTCTCCTTCTTGATGAGCAACTAACGTTTAATAATATGTACGCAACCAGCAGATATGTCTTATGCAACCTTTCTCCAGTACTATACTTTAATGATTCACTCGAAAAACAAAGCATAAATTGAAGTATCAAACCTGAACACAATCATAAAGTAAACAAAAAACTGAGCGAAGGGAAAAGTTTTACGTATTGTAGTCATCCTTGATTATATGAGATGTGGAACAACCTTTGTTGGAAATTATAAACATGGCGTTACAGAACATTTCACGCCGAGCCTTACGAAATGCTTTAACAGTGACTGGCCTAGCTATTTTTGTTCTCATCTTCATACTGGTCTCATCTGTAACGCTCACAATGCAAACCAGTATATCCAGCAGTTTATCAGACCTTGGAGGAGAAATAATGATCTGGGACAAGCATGCCCTCCTCCCCTATCTAAGTAGCATTCCAGAAAACTACGCGAACACAATAGAAAAGATAACATACGTTAAGAACGTCTCACCCCAAATTACAGGCATCTCCACCGTTGATTCACAAGATTTTAGACTAACCATAGGATTAAATCCATCTGACATCCCCCTTCTCCACACATACACAATGGCAGAAGGAGTAATGATCAACAACAACGAAAGCAAAGCAGTCATTGGATATCTTTTCGCAGATTTCCTGAAAAAACATGTTGGCGACAACGTAACAATTAACGGACAAACACTGCCAGTAGTTGGTATTTGCAAAACCGAAACATGGATAGACAATGTGATAATCGTTCCATTCGTTATTGCACAAAGGATTTTCGGCTTAGAGGGACGCATCTCTATCATCATGGTTATGGTTACAGATCCCAGCAAGATCCACTCCGTGATAGATGAGATTCGAAAAGAAATTCCAGACGTCAATGTTTTCAAAAGCCAAGAAGCCACTGCCAGACTTGCTCCTATAATGAACTCCATAACATGGGTGTCCTACGTACTTTTTACGATTGCCGGCGTTGCATGCTTTCTAGGCATTACCAACGTTATACTTACAGGCATCTTGGAGCGAACCCGCGAAATTGGAATATTGAAAGCGTTAGGCGCGAAAGGTAGAGACGTAACAAAAATGATAATGTATGAATCTGCAGTGCTGGGTGCGTTTGGGGGCTTTTTAGGTTGTCTGATCGCTTATGTGCTCCTTCTCCAAGGCTTATTGATACCAATAACCTCTACAACGGCAATGCACACATTTATTTTTCCTGAAATCTTTCTTTATGGATTAATCTTATCCGTTGCAATTTCGATTCTTGCGGCCATTTATCCTCTATGGAGAGCAGTTCGAGTTCGTCCCCGTGAGGTGCTAAAATTTGGCTAAAATCCTCATCCTTAGAGCTGACAACTTGTCAAAAACCTATAGAATGGGCAAAATTAATGTTTCCGCTCTTCAAAACGTAAATTTTAGAGTAGAAAAAGGAGATTTCATAGCAGTTCAAGGACCCTCTGGTTCAGGAAAGACCACCTTGCTGAATCTGCTCGGAGGACTTGATACACCAACCTCAGGTGAAGTTTGGATTGAAAAAGTAAATATTACAAAAATGAAAGAGAAAAACCTAGCTGACATACGGTGCCGAAGAATAGGTTTCATCTTTCAATTCTATAACTTGATACCAGGAATGTCCGCCTTGAGAAATGTTGAACTACCAATGATATTTGCTAGAATCCCAAAGAAACTGCGCATGGAAAAAGCGAGGATCCTTTTGAAAACTGTTGGATTGAATCACAGATTACAACATAAGCCCATTGAACTTAGTGGAGGCGAACAACAAAGAGTCGCCATAGCAAGAGCCCTTGCAAATGATCCGGCCATCGTTCTTATGGACGAACCTACGGGCAACCTAGATCAAGAGAACACACAAAATATTATTAAATTGATCAGGAAAATGAAAATTGAGCAGCAACAGACCTTCATCATAGCTACGCATAACTTGGAAGTAGCGAAACACGCGGACAGACTCTCTTTTCTCCGGGACGGAAAACTATCAAAAGGTGGGGTTGCGGGGATTTGAACCCATGCTACGCTGGGGGAGGGGGATATCCCCAACAACCAGCACTTTTTTCACGGTCCAAATAAAAAGATTCCTTCAATTATCACCCAAAAAGTTTTATTAGCCGAAAACATGGATTACTTCTTGGGGTCCTTTTTCGTCGAGGTGTCTCGGAGAGTAGCTTATGAGCTGAGTCTCATACGCGTGGTGTTTTAGCTTCTCCAAGGTGTAGGAGAACAAGAGGGATTGGACTAGAACTAGTCAAATTTGAGTAAAATAGTGGGGCACCTTGAACCTTAAAATCCTGAAGAGAAGAGCTGAGATGTTGGATGCGGTTAGTACGGGGCTTCATCCTTCCGCCGTTGTTGATCAGTTGGCTGAGAAGTATGGGGTTTCGGAGCGTGCTTTGTGGAGTGATTGGGAGCGGCGAGAAAAGTGGGTTCCTGTGCTTTTGAGCTTGGAGAAGTATGCAGAGTTCACTGATGTGATAGAGCAGAAATTAGGCTCTGTTCAGAGGGCTGCGTGGAGCATCTATTTGAAAGCTAGTAATGACAGCGCGAGGGTAGGTGCACTTAGAACTGTTCTTGAGGCTTTGGAGATTCACAGAGATATTGTTCAAACGCGAGACATCATAGAACGTCTGGGCAAGTTAGAGGAGATGACGCAGAATCAGAAAGTGAATCGAGGACATGGGAGTTCATTGCATTGAAAGCGTCGATTGTTAAGAGGATTGAGAAGTTGGAGGAGCAGGTTAAGCCGGTTGAGCCAGAACTGCCTCTTGTTGACTTTGATCTTTTAGTTGAAAGCGAAAGCGCGTACTTCAGTAAGAGGATGAATATTTTGCGCACTAAGGCGCGGGAGCTTGGTTAGGGAGACAAAAACAACAAGGTTAGCTGGTTCGACTTAAGGGGTTTCGATCCCGTATGGAACGAGGAGGTTGAGATGGAATGTTTGGAAGCCTTGAATGATGAGGAAAGGAAAGTCATCAAAACCTTGCATGAGGTCATAGAGAAGTGCATTCGTTTAACCACCGACTTGTCAGAAGAAGAAAAGGCGATTGTCAAGAGATACAATCAGGTGGTCACGTTTTTCGGAAACAGCCTAATGATGAACGGTGCTGAGAAAGGCTGGTGGAAAGGTCACACTAGAGAGGAGTTGGAAGAGTTAAGGGTTCTGTATGAACGGATTATGGCTAAGCATGGAGAGAGGATCTATGAGTAACCAGACGATTTTGAGGCGGCTTAAGAAGTTGGAGAAAGTTTTTGCTGTAGAGCCTAGAGACGATTGGATAGATGTTTTAATGTGGAACGGATCAGAAGGCGGGATATTTGGACATACGCATTACCGCTTTTCTGAAAGCAGAAGGCAAACAGAATGGGTACCTTGCTCAGATAGGGAAGAAAAAGAAACGCAGTCAAAGCCTACGACATCTTCGCTAAAATACAAGGAATATCATGGCAAAAACCCAAATACAAACCAGTCGAGAAACTACCATTCATCCCAACAGAGAAAGAAATAGACGAAATGATCACTGCAAGCAGCAAACAAATGGCTACATATCTACAATTACTCAAAGAAACCGCTGCAAGACGCGGAGAAGCCTTCAACTTAAAATGGATAGACATCGACTTTGTAACAAAAACTGTACGAATAACACCTGAGAAAGGAAGCCAAGCGAGGATATTCAAGATATCAGACAGACGTACAAAGATGTTAAATGACTTACCAAAGAACTCAGAAAGAGTATGGATCTACAAAAACGTTTTCTACCTCGACAAAGGCTTTCGACGGATGCGCAAGCGAACAGCTCAAAAACTTGGGAATCCAAGGATGTTACAAATACACTTCCACACCATCAGACATTGGAAAGCAACAATCGAATACGCCAGAACCAAAGACATCCTATATGTCAAACAATTGCTAGGCCATAGAAACATCAAAACCACCCTCAGATACATACAACTTGTAAACCTGCCGCAAGAAGAAAAATTCATCTGCAAGGTCGCCAAAGACGCTAATCAAGCAGCTGAGCTGATCGAAGCTGGCTTTGAATACGTCACTGGTGAATACGACGATGGCGGCAAGCTATTTAGGAAAAGAAAGCTGTCATACTTAGGGTCGTCGTCCATCCCTGTGGGGTCGTGGTCCAGTTTGGTCTAAGATTCGCGCCTGGGG
>JABAOH010043321.1_pt1 | contig 12524 bp, 4 predicted proteins | sample 7062181 | NCBI WGS metagenome assembly JABAOH01 (sample SAMN14538630, study PRJNA623070) | marine sediment metagenome | biome: marine biome [ENVO:00000428]; feature: marine pelagic biome [ENVO:01000023]; material: deep marine sediment [ENVO:00002113]; isolation source: pool of 5 deep marine... | reverse complement strand
AATGTAACCTTTATTTTCGATTTTTTAAAATATTTTCCTTTTGTGTGGGGTGGTGAACTATTACCTTTTGATTAGTTTGAGAGGAGGATTTACTATCAAATAAGTGTGTTAATAATTTGAATTTCAAGCCTGTTCAAACTTGGAACACTGTTTTATTTTAATACAAACTTGATTTAAGGTATTAATAAATATTAAACAATTAACTTTTATATTATAGTAAAGCTTCTAACTAATTATTACATAGATTTAGATGGCATAGTATTTGCGTTTAATGCTATAAATATATTATTTATTATAAATCTTAAACATTGTAAGGCTTTTATATACATCTGATTATTAAAAGATAAGATTGCAACAATTAAATACCCCAAATCTGAGGAAAAATTATGAGCCAAGAAGAGAGGCGAATTCTCCAGGATAAATATGAGATCGTTTCGAAGATTAAGCAAGGGGGATTTGGAATTGTTTATTATGGGTATGACCATGTATTTGAGAAACCAGTTGCTATAAAAGCTATTGAACCCAGCCTGTTACAAGAGGCGAGATATGTTGACCTATTTCTTGAAGAGGCTAAAAATGCTGGGAAGTTAAGTCACAATAATATTGTTCATATCTATAATCTTGTTAGAGATGAGAATGGACGGTTCTTTATTATCATGGAATATATTGATGGATTGGATCTTGGTAGAATTTTAAGACAGTGTCAAAAGAAAAATATATTGATTCCACAAGAGTTAAGCATTTATATTGTTAAAGAAATTTGTAAAGCGATTGAATATGCACACAACAAACGAGATTTAATTACAGATAAGCCATTACGACTGGTACATCAAGACATTTCACCTTCAAATATAATGGTTTCAATATCTGGACATGTCAAGCTTATTGACTTTGGTTTAGCAAAAATACGATTCCAGAATAATAATTCTAATCAAGTTGTGCTTTCAGGAAAATTACCCTATATGACTCCTGAACAAGTTAATGGTGGAACCATTGATCGTCGTACAGATATCTTTTCATTGGGAACCGTTTTTTATGAGATGTTAACTGGCTCCCGTCTTTTTCCTCTTGAAGATCCACAACAAACAATTGAACTTATTAAAAAAAGCAGTATCAATACTTCACTTCTTGAAAAAAATAATGTTCCTGAGTCTGTACAACAAATATTACTTAAGATGCTTCAAAAAAATCCTGAAAATAGGTATCATGGAGCAAATGGAGTCTATCTCGATTTGGTTGAGTGTCTAATGACTACAACCCCTTCAGTGGAATTATCTGAGGAACTTGGTGAATTTGTCCGACAATTGATTGATTTTGATTCGTCTACTAACGGTCAACAAAAAACTGTATCTTCAATTGCATCAGGTTGTGATGAAAAGCAAGCTTTTAGGGAAATATTAGATTTAAATGGGGAAAAGGAAGATTTGTCCGAATCAGAACAGCTAGACATTCAAAAGCCTAGTGATAAAATATTCGATTTATCTGAACAATCAGTAAAAGCAATTCCAGAACTTAAACTAGATGCCAGAGAAAAAAAATCGGATGTCGATAGTACCATTAAAGATTTGGATTCGAAAGATTTGACTAGTGCAAAGAATATGACCACCGAAGAAGTTTCATCTATAGATCAAACAAAATCGACCGAAAATGATATTCCGAATTCAATGGTTAATGCCTCCGAGCTTCCTGTTGAATATCCCTTTGAATCGGATGATGATGCAATAATTATTGATGATAAGCCAATTGAAGCTCGTTTACGATCAACTTCAGATGAGGAAGAAGGACCTCAAGAATCTAATAATGAAATATTAGATGAAGTCAAGAAGATACTCGACTCGGAATTCGAATTAAGCCTGACAGAAACATCCGTTAATAAAAAATCTAAAAAAGATTCAGTAATTGTAGATAAGAAAAAGATAGTACCATCTCAGATAGTTCCGTCGGTTTATAGTGAGGAAGAAGGTGAGGATGATCTAAAAACTGTCATTGATGTAATCAGGCTTTCAACAAAAAGATATAAAAAACATTTTACAATTGGAGGAATCTCTGTACTTAGTTTATTAGTTTTTTTTCTAATCTTAGATATTATGTTTCAAATGACCTCCTTGGGTGAAGGAATTTACAATCATCTTTTCCCACCTGCAATTCAGATATCTTCAGTGCCCACTGGTGCTGAAGTTTACCTTGACAATAAGCTTATTTCGGGTAAGACCCCAATTTCAATCCCTAAAATTAAACCAGGTGTCCATGAGCTTAAATTAACATTTTCGGGATTTAGCCCTTTAATTAAATCAATTCATGTACCGAGTAAAGGAGAGATTAAAGTCGGGGGTGAAAAAATTCGGAAGGGATACGATCCCTATCTTTTTCGATTTAAGACACAAATCGAATTAGATTCAGATCCCAGAGGGGCAACAGTCTATATAAACCAGATTCTTTATCCCCAAAAAACTCCCACTACTATTGACTGGGACGTCAGTACTCCGTTATCCATCGAAATGGAACAAGATGGATTTCAGAAATTATCAGGTTTTACACTAAATACTTTAGATGGAGTCGAAGAAATTGAAGATCGCAGGTTGTGGAGTTTTAATACCATTGAGAGCGAAGGCAAACGATATTATGTAGAAGGAAAGTTTAAAAAGTTCATTTCTATCTCATCCATTCCTTCTGGCGTGACATTCCGCATTGATGGTTCCCCAACACCATCAGGACGAACTGATGTTTCCAATGTAATCGCTTTATCTATGGGAAGACATGAGATTCTTTTTATGAAAGAGGGATTCAATTCGAAGCGAGTAAGAATCAATGTAAATAAAGGAGGTCCAGAATCCATTTCACTTGTTCTTACGCGAAATGTTCGCTTTTTCGCAAAAGATATAAAAGATCCTGAAAATAATGAAATAGGAGCAACTATCGTAAAAATCATACAAAATAAAAAAAGTTACAATCGTAATGATAGGACACCTTGTGAGATTAGCTTGCCACCAGTTAATCTTAAAGTTGTATTAAGAAAAGATGGTTATAAGGATACGATTGTTAATGTATCTCCACGGGACAAGGATGTCGTTGTCAAAATGGAGCCTTCTATTACTGACGTAGAAATTGTTGTCAAAGATGCATTAACAGGACTACCGTTGAAAGATGCACAAATTAGTTATCGTTCATTAATGAATGATCAGGCTCCTGAGGTATATTATGGAGCCACGGATAAAAATGGGAAATGTATTAATAAACTACAACCAGGAGAGTATAGTTTTAAAGTTAAAAAATCTGGATTTTTCGAGAAATATGCTATTATGAACACAAAATTGGGGGAAAATAAGTTGGAGTTTAGATTAATTATTCAATAAATTAAAACCGTATAATTTATTAAGGACATTAGAAATTTTTAACATGGAGTGATTAAATATGCCAAAAATCGTTGTCAAAAGGAAGGCCGAAGTGTATAAAGAGTTTCCGATTCGATCTTTCCAGAGTAGAATAACAATTGGCTCAGAGGGGGACAACGATCTAATTATTGCTGACAAAAAAGTATCTATGCACCATCTTCTAATTGAGAAAGAAGGGACAAAATATTTTGTTCACGATAATCAGAGTGCCTTTGGCAGTTACCTCAATGGTGAGAAAATTACTGACAGAGTTCCACTATCGAGTGGTGATGAAATTACAATTGGTGACCACTCATTAATTTTTGAAAATATTTTATTTGAACAAAGGGTTTTTAATGCCCAACAAACAGAATCTAATGAGTTTAAAGTTGAAGATGAGGTGCTTGATGCTCAGCCACTAACTACTTTAACGGCAGAGACTGACCTCGAAGAAGTTGACACCGGCGAATTGTTAATTGAAAAACCCTTAGTACAAACCAAACCTGCCGAATCTACATCCCCAAAAGCACTGTCTGAAGAATTAGTACCACACTATTTGCTTGTAGTTTACGGACCTTACTTAGGAAAGAAATACCGGTTAAATTTCGGAGTAACAAGGATTGGTCGTGATAAGATGTTGAATGATATAATAATTCGAGAGAATGACAGAGGTGAAGTTGATACAAGCATTTCCAGACGTCACGCCACCATTTATATAGAAGATGACACATATTTTATTATGGACAAACGAAGCAAAACCCGAACCCGAGTAAATCGACAGCAGCTCAGTGAAGACGATGTGGTCCAGCTTTTTCCCGAAGATGAAATCGAAATTGTCAGTGATCAAAAGAGTACGATTTTTAGATTTGTGCCTGAAGCAATGATGAATTTTTCACCTCCAAAGAAAGCAGGTTTTTGGTGGATTCGAAATTCTCAATGGATCATTCGTGCTGTCTCTGCGGTTATTGCCGTTCTGTTAATTATACTATTAGTTAATTCCTGGAGGAAACTGAGCGTGATCAAACAAAAGCCCTTTCCTTTCAAATTGAATGAAGAATTATTCATTGCGGAGCAAAATATTGATGCTATTCCCTTAAAACCGCGTGAAATTTTATCAATAATTCCCAGCCTTGCACCTTCTATCGCAGACCTTGATGGTGATTGCTATTTGGATATTGTTTATATTGACAAAATTGGCTATTTGAAAGTAATAAATGGTAAAACTCGAAAACCATTCTGGAAAAATTCATCATCATATCATGTTCAATTGCCGTTAAGTGTAGTGATCGCTGATTTGAATAAAAATCAATTATCTGATGTTTTAATTCCGGCGGATAACTCAATTATTTATGCCATTGATGGTAAAACAGGTACAGAAATATGGTCAAGTCCTTTACTAGGTGGGTTATTCTCTGGAAATCCAGTGGTAGCAGATTTTAATGGTGATGAATTACAAGATATTTTTATATGCAGTCAGTCAGGTCAAATTCATATTGGGTATGGCACGTTCGGTAATCCTGAGTGGAAAACCCTCCAGGTTGAAGCAGAAATAAAATGTACTCCTTCTGCAGGGGATGTAGATAACGATGGCTTACCAGAAGTTGTTGTAGGAACTGAGAATGGGAAAGTTTTAATCTTTGATGGGATAAAAAATAATTTCAGTCAAATTGTTAATATTAATGAAGAATTTCAGAAAGCCAAAGGTTCATTTTTTGAAGATCATCGGATTCGCCAACGAATTACGATTGGAAAATTAAACTCAGATAATTATGCAGATTTTGTTGTTCTAACAGAAGAAAATCACATTATAGCCATAGATGGCAGGGAATTGAAAAGGATCTGGTTCGACAATTTAGAATCAGATTATGTGGGCGGTACATTAGCCCCTCCGACATTAGCTGATTTAAACAATGATCGACGATTAGAGGTCGTCTTGGTGACGAAAGATAATAAGATTATTGCTTATGAGGGATTTGGAAAAGGTGGCGGTCAGAAAAAGATTAATTGGGGATATATTCCTGAGACCGGGGAGCAATTTGTATCTTATCCGGTTTTAGTCGATATTAACAAAGATCGAAATATTGATATTATTTTGGCAGGTTTCTATGGTGGTCTTTACATTTTCGACGGACAAGATGGAAAATTAATCCATGAGCATTCAAAGATAAATAGTATAGAGGATGCACTTATCGGAACACCATTAATCGCTGATTTAAATGATGATGAAAATTTAGATATTTTACTCAGAAAAAATAATGATTGCTTTTCCTTGCTTAAAACAAATAGTAAATTTGAACGAAGTACTGTCTTATGGGGACAAATTAATTTCAATGCTTTACAAGCTGGTTGTAACACATATAAGAACCAATCTGGTGGGAAATTTTATTTGACGATTTTCTTTTCAATAATGTTATTAGGATTAATGTTAGGTTATAATATTATTGAACCGATTAAACGACGAAATCTATTTTTGAAGACACTGTAGATAACTAACTATTTCTCGTACAGCAAATCATAATTTTGAAATTTACCAATTTTCCCCACAAAATAATTGGGAACTTGTCCCGCTTTTACGTTAACCTCTGATGGTAAAAAGTTATTTTGGCAAAACGGTGATAGAATGAAATTAAAAATGATGGCCAATAGTGATGCTGGAACAGTCAGATTGATAAATGAAGATTTCTGCGGGATTTTTGAAGAAGATGGATTGGCAGTTGTTTGTGATGGAATGGGTGGGCATAACGCTGGAGCTCAGGCCAGTCGACTGGCAGTTGCAACCATTCGATATATGTATTTATTTCTTGATCCCACTGTTCACCATCAAATCACAAAAGACCTAATCGTCATTGATTTGAATATTGCTACTCGTTTGATCGGCTCGATAAGATTTGCCAATCGAAATGTTTATAATAAATCAGTTAAAGATCCAAAATTAACAGGTATGGGTACCACGGTTTCTGCGTTGGCCATTCAAGATGGGGCGGCTGTTTTAGCCCATGTTGGTGATAGCCGTATATATCGATTTCGTGACGGCGAAATGAGCTTGCTCACCAACGACCATACTTGGATTAATGAATTAATTCAAGATCAAGAGATCGATCATGAAGACGCCAGGAAGTTTGAAAAGCAAAATGTAATCACCCGAGCTCTTGGACTAACCGGCTCAATAAAAATTGATGTGGGTATCGAGCCTATTCGTCAAGGAGATCTTTTTTTAATCTGCACCGATGGATTGATAAAGGCTTTAACTGATGATGAAATTAAACGTATCGTTCAATTTAATAAGAATAATTTCGATCATACGCTGCAGCATTTAATTGATACTGCAAATATGAAAGATGGGTCTGATAATATTACAATAGTTTTGGTGTTAATCGAAGAATTGGAACCCGTTCAAACCATCCACCAACCGATTTATCTGACACTAAAAGCTGAAAGTAAACAAACTAGTCATCTGGAANNTCATCTGGAAGATAGAATTCTGAAGCATGAAATTCATAGTCGCACGAATTCAGAATGGAATGGTGGGCCCATTACCAAAGTCATCAAAGATAAATATATTAAATTAAGTGGTATCGTCGTAAGTTTAATTTTAGTGATCTTCATCGGCATGTATGCCTTTTCAAATCATATTGGTAAACAAAATTCAAACCCAGTAGTCGATGTTCAATCTGAAACTTTTTCCATTGTGGCTAAAGATTCACTGCAAATTCCAGGCATAATCAATAATCAATTAGATCAAGATTTAATAGAGCCACCATTAGAATCGGATACCACCTCCCTTCCTGATTCAGTAATCAACAGCTTAATCATAGATTCAATGGAAAATCAAGGAAATACAGGAACGGTTTCAAAATTAAGGAGTAGATCGCTTCAAAAAAATATTCAAAATCGAGGATTAATCTATTTAACCGAACTAAAAAATCCAAATCATATCGAGCATACATTGTTATTTATTAATAATAAATATTGGGGGAAAACAATTGACTTCTGGAATAAGGGTTTGCTGCTCTGTCCAGGAATATATACGATAATGATTTGTGACACAACTAATGCCGTTCTATACCAAAAGAAAAATATTAAGGTATTAGCTGGCAATGTTAAAGCGATTGAAATGAAAGGCCAGTAACATGATGAGATTTATAAAGGCCAGTATTTTTACCGAAATTCTGTTATTGTGGCGATTCAGCTTTTTACTTTATGCACATTCCGAAGTTGCTGGTATCCAATTTGGTGTCTGGTCTTTTAAAGGAAGCCCCTATGTTGTAAAGGGCCATATTTTAATCCCAAAAGGATTGGTCTTAAAAATTGAAGAAGGAGTTGTTGTCAAATTTACTGGAAATTATTACTTCAAGGTTGAAGGAGGATTAATTGCAAGTGGAAATAAAGCGAATCCAATTGTATTTACTTCTATTTTTGATAATGAATTCGGGAGACTCCAATTAGGTAGAACTAAAATTCCGCAACAAGCCGAATGGGAAGGTATTGAATTTTTAGAATATTGCGATGACTATTTAACTGTTCTGAATTATTGTATTATTCGATACAGTAAATGGGGGATTCGTTGTTCTAATGCTTATCCATTGCTGACCAATGTAACGTTTGTCGATAATGATTTCAGTTCTTTGAAAATTAATGATCAAGATTATCCGTTTGAGGAATGCCTGAGCATAAGTCCTATCTCTGAACAAAATAGACCAGGTATCGCTCCGTTGCCGGAGCCAATTCAGGAGACCGATTTGGACACAGCAATTCGCCTGAGGAGACTTCAGCAACAAAAGGCGGAGCAACACCGTTTAAAAGCGCTACAAGACTCGATTCGTAAGGCTCAAAAAATAAAACCGACCTTCTCTCAAACAGGTCAGATCTTCTTCGATCGAGAGATATTTGACCAACTTAATATGCAATCAATTAATGAATTCATCAGTTATTTTCCTGGTTTTTTTAATCTAGCAACGATTTGGAGTGGCTCTCAAATAACTAGCCGGGGAATTCCGCCAACACTTTCCAATAATAGATTATTGTTCTTGGTCAACGGTGTACCTTTTTATGAACCCATTGCCAAAACGAGCTATTTGGAATTTATTCCTTTTGATGCGATAGAAAGAGTCGAGATCTGCCGTGGGATTTCACTTTCTCCGTTTAATCATCATGGAGTTGTCGGATCAGTAAATTTTGTTCCTCGATTTAGTTCATCAGATCAAATTAGTAAATCAAAAATAGAATTAGGAACTTTTGGAACAAAAAAATTGACAGCCTTTCTAGGATTGAATCGAAATTCCACATTTTTGAGTCTATCATCCAAATTTAAGAATAGTGCAGGATATTGGAGAACATTTTCTCAAGATGAATCAGGAGTGAACTTTCGTCAAAAATATGCAACAGATATTTATAACTTCTCTCTATTCATTAAACGTCCTTCATTATCAGCTTTTGCTAGTTACTTTGAACAAAATCAGGATCAACTGGGACTTGTGCCACTAAAACAATATGCAGGTCCAATATACCGTCGAGGTTTGGTATGTTCCTTAAATAAAGAAGTCCTCATTAATCCTCGAATCAGGGTAAATTTCATTGGAAATTATGTTGAAAATTATGAACGATTAAATGTTGGTAGCTTAGGACCAGACGGTTTAGGAGAATTATCAAAAGAAAATTATTCTATCTCGAAAGGAAATATTTTAAGCATCGCTATATTATCTCAATACAGAACAGAATCCTATTTGACGTCAGCAGGATTAACTATGTCTCGACTTTTAGTAAAGCCTTTATTTGAGATAAAAAATGAAACAGACGCTCAATCGCAATTAGAAAACTGGAGTAATTCCACAAAGATTTCTGATTATGAAAGCTCAGGATTTATAAAAGTGAGTTATAATCTTTCCCCTTTCATTGGAGTAGAAGGAAATACATTTATAAATTTCTCAAACTCGTTTAATCGACCTGATATTTCTGTTGATGCTAAAATTATCTACAACCCATTTTTGCCATTTGATAGTTATTTAAGATATTCACGAACGATAAGATCGGCAACATTGATAGAGCGAAAAATCTACCTTCCTGATTTGTTTTATGGGAACAACCAACTCAAACCCGAAGAGTTCGAACAATGGGAATGGAGTACAGACATTCACCCTTTTCAGGACTGGACCCTTGGTTTTATAATTTTTTCCTCGAAAAATAATCATTTAATAAAAATGAACTCGTTTTATCAATTCGCAAATATTGAACAAAGATTTGAGACAACTGGTTATGAATTTCTGATACAAGGAAAAATAAATGATACGTTTTCTCAATTAACAAATATGTCCTATTATTATATTAAATCATCAGGGTGGCTTTATCCAAAACTTAAAATTGATGCACTTGCTTCAATTCATTGGCTGAGGAATTTTTCAACCACTATAACATTCCAATATTTAAGTCAGATAAAGACACAAATTGATATGGGACCATACTACTTAACACATTTAACTTTAACATATCATTTGTTTCCTAGAATTAAAATCTCAGTTAATGGTTTCGATTTATTAGATCAATGTCCTGTGAATCCTGAATATATTCGTGGTATTATTTCGGCCATACCTGAAGGTGCTGGAAGATCTTTTTATATTACGATGACGATTGAATAGTTAAAATGATTATATATTTTATCAAAGAAAATCCATTTTATTTATTCTCCCTCCATGGCAAATTTTAAGATTTTATTCATTTATAGGATTAGATGATTTTCATCACTACAAGCTAAAAACCAACTCAAATACTAATATACCCGTTAAGTATTAGAATGAGGTTTTTATCTATATGCTTATGCTAATAATTTCAATTAGGTATTCATATTGGAAAAGTTACATTTTATTACTTAACGGGTATATCCATAATAATAAATAGTTTAATTAAAATAAAGTGAGCTATGAATTCAACAGAAAAAGATAACGAACAAATTATTGATCTTCTTTTTCAATTAGGTAGTGTCTATTTGGAGAACGAAGAATATGATAATGCAATTGATAAATTTAAAAAGATTATTGAATTGGGGGAAGAAAATGAAAAAGTATATCTTAATCTGAGTATAGCATATATCTTAAAAGAACAATTTAACCAGGAAACTCAGGAAATTTTTGAAAAATCTCTTCAATTTGAACCTGAAAATCCATTGCTAAATGTAACCCTGAGTCAATTATATCTTGAGAAGGGACGAGAAGATGAAAAGGCATTGCAGGTATACCAGGTTGCTTTAAAGCAAAATCCACAAAATGCTGATGATATCATATCAAAATTGGTTAAAGTAAGTTTTCAACAGGGGAACATTGATGTTGCACGAGATTTAATGCAACAATTCATAAATATACCAGAAAAAATTTCAAATTTCTTGCCCCTTTACATCATAAATGAATGGAAAAATCAAGGATTTGATCAGGTTAATAAATATTTAAAAAAACTCATAGAAACACAGGATAATTTATCATATTATCGATGGCTTGTTGTTAATTTCTTACAGGCCGAAAAACAATCATTAGCGCCATTTGAATTATCACTTGAAGATTTGAATTTATGTAACAAATATCTTACAAGCATAAACACATTTGACCAGTTGTTGGACATTTATCTTTATCCAGCAGTTGAAGGCTTGTTATTAAAAAACTCAAGGAAATTTCAGGGAAAAGCATTAAATCCAGTTGAGGAATACGAGATATTTCTATCTGAAGATGCTTTATCAAATATTTGGAATAAGGCATTGAACAGGGAAGATGAACATCAGAATACTTTAATTCTGCATGAAGGAGAAATCTTGGAAAAATTAACATCGTGGCTCCCATCTAACCACCTAGTTGATGAAGATGTTGAATCTGAAAAAGAAGAACCAGATAAGATCAACCAAATTCATAATCAAGCAGAGACACTTACGGTCATGCGATTGAAAGGGATTTCAACCGATGAAGTTAGTGAGGCATTATCAATATCTATGAAGGAAATTTCAGAAATAGAAAAAACGTTTGTTAATGGTTTCAAATCGAAAGATGGCTTTATACTATTCTGGAAAGATGCCAACTGTCCGGTACGTATGGCTATAAATTTTCTTCAAACTCAATCCTTACAAAATGGGTTAAATTCAGATAAAGGGTGTGAGGTTCAGTTTTTGATCCATAAATTGTCAAAGCGGGGTAAAGATAAAAATATTTGCTATGATTTACAAACGGCCCTTTCTACGTTCCAATTTGAACAGGAATTATTTTTGCAGGATAATCACGCTGACCAATCGATAACAGGCATAAAACATCAAATTTTTGTCACTGCACCTCTTAAAGAAAAAATCAGTGACCAAGGCCTATTTTCCCTGGAACCTATACCGTTATCTGCTCATCATCCAACAAATGAAAAAACCATCCAAATTTATAAATTGATTTGGGATGATGATCTTGTAAAAATGAAAAAAGGTGTAATACAAAATATTGGTCAACTTAAACTTTTAAGGGAATTAAATCCGAATCAGGTGTTTACAAGTTTCAAAGCTATTGATACATTTTTGGATCGTTTAGTCATTGTCAAAATTTTGCGAACCGACTTTAAAATAACAAACAAACAAAACTCGCTTCCCGAGCTATTTTTACGAGAAGCTAAGTTCTTAGGCAAAATATCGCATCCGAACATAGGATTGGTTTATGATATTGGGAAAGAGCAAGATTTCTGCTTCATCGCCCGTGAATATATTGATGGGAATCCTTTAGAGGTTCAAAGATTAATCAACCATAAAATCAATTGGGAAAGAACTTTAAAAATTTGTCTCGATATAGCCCAAACTTTAAAGTATACTCATGAACAAAATATTTTTCATGGCCGATTGCAACCGAACAATATTTTTATGACAAACAATAATGAAGTTAAATTAACCGACTTCCAAATTACTTCTTTTGCGATTCCTTTAAACTCTTATCAGGGATCTATTCCTAAATCTTTATCATATTCCGCACCAGAACAAATTGAGAATAGTACTTTTGATCATCAGTCGGATATATTCTCATTGGGCGTGATTATGTATGAAATGCTTACGGATGTTAATCCCTTTGCTGATGATAATAGGGATAAACTTTTTAATAACATAATGAACAAAACGCCCGAGCCACTTACTTCTCATAATTCAGAACTGCCTGA
>JABAOH010032298.1_pt1 | contig 12527 bp, 10 predicted proteins | sample 7062181 | NCBI WGS metagenome assembly JABAOH01 (sample SAMN14538630, study PRJNA623070) | marine sediment metagenome | biome: marine biome [ENVO:00000428]; feature: marine pelagic biome [ENVO:01000023]; material: deep marine sediment [ENVO:00002113]; isolation source: pool of 5 deep marine... | reverse complement strand
CGCAACGTGAAGTCTGCTGGACTTAATCCTTACTTCCTTGAGATGGCTAACATCCGTGAACAATGCAGTTGGGTTCACGACGATAAGGAAGCTGCCACTGTCAAGGCAATCGACCTTGTTCGAGGAGCAGTTGAACGTGCACGTTATCTTGAACCCTTAGAAGTTAAAAATGTAGCCGTAAATAAGGATGTTCTCGTGATCGGTGGCGGTATCGCGGGCATCAACGCTTCCATCGAGTTAGCTGATATGGGTTACAAGGTCTACTTGGTTGAGAGAAAGCCAACTATTGGTGGGCACATGGCTCAGCTTGGTAAGACTTTCCCAACCCTGGACTGTTCCTCTTGCATTCTCACTCCTAAGATGGTTTATGTGGCGCAGCACCCAAACATTAAGCTCTTTTCTTTGGCTGAAGTGAAGGATGTAAAAGGGTCACCTGGCAACTTTAAGGTTTTGATTGAGAGACAACCTAGATTTGTTGACGAAGCAAAGTGCACCGCCTGCGGAGAATGCGCCGAGAAATGTCCTATTAAACTTCCAAGCGAGTATGAAGAAGGCTTAGGAGAGCGCAAAGCCATTTACATACCTTTCAGGCAGGCAGTTCCAAACGCGTATTTTATAGACAAGGAACAATGTCTATTTTTCACCAAGGGAGTCTGCAAAGTCTGCAAGAAATTCTGCAAAGCTGACGCTGTTGATTTCACTCAGAAAGGAGACTCTTTTGAACTGGATGTCGGCGCCATAATTGTTGCAACTGGATATGAAGTAGTTGACCCGGGCACTGTCAAAAATTACAGTTATGGCTTGCATCCCGACATCGTGACGCACCTACAGTTCGAGAGACTCCTGGTGCAAGGGGTTCACAAACCCTCCAATGGCAAAATTCCTAAGAAAGTAGCCTTCATCCTCTGCGTTGGAAGCAGAGTTGGAGAGAGAGCCCTCAATGGAAAGGGAAAGAAGTACTGCTGCAAAATAGGCTGCATGAACGCCATAAAAGAGGCTTACGTCTTTGAAAAGGCGGTTCCCGACGCTGATCCCTGGGTATTCTACACAGATATAAGAGCTCACGGGAAAGGATATGAAGAGTTTTATGGCAAAATGCGGAATCACGGCGTAAAGTTCGTTAGAGGAAGAGCTGCAGAAGTTATTCCGAACGGCGACAAACTGATGGTGAGGGCTGCAGACACAATCCTTGGAATGCCCCTTGAAGAGGAATTCGACATGGTGGTGCTCAGCGCTGAACTTATGCCCAGCTATGGAGCTGACAATGTGGCTCGCATGCTTGGTATTCACATGGGATCTGACGGTTTCATTTTAGAGAGACATCACAAGCTTAGACCCGTAGACACTCAAAGAGAGGGAGTTTTCAGCTGCGGTTGCGCATTAGGTCCGAAGGACATTCGTGAAACCACCACTGAGTCTATGGCTGTAGCTTCAAAAGTGGCTACCTTCCTCGGTAAAGGCGAAGTCTCTGTGCCTCCAGAAGTGGCTTACGTACTCTCAGAGAAATGCAATGGTTGTGGCGAGTGTATCAAGATCTGTCCAGCCCAAGCCATAAAAGAGGTGCCTTCAACGTTTAGGGTCAGAGTGGAAATCGACCCCATGTCCTGCACAGGATGCGGAATATGCGTTCCAAAATGTCCAAAGGAGGCAATTGACCTAAACCACAGCACCGAAGAACAACTCACGGCACAGATCCAGGGAATAAGCCGAAAGGACGCAGAGGCTCTAAACATAATAGCCTTTCTTGAAGACAAAACAGCCTATGCTTCTGCAGATTTAGCGGGACAGAGTAGACACGAATATAACTCAAACGTGCGCATAATCAGTGTTCCCAGCACTGGACGAGTAGGCTTAAAGCATCTTCTCAGCGCCTTCACTTCAGGCTGTGATGGGGTCATCCTTGTTGAAGGAGAAGACAGTGCCTTCACAGGAGAGAAATTAAGGGAACACATGATTCAGCTGAAGAAGGAGCTTCGCGAGTACGGCGTGGAATCTCTCCGTCTGGTTTCCACATCGATAACAATTCCGCAGTATCCGAAACTGGTTGACACATTCAGCGTGTTTACCGAAAGAATATCCAAAATCGGCAAGTTATCGGATGACGTGCGTTCCAAAATTGAAAGCAAACTTGCTGAGTGGGGATGAAAATGAAGACAAGAACAAGACTGCAAATAACACCTCAGATTAGAGACCCCTCCTTCCTAGAAGAGATAAAGAAAACCAAAGCTGGCGAAAACGTACTCGACTGCATTCAATGTGGAGTCTGCGCAGGCTCTTGCCCAGCAGCCTGGGCTATGGACTACACACCCATGCAGATAATCAGAATGATACACTTGGGAATGAAAGACCCCATATTTTCCAGCACAACCATGTGGATTTGCGCCATGTGTCATACATGCGCCACACGTTGTCCCAGAGGCTTAGACATTCCACAGATCATGTCAACCCTGAAAAACATTGCCATTAAAGAAGACATTCAAGCCAAGATTGAAGTTAAACCGAAATTCCACAAATCCTTTGCTGAGATCATCAAACTACGAGGACGGATGCATGAGCCAGACTTGTTCATGCAGATTACAAAGAAGACAGACGTAAAAACCATGCTTCACAACGCCCTTTTGGGTTGGATGCTTTTCAGAAAAGGCAAGCTCAAACTATTAGCTTCTGAGGTGAAGGAGAAAGATCAGCTCCTCGCAATTTTCAACGAAGCCCTAAAGGAGGAAGAAAAAAGTTGAAGTATGCTTACTATCCTGGTTGCTCTCTAGAATCTACAGCACGTGAATATGCGATTTCCTGCAAAGCCGTAAGCAAGGTTTTAGACATAGAGCTTGTTGAAGTACAAGACTGGAACTGCTGCGGGGCAATGGACGCAATCTACGCGTATAATCCTGCGTTGTCTGTCGCACTTTCTGCGAGAAACCTGGCGTTGGCTGAAAACATGAACATGGATGTAGTGACTCTCTGCAGCGCCTGCTTCTTTACGTTGTGCAGAGCCAACAAGCTGCTTCACGAAGACTCTGGAATGAAGACCAAGGTAGATAAAATGTTGAATAGCGCCGGGCTCAAGTACAATGGCGACGTCAAGATTAAGCATTACTTGGACATCCTTGTAAACGATGTAGGCTTTGAGAAAATTTCTGATCATGTAAAGGTTCCGCTTAAAGAACTAAAAGTGGCGTCTTACTATGGCTGCATGTTGATCAGGCCTCCAGATATAGTTAACTTCGACGATCCTGAGCATCCGACATCCATGGACAAACTGGTGGAAGCCTTAGGGGGACAGAGTGTTGATTACATTGGCAAGATAAGATGTTGTGGAGCTTCTTTGGGTCTCACTGAAGAACATATAATGATGGAGATGACGAAAGACCTATTGCTAAACGCTAAGAATGCGGGAGCTGACTGTGCAATTCTGCCATGTCCCATGTGTCACTTCAACCTNNTAAGCCCGAAGGAGCTTGCACTGCAGAAAAACTGCGTTTCCCCCAAAATGCTGCTTAAACAACTTGTCATCACCTAAATCCATACCCTAAGCCTTCTGATAATGGCAACAAGCAATACAAAAAATCCAAGAAGGATGATATTCAGATTTATGCCAACTGGACCGATACACACGCAAGACATCGAGGAACAAACCAACTCCCAGTAATTGGTTTTAAGCTGTAATTTAGGTCTTTGGAAACAAGAAAAAGCGTAAGTTGTAACGCAAGGTGTAATAGATACTTCTTGTAAAGGTATCTGGGGAATTAGTTGGTTGGCGGCAAGAAGCGAGTTCTGCTGATCGGAATAGCTTTCATATTCGTTACCAGCGGATCTGCCATTTTAGTTGCGATTCTTCTGCCATCTATTTGGACATATCTGGTGGTCTTGGGGATAATATCTCTTAACCTTTACTTCCTTTATGTCGGAATGTATCAGAAGAAGAAGCCCAGATATCCAATGGTGCCGCCAGAGGGAAAGCCCGACGTTTACTTTCCGAGATCGGATATTCCCAGACCGATACATGCAGACGCTCGCAGAACGCAGGAGAAGAAACGGTGGCTTGCAAGGATAGAGAAGATGAGACGCAGAAAAAAGAAAGAATAAGGGCACCTGCACATTCAGTTTTTATACAAGAACTGGCATAGTTGTCTAGCTTTGTTTCCTCTAAGGTGCTGTTATGAATGTACGCTGTTGAAACCAAGAAGCTGACTAAACTATACGGAAAGACAGTTGCCCTTAGAGGTCTCGATTTTGCAGTTGACGAAAAAGAGATCATGGTCTTGCTTGGTCCAAACGGATCAGGAAAGACAACCCTTCTCCTCATCCTCGCAACTGTTCTTAAGCCAACATCAGGCTCTGCAAGTGTAATGGGGTTTAACGTGGCAACCCAGCCGTCACGTGTCCGAGGGGTTCTAGGCATTGCATTTCAGGACCCCCGCGGTTTCTGGCGGCATAAACCAGCCGCTATTCTCAGATTTCATGCAGCAATATGTGGCGTACCAAAGGGACAACGGGATTTTCTGATAGAGGAGACCGTGAAGAACTTAGAGCTGTGGGAAGCTCGAAACAAGCTTTTCATGCATTTGTCAGGTGGTCAGGCTAAAAGGCTAGAAGTGGCTAAAATCTTGATTCAGCGCCCACGCTTTGCGATTGTCGACGAGCCCACCAGTCAGGTGGATCTGCGAGGTAAGCGCACAATCTGGGAGGAGATCAAGAAGCTGAGAGATGAAGGTTCAACAATTCTGGTCGCCACTAACGAGGTGCGGGAGGCAGAATACCTTGCTGACAAAGTAACCATTCTAGATCGAGGCGGAAGTGTGGTCTGCGACACTGTTGGATCTCTTAAGGACAGCGTCACTGGAGGAGACATAGTCGAACTGGAGCTGGACAGTCCAGGCGATGTGGAAATAAAAGATACTTTAAGCAAACTCGAAGGCACATCTAAGATAATAGCTTTTGGAAAAAATCGGTTCCGAGCCTTTGTTTCATTATCGGAAGCGTGGGTGCCCAAAATGACAAGCCTTTGCTACGAGAAGAAGATTCGCGTTCTAACGGTAAAAGTCACAGAGCCTTCTCTGGACGACGTGTTTCTTCACTTTACTGGTCGCGCGCTGGAGGCTCCTGAAAAATGAGTAACATAGCACGCCTTGTTTGGTTTGACTTAAAACAGGAACTCAGCCCACCAGTATGGATACTCATGGAATGGTTCGTCTTCGGACTTCAACTTGCCATTTATGGAGCCCTCATATCGCAGCTTGTTACGATGGACAAGTATCTCCAGTTTTATGCGGTTGGCTTGGTTGTCATGATCACCTTCGAGATTGGCTCCCACACGGGACGCCACTTCGTAGAGCACGCTCATGAAGGACGCTTACCCTATCTCCTCAGTCTTCCCCTACCCCGCTGGAAACTGTTTCTAGCCATAGCTTTGCAGGGTGGAGCTGAACTGGCGCTGTTGATCGTTTTTCCTTTAACCGTCACTTTGGCTATTATTGGAAACTTGACAGCCTTCTCCATAGCAGCCACTGTCGCCACGCTCTTTTGGCTGGGCTTTGGCGTTGCAGGCTTGATGCTTGCCCTCTCTTTCATAGCTTTCAAATCTTCAGACGTTTACACCGCTATAGTCAGCGGTCTAAGTATAATCACTATCCGCCTCAGCACGGTTTTTTATCCTTTCATCTTCCTGCCACAGGGTTACGCGTCTGCGGCAGTGTTTAGTCCTTTAACCCACGGAGGAGACCTGGTTCGTCTTATTCTAGGCTTTGATCCCAGCATACTTTTTAATCCAATTTACTCAGTTGCGATTCTCACAGCCTTGGCTGTTAGCACGCTGGGTCTGGGCATGTTTCTTCTTCAAAGGCTTGTGGAAGGTGTGAAAAGCGCATGAGGGAATGGCAGCGCATCTTGAAACTGGCTCAGAACGACTTCTCCTACTTCTTTCGAACCAAGTGGTTGATGGCAATTCTCCTAAGCCTTAATCTTTCAGACATGCTTGTAGTTGCTTTGGTTTATGGAAAACTGATGGACTTCAACTATTTTCGTTTCTTTGTTCCAGCGGTTGTTATAATGGGACTTTTTACGGCATCGATGGACACTGGTAGACGAATTTGGCTAGCTATACGGGAAGGTGTGATTCAGTATTATCTATCTCTACCTATCAGCACCAAAGGAGTTGTTATCGCTTACTTGCTTGCTGGAGGCTCTGCCGCCCTCGTGTACTCAAGCTCGCTCTTACTCATTGCCCTTCTTGTTCTCCCTGCACAGGCTATATGGAACATTCTTATGTTGCTTCCCTTTCTCTTCATCCTTGCCTTGGGACTCACAGGCATCGCAGCCTCCCTTGCGGCATTGGCATCAACCCATGGAGAGTTCTTCTTCGCCTATCAAAACATTGTTCAAGCAATGTTGCTCACTTTAAGCACGGTCTACTATCCAATCGAAGTCATCGAACGGTATCTTCCAGAATTTTTGGTGACTGTCGCTGCGGCAAATCCTCTAAGTCTGGCTGCTGAAGCTATTCGCCAATACGCCTTCATGGGCACACCTATTCAACCTTACTTTCTAAGTATGATGTTACTTGCGAGCATTCCCCTTGCGCTCTTAGGTGCACTAGCGTATATGCTGGCATTACGTAAGTTCCAAACAAAAGGGAAACTTTGAAAGTAAGAGCGGTACATCTGGCTGAGAAGACAAGAGACAAAAGTGGACAGAATAATTGTTAGATTTCACGTTATCTGTGGTTTGTCATTTCTAGTGCGTTGGTTGATCCCAACTAGTCGGGGAATTTGTTTAATGTTATGATAAAAAAGAGGAAAGCGAAAACCTAAAATTACAGCCTTACACCTTAAACTCTTCTACTATTGGAGAAACAAGGGCGATGGAAACAGCTAGCAAGACAATAAGAAGAGACGAATTAGACCCAAGTTTCACCAGAGAGGTTGAGGCTGCAGCTGGAACCGACGTTTGGGCATGTTATCAATGCTCCGTATGTTCAGGAGGCTGCCCCTTAAGCTTCATGATGGACTACACTCCCAGGCAGATAATGCGCATGTGCCAGTTTGGAATGCGAGACAAAGTCTTGTCAAGCTCAACCATGTGGTTGTGCTCTTCCTGCAACACCTGTTTCACAAGATGCCCCAGAGAGATAGAAATTCCAGAAGTTATGGCGTCCCTCAAGAGCATAGCGATAAAAAGCGGAGTCGACCCCAAAATCAAGGAAGGTCCAGCCCTTTACAAAACGATGGTTGATAGCATGAAGAAATATGGAAGAATACACGAAACTGGACTAATTATCGATTTTGCAAGAAAAACTGGAGCGACCAAACTGTTAAAGATGGCTCCTTTAGGCTTAAACCTTTTCAGAAAAGGAAAACTCAAGTTTAGACCCGAAAAGATAGAATCGGTGGAACAATTGAAAACCATGATAAAAGCCATGCAGGAGATGGAGAAAGAAGAGACAAAAGAGGAGACCAAGAAATGAAATACGCTTACTTTCCAGGCTGTTCCCTCCACGCAACTGCGAAAGAGTATGACACATCAACCAGAGCAGCCTGCGAAGCCCTTGGAATAGAACTTGTCGAACTAGAAGATTGGAACTGCTGTGGAGCAACCGCCGCATACGCCGTGGACAGATTGTTATCCCTTGTTTGGCCAGCTAGAGATTTAGCCATTGCCGAAAAGAAAAAAATGGACATATTTGCACCCTGCGCTGGCTGCTTCCATTATCTGGCTAGAGCCAACGAGATGCTTAAGAACAAGCCAGAGCTCATGGAGAAAACTAACAAGGTGCTGGCAACTATAGGGCTTGAATATAAGGGAATGATAGAAGTCTGGCATCCCCTCGACCTTCTTGTTAACGATCTGGGCGTAGAAGAGATAAGGAAGAAGGTGGTGAAACCCCTTACTGGACTCAAAGTCGCTACGTATTACGGTTGCTTGCTTATCAAACCGCCTAGCATAACTAAATTTGAGAACCCCGAGAACCCTCAGACATTAGATAAGCTTACCAGAGCATTAGGTGCCACTTGTGTGCCTTGGGGCAAATGGAAAACCCGATGCTGTGGAGGATCACTTCAAATGGTTAAGGAAGACGCCATGTTAGAGTTGAGCAAGCAGATTCTGATGGCAGCCGAAAGCTACGGCGCAGACTGCGTAGTTACAGCATGTCCATTTTGCCAATTCAACCTAGACGCTAAGCAGTCTGATATCAACTCTTCCTACGGAACAGAATTCAAAATTCCAATTTTATATTTTACGCAGCTTCTCGGTCTGGCTTTGGGCGTCAAGCCGAAAGAGCTTGGACTAGACAAGATCATCGTGCCAGCCACAAGGATAGCCAAGGTGATATCGACATAGCAACGAGGTAAAGAGAGATGTCAAAGAAAAAGCCTACTTTGGGGGTCATATTCTGCGATTGCGGCGGAGAAAACGCTCGAGTCTTAGATTTCAAGCACCTCCAAGATGTCACTTCAAAAATGCCCGACGTCAAATTCGTCAAAAAGCATAGCTCTCTTTGCTTAGAGGGACCGAAAGAAGTAGGCGCCCTTGTTCGAAAAGGCGCAAACAGAATACTAGTGGCTGCTTGCTCGCCAAAACTTTACGAAACCTACTTCCGAAACTGCCTAGAAAAGAACAAGTTGAATCCCTACTGTCTTGAAATGGCTAATATCAGAGAGCAGTGTGCCTGGCCCCATGTAGGCGACCGTAAAGGAGCAAATGAAAAAGCGCTGCGCCTAGTAACCGCTGGGGTTGAGCGAGCCAGACGAATCATGCCAGTTGAGAAGAAAGAGTTTAAGGTTCAAAAATCTGTTTTAGTAATCGGCGGTGGAGTGGCGGGACTTCAAACCTCCTTTGACATTGCCGCTTACGGATTTCCCGTGCATCTTGTTGAGAGGGCTCCCGTACTTGGGGGAAACGCACTTAAGATAGGGCTTGCGTTTCCAAACGATGACGGGGCTTTTTGCATTTCTTCTCCAGGTTTTCTAAAAGGTATTAGAAAATGTTTTTACCGTGCTGGGGTGCTTCAAAACCCGAATCTTAGACTTTACACTTTGTCAGAGGTTAAAGATGTTAAGGGTTCTTTTGGAAATTTTGAAGTGAAAGTTGGATCTCAACCTAGGGGGGTCAAGGAAAACCTCTGCATTAACTGTGGAAAATGCGGTGAAGTTTGTCCAGTTGAAAGTGAAGACGAGTTCAACTATGGTTTTGGGAAGCGTAAAGCCATTTACCTGCCTTACCCCAACGCCGTGCCCCCAGTGTGGATGGTCGACTGGGAGAACTGCACCAAATGTGGCGAATGCATCAAGATCTGTCCAACAAACGCCATTGACCTCAAAGACGAAGCCAAAGAAACCACTCTGAAGGTTGGAGGCATTGTTGTTGCCACGGGTTTCAAAGAGTATGATCCTTCTGGGATTACAGCCTACAGATACGGCGTTGACAAAGACGTATTAACTCAACTGCAACTTGCTAGGATTATAGACCCCTATGGACCAACAGGTGGAAGGCTGGTTAGACCTTCAGATGGCAAAACTCCCGAGAAAATTGTGATGATTCAATGTGCTGGCTCTCGAGACGAAACCACAAACCCCTATTGTTCAGGCATCTGCTGCACTTTGGCTATAAAGCATGCCATACAGATTAAGAAGAGATATGGACAAGACGTCGAACTTTACATATGCTATATTGACATTCGAACAGGGGGAAAAGAATACGAAGACTACTTTGTTAGAGCAAGAGAGGCAGGGGTCTCCTTCATCAGAGGAAAACCCTCAAGGATTGTGAGAAACCCAGAAAGCGGAAAGTTGCACGTGCAAGTTGAAGAATCGCTACTTAACACGCCTGTGGAAATCGAAGCTGACATGGTTGTTCTTTCGGTTGCCATGAGACCTGAAGGGGGCACCGACGAGCTTGCGAAACTGCTGAACATCGATCTTGATGATTACGGCTTCGTCCGCGAGGTCTATGGCAAACTTAAGCCGGTTCAAGCCACTAGAAAGGGCATATACGTTTGTGGAGGAGCTCAGGGTCCGAAAAACATACCCCAATCGGTTACCCAAGCTCAAGCAGCTTCCCTTCGCGCCATACTAGACCTTGCTGGAGAGAAAGCTGAGAGGGAGCTTGACCTTGCCTACGTGAACGATGAAGCCTGCGACGGCTGCGAATTATGCGTTGAAGTTTGCCCCCATAACGCCATCGAAATGGCCAAGGTTAAAGAAAAAACTCCAGTCGGTTTAATAGCAAAGATATCTGAAGCCCTTTGCGAAAGATGTGGCGCATGTGCCGCTAGATGTCCCACTGGAGCCATTCAGCTTCCCTACTGGAATGACGAGCAGTTCTTGGGGCAGATTTCAGGCTTAATGCCAAAAAGCGGTGGAGACCTCTCTCCGAAGGTAGTAGCGTTTTGCTGCGACGAATGTGGCTATGCAACCGTTGACCTTACAGGCATGGGCAAAATGTCTTATCCAACCAATGTGCTGCCAATACGAGTTCCATGCCTAGGCTGGGTTTCCCTCTATCACATCTTCAAAACCTTTGAGCATGGAGCCGACGGAGTTCTCTTTGTTGGGTGCATGTTCCCCCATTGTCAACAGTTGAAAGGCAACATCTATGCGGAGCAAGCAATAACGTTTGCCAGAGAGATTCTAGACGAAATCGGCTTGGGCAGCAAGCGGTTAAACATGGTCAATGTGTGCGCTGCAGATCCCAAAGAGTTTTCGGTGGCAGCGGAGTCTTTTGTGGAGGAGTTAAAAGAGCTTGGACCCGTTATTAGAAAGTAGGAGGCAGATTGTAAATGTTTAAAACCGTTGTCCACTCGCGTGCTGGCAAAATAGAAGTTGAGATTCAAGTAGCTAAGGGCAAGGCAAGCAAGCTGACGCTGCAGCCAGATGAAGCTCTAGATCTTGGAATTAAACTGCTTAAAGCCGCATATTCAACAAAAGCTCGAAAGCGATAACGCCATGCGCGCATAAGGAACAAAAGCTTCTTGGGCGAAGCTGGTTGCTAAGAAAGGATGCTTGGTAAGTCTATTTCTCGCATAACAGTAATAGCTTTTTCAGGGCAGATATTTGCACATTTATCGCATAGAACACATCTTTTAGGGTTGTAAAGCAGTTCGCAAAATTCATGCATTCCTTCAGGAACAGAAATGCTTTGTGAAGGCGGCTTAACGGCGATCTTCGCTAGGGTTTCGTAGAGGAGATATCTCTTGGTGGTCTTGTTGTGTCCGCCACTGGAAACAGTCTGCATGATTTTGGGCATGTCAAATTCTTGTATGAAATCTATGGCGTTTTCTGGGCAGACCTCGCCGCATCTTCGACATCCAATGCATTTGGTGAGGCTGTAATCTATTCTGCCGAACTCTTCAAGCTCTTCGGGAACTGGAATTGGCTTTTCAGGTATCTTGGAGGCTAGGTTCCTCAGCATGTCATAAAGAAACTCCCTCTTTGTAGTATCTGGTTTTCTCTTCGTTGGCTCTTTCTTTGCTCTATGAGCTGGTCCAAGCTTGCGAATTCTGTTAGTCATTTCGTTTACTATCTCAACAAACCTTGGCGCCATAGACGAGGACAAGAAGAACATTTCAAGTCTTTCGCCTCCAAAGCCTATGGCGTCTAACAGGTCTTTTGTGAATTTAACCCTCTGCTCTGCTCGCAGGTTTCCTTCTACAAAGTGGCAGCCGCCTTTGAGACAGCCAGCGATCATTACTCCGTCGGCGCCCTTTTCAAAGGCCCGCAATATATAGGTTATGTCAACCTTTCCAGAACATGGGAGCCTTATGACCCTTACATTTGAGGGATATTGCATTCTGCTTGTACCAGCCAAGTCTGCGGCTCTGTACGCGCAGTAGTTGCATGCGAAAGCTACAATGTTGGGTTCAAAGTCTGCCATGTTCTGCTCCTCCTCTATTGAGGCCTAGGCGGGAATAGCACTATCAATCATAGCCAAAATCTGCTCATCTTTAAAGTGCTTAAGCTGCATTGCTCCAACTGGACAAGTTGAGGCGCATGAGCCACATCCGCTGCATTTAGCTTCAACTATATTGGCTAGCGACTTCTGTTCATCCAAAGTTATCGCTTGGAAGGGACAAACATCTACACATTTGGCGCAGCCTGTGCAGAGATCTTCGTTGACATTCGCGATCACCGACTCAATTCTAATCTTTCCTCTAGACAGAAGCGTGGCCGCGCTTGCTGCAGCCGCTTTTCCTTGGGCTACGCTATCTGGAATGTCTTTTGGACCCTGAGCGGCACCGGCGATGAATATTCCAGCAGTAAGCGTGTCTACTGGTCTGAGTTTTGGGTGTGCTTCTAAAAGGAATTTATCTTGACTTCTCGAAATCCTCAGAATCTCTGATATCCTTTCGGTGGTTGAGGGAGCTTCCAGTCCGATTGCGAGCACGACGAGGTCGAACTCCATTTCTAGGGGTCTACCCAGCATCGTGTCCTCGGCTTTTATGATTAAGTTGTGAGTTTTCTCGTCTTCAACTATTTCGGCTACTCGCCCTCGGATGAATTGAACTTTGAATTCTCGCGCTGCTTGTTCATAGA
>JABAOH010001566.1_pt1 | contig 12527 bp, 8 predicted proteins | sample 7062181 | NCBI WGS metagenome assembly JABAOH01 (sample SAMN14538630, study PRJNA623070) | marine sediment metagenome | biome: marine biome [ENVO:00000428]; feature: marine pelagic biome [ENVO:01000023]; material: deep marine sediment [ENVO:00002113]; isolation source: pool of 5 deep marine... | reverse complement strand
ATTTAGCTTGTTATTCAGCAAATTTTTTTTTGTCATTTTGCTGACCGTCTGATAACGTTTGGCTATGAAGACAGAAAAGTTAAATTACTACTTACCACCTGAGCTGATCGCCCAGCATCCTCTTCGTATTCGAAGCGACTCACGTTTGCTGGTTCTCAATCGCACCACCTGTGAAATTATCGACAGCCGATTCGGCAATATTGGAGATTTTCTCTCGCCCGGCGATTGCCTTGTGCTCAACGACACAAAAGTCCTGCCCGCCCGTTTTTTTGCACGTCGGGATACCGGAGGAAAACTCGAAGGTTTATTCCTCGCTGAAAACTCTGATAGAATCTGGGATATAATGTTAAAAGGCAGCCGTAAACTAAATCCCGGCGAGATTCTTATTCTCAAAGACAAACAAAGGGGAGATTTTTGTAAAGCCGTACTGCTCGAAAAGCAATCCGAGGGCAGATGCCTGCTGAGGCTAAATACAGAGGCAGACACCGAAACCGTCCTCGATAAAATCGGCTTTCCGCCATTGCCCCCATATATCAAACGAGACGACGACCCCGATGTCGCTCAAATGGATAAACTGCGCTACCAGACGATTTATGCACGACATACCGGCGCCGTCGCGGCCCCCACCGCCGGACTGCACTTTACTAACCGCCTTATCGAGCAGTTAAAACAGGCCAGTATCTACTTTGCATACATAACCCTGCACGTAGGAACAGGCACATTCAAACCGGTAACTACGGAAAACCTTGAAGACCACCAAATCCATCAGGAGCGATTCAGTATTGACGAGGTAAATGCCCAGACAATAAATACGGCGAGGAGCAAAGGCGGACGAATAATCCCTGTTGGCACAACCTCGACCCGAACCCTCGAGACAATAGCCGCCGGCTCAAAAATCAATGCCATAACCGACTCAACAGGATTATTCATAAAGCCCGGCTATAAATTCAAAATTACCGACGCAATGATAACGAACTTTCATCTGCCCAAATCTACCCTCCTCGCACTTGTCGCTGCTTTTGCAGGCCTGAACAACATCCTCACAGCTTACAATCACGCTATCGAGCAGCGATACCGTTTTTATTCCTACGGCGACGCAATGCTGATTATTTAGCAACTAAAAAAAGTGAATATGTTTCTGATCGCCGTGATGCTTTTAAGTTACTCAACTTTTTCGGTGACCACTTGAAGGATTTGTTTTTCCCGTCGCAGCAATAGTTTTCCGAGGCTGGGCAGACTGAGCTTGTAAAAGAAGATAAGGAGCGCCAATAGTACCATTGAGAGCACGAGGTTCACCGGTCCGGCCGGCAGCCAGCCCAAGCGGGACGTGAGCAGACCAATTGCTGGTGGAATAAACATAGGACCCATAGTCGTTGGAATTAACAATCGCGATATAAAAATCAGGAAGCTCGTCGTGGCGGAGGTTTTAGTCTTCCTCATAGTCCCCGGGGCGATATGATAAGGAACGAGTACGGATATCATGTTGCCCGCTATGCTGAGCAGTAAGAAGGTCGCCACCAACTGCAAGCCGGTGGCAAAAATGACAATGAGCGAGACATGCAGGAAAATTTTAACGAGCAAGAGGAAAGTCAGCCCAAATCCCATTGCAACCGGCAGCAACGCAAGGTTTTTTCCAAGCAGAATTTGTCTTCGCGGCACCGGCAGCAGCACGAGTTGACGAAATCCGCCCCGATCGAAGCCGAACTGGTTGAACATGAGATGGCTCATTCCGAGAAACGTAAAGACGACAAAGCCGCTTGCGGCGAACGGTTTGAAGTTGTCCTCGAGGTTTGACGCACGCCTCGCAAAGACCATCGTTCCAAAAAACAGCAGCATAATGAAATTTGTAGCCAGCGCCATTTTCACTTCGGGCGCCCGCATCAGTGAACGGAAGAAGGCCAGCGCAAGCGCCGCGGCTTCATCGGGAGTACCGAGTAGTCGCTTCTCAAGGAAGTTCCTCTTAACAGCTGGGGCTTTTTCAGCTTTCGGCCTATGTTTCAACTTCCTGCCAGTAGCATGTCCCATGTAGAAACGAAGGGTTGAGCGGTAAGCTCGCCTTAAACCCAATCCACCAATGCAGAACACGCCAGCCGCACTCAACACGACGGGCAAGGCATTTCCCATGCCCAGCGACATCGCGCCGTTACCAGCCCACAGAAATGGCACAATCTTATGTGCAATTAAGACCGAATGGGGAAGGGGCTTCCTGTCACGGTCCCCAGGGCGTTTCGTCGTCTGTTCGTCCAGCGGTGCTGATTTGGTCGTTTTGGGTCTGTGCTGTTTATGATCGCGTGCGAGGTTGCCAATGAGATTCGGAAGCTGCGAAAGTAAAATGAATGAAAAGGTGATCCCGGCAATAATGGCACGGCGTCGCCGCTTGTTCACCATGAGCGCGGCCAGCCAGCCGCGCAGGCAATAGGTCCACGCTGTGATCATGAAGACCAAACCGAGCACCAGCGGAAACATCAAGATCATTATCCATCGCCCGCCGAGGATCAATCCCAGGCAAAGTCCCAACACTAAAGGCAGGAACAGAATAATGCTAATGGTCAGGTGCGAGGCAAGATAATTCACCACGAAAATATCTCTGAGTGAGATCGGCAGGTGCAGCATTCGACTGATATCGATTGTCTCGGAACGCTGGATCTCCGAAACTAGTCCAATCATCCAGGCAAACAGAAACACACCAATGAACATATCCCACATAAGAAGCAAACGTAGAGGCGTCGCTTCAACCAGCAAAAAGAAACCAATCAGCACGCCGGCAACACCGCTCACAAAACCTAAGACAAGCAGAACCACAGCTACGATCATTATCAGCACGGCATTCAACTGACCGCGGTGAGACCATTGATTTCGGGTCAAGCGCCAGCGCAACCAGATGATTGTACGAAGTTGGCTCCAGTCCATTTAATCCTCCAGCCAGCTTAGCTTCTGGTGATCGATGTGATCGCTGCCAACGGCCTCAAGGAACCGTTCCTCCAGCGACCCGCCAGCGCGAATCTCGTCCATCGTGCCCTGATGCACGAGCTTGCCCTCGACAATAATCCCGACGTCTGTGCAGAGCCTTTCAACAATCTCCAGAACATGCGATGTCAGGAACACGGTCGCACCGCGCTCCACGCAACGCTTCAATGTATCACGCAGCACGCGCGAGGCGACGGCATCTACCCCCTCAAACGGTTCATCGAGAAACAGCAGGTCCGGATTCGGAATCAGCGCCGCCGCAAGCGTGAGTTTCTTCTTCATCCCATGTGAGTATTCGAGAGTAAGCTTCTTCTCCTCACCATCCAGGTTCATCATGGTCAACAGCTCCCGGCAACGTTCGCGGACTATCGCAATGGGCAACTTATACATACGTCCGATGAAGGTCAGATATTCCCGTGCAGTCAGATTATCGAACAGGGCCAGCACCTCGGGCACCACACCAACACGGCGCTTTATCTCTCTGGCTTTGTCGGGGTCTTTGACTTCCTCGCCCAGGATGCACATCGTGCCGGATGTGGGGATGAGCAAACCCGTAAGCATTTTGATGGTCGTCGATTTGCCCGCGCCGTTGGGACCAAGAAAGCCGTAGAACTTCCCGGCTTCCACGCGTAAGTCGATACCGTCAACGGCACGCAGGTCGCCAAAGCAGCGAGTGAGTCCGTTGGTTTCGATAGCAAGGGTCATAACGGCCGTCGAGTCTATCAGTCACAGGCCGAAAAAGCAAGGCTGTTTAATTGGGTATGATCTGCACTGTCAGAGGATTCGTTTGGCCAGCGGCAATTGCCTGATGAAGTTACCGAGTGCAAAACAAAGTAGTACTGTAACAGGGAAAACCAAAGCAAATTTGAGAAGGGGGTATAAGGTGATATTTCTTATGGCAAGTGCCACAAGGACTAGAATCGGGGCGTGGATAATATAAGCCGTGTAGGAGCTGGCAGACATCGCTCTCGTCAGCCTTCCCTGATGATTGAATCGTTTGCGGAAAAGCACTACCAAGCCGATTATCATCGCCACACAAACCGACTGCTCCCATAGGGCGAAGGCAAGGCATTGCCAATGCAGGCCACCTGTAAATAAAGTTATATCACCTCCGAGTGCTCCACCGAAAACAAACAAAGCCGGAAATAGTATCACGATAAATACCAGGGCGATACAAAACCAGAATCTGCCCATCGTATCAGGAATCCGCATCAGCCAATTATGCCGATAGGCGACGATTCCGACGACATACATGCAGATGTACTGAGGGAAGAAGGGAAACTGAAAATTCAAAGGTTCGAAACTCCAGCCTATCGGAAGCCATATCCGTACAATAAAAGTAACAGTACCCAGGGCAAGAGCGAATAAAACTATTATCAAATTACTCGGAACTTTGCCACCTTCCTGAACAGGATAAGCAGGAATTTTCACCAACAGCCGCCACAGAACATAAAAACCGGCAAATATCAGCAAGGCCTCGACATACCACAATGGGCCGGTTCCAACATGAAACCTGCTGTAATAAACAGATAGAAACTCAGGGTAAGAGCCGACGAATTGAAGAGTGCTACCCTGTTCAAGAGCGCCAGCCTGCATAAGCGGATATGCCATGAGCGGGCCGATGACAAAGTCGTAGCAAAGTATAGGGATGCCCAGACGCAGAAGCCTGTCTTTGAAAAACCGCCGCGGCCCTTTGCGGTCATACGAACCGGGAGTGAAGTACCCCGAAATCAAAAAAAACAGGCCCATCGAAAAGGCCGCGACCGTTCCGTTGTGCCATGTGAGCACAACAAACGAAATCGTGTCCGGCTCGCTCTCTTTATAATACCACCCGCCGGCGCCCCCGTAAGTAATTGACAGGTGGAGCATCATTATCAGCGTAATAAGCAGGATTCTCAGGTTATCAACGAATAATAGGCGGGCTCTTTCCATAGCTTATTACTGAATCAAAGTGCCTTCCTCATGTTTGATCTGACATGCCTCACATATACATCTTATCAAAATAGCCCTGGGCGCTGACCACTGCTGTGCGCATCATATCTTCAGCCTTGGCGGTTTCTCGTTCGGCTAACGCTTTCATCAGTCCGGCCGTATCCAGCTCCTTTGCCGCCTTTTCACAGGCCTCCCAGCTCAGCACACTCCTGACCACGCGGTCTATGCCCTGCTTGACATTATCGTATGCCCGTGCCTGCATGTCGTGGCCTTTCCATCGGCTAAAGCCCGCCTCCTGAATAAGCCCGGCGATAGCAACGTTCATACCATTGATTCTCACGCCGTGGTCGATATCATACTTGCCCGGCCCGCCGAGAATAATACCATCGTTATAACCCTGGCTGTTCAGGTGCATATGCACCATTGCATCGTTATCTAATTCTTCGACCGTATCCGCCACGTGGTCAAGCCCAATCATCTCCGAATGCCCGAATTCCTTATTGACGCCCTTCTTTTCTTTTGGCACGCCGAACTCGTCCTCGATTCTTCGCCAGAATAATAATGCACTCGCCACTGTCGGGATTAACATGGCCGGATGGCCTTCATTCGGCTTCGGCTCAAAACCTATGTATAAGCTGCCGCCTTTCTTCTGTTCGTATTTACACAAACCCGCGATACTCTCCTTAAGATTCTGATACATTTGTCGAATCCCGACTGTTGCAATATCATAACCGAACGAGCCGTTCCAGATTATAAGCGAAGGCGCTTTGTCTGTGTCCGGATGCCACGCCTTTTTCAAAGTGCCGTACGCCAGGTCAACTGTTTTCGTGCCTAATGCTTCGGCAGCCTTTCGCTCATTCGGATCTAAAGACGCTACCCCGCCGTATCCGAAATGACAGTGCGCACCCGGCGTAATCATCGCCAGATACAAGTTCGAATCAACCAGAGCATCGGCCACAGCTGCGGCAGTGTCATCATCTACCTCCGCGTCATAATGCATCTCAATACCCAGCTCAACATTATTAGGCATCCTCGGAGCAATCTTGTCCGCTACGAGCTTAATCATCTCCGGCGTACCGAACGTACCTCCCCATTCCGGCCGCATATCGCCCGGCACAAATCCACCCTTGCCGGGATTAAATGTCCATCTGCAAATACTATGTAAAGATTTCTCTGCCATTTTAACTACTCCTTTTAATCAATTACGAAACTTCAACATTCGACATCTTTCGTTCAGTATTCGATATTCAACTAATTGTTGATAATTGCTCTTTCAACACATCTTCCCATTTTCCATATGCTTCTTGATATGCCGCCGTTAATTTTTCGTTTGGCTTAATACTCTTGACCGGCTCTAAGCCCACAAAGGCATCATCGGCCCCTTTATAAATACCGGCTCCGATTCCCGCCCCCCTGGCGGCCCCCTGCGAGCCGTCGGTATTATATAATTCCACGGTCGCGCCGGTAATCGTGGCAAAGGCCTCCGCAAACAACGGACTCAGGAACATATTCGCATTTCCCGCCTTGACCGTTTCCAACTCAATCCCCATATCGCGCATTATCCCAAGCCCGTAATTCAGCGCAAAAACTATTCCCTCCTGAGCGGCTCGCAGGAAATGCGCCTTCTTATGTATATTAAAACTCCACCTATGAACGGATGACCCGATATTTCTGTTTTCCAGGGTCCTCTCGGCGCCATTACCATAAGGCAGTATCACCAGCCCATCAGAACCGACCGCAACTTCCGCCGCCAATTCATTCATCTGCTCGTAGTCCAATCCTTCACCGCCGACAAAATTATGCTTCAGCCAGCTATTGAGAATTCCCGTCCCGTTAAGGCAAAGCAATACACCGTATCTCGGCTGTTCCTTTGAATGATTGACGTGAACAAACACATTGACCCGCGAGAGTTTGTCATAATTCTTCTTGTCGCTTATTCCATAGACAACTCCCGAAGTGCCCGCAGTAACCGCAATCTCGCCCGGCTGCAATACGCCAAGTGACAGGGCATTATTCGGCTGGTCCCCCGCCCGGTAGCTCACCTTTGTCCCGGCCTTAAGTCCTAATTCACCGGCCGCCTCTTTTGTCAGCTCGCCCTGCACCGAAAACGTAGGGACCCTGTCAGCTATCAAATCGTCCGAGATTCCATAGTTTTCCAAAACGAATTCCGCTAAGCCGTCTTTCTCAAAATCCCACATTATCCCTTCGGACAAACCGGACGGCGTCGTTTTTATCTCGCCCGTCATCTTCATCGCGATATAATCGCCCGGCAGCATTATTTTATGAATCTTCGAATAGACCTCCGGCTCGTTTTCCATCACCCACTTTAATTTCGACGCCGTAAAATTACCCGGCAGGTTAAACAGGCTCTTAAGACACTTTTCTGTCCCGATATCCGCCGCCGCCTTCTCGCCGATTTGCACCGCCCTGCTGTCGCACCAGATTATCGAAGGCCTCAGTACCTCGCTATTCTTGTCCACACAAACCAGCCCGTGCATCTGGTAAGAAATACCAACCGCCTCCACATCCTCCAAATGTCGGATTTCTGATTTCTGACTTCTGATTTCTGAAGCAACCTGCTGGGTTGCTTCTTTGACATGTTTCCACCAGACCGCCGGGGCCTGCTCGGCCCAGCCCGGCTCTTTTGCGATAATCTCTAATTCCTTATCCGGCGAAGTCGCACTCGCCAGTACCTTACCCGTCTGACTTTCTATCAGCGTCGCCTTTATCGACGAGCTCCCAACGTCATATCCTAATAACAGGGCCATTTACATAATCCTTTAGTATTTGTGGTTTGCAATAACCTTTTTTGATAAAAATTAAAAGCAATCCACATCATAGCTATCAAAGGCCGATTGTCAAGTTCAGCAATCATTTCATTCATATTGCCATTTGAGTATCCATGGGTCCTTTGTTCGCTCCTGAAATGCCTTTAATTTTGATTTGAGTTTTGAAAGCACCTTTTCGTACTTCGGATTGTTGGCTAAGTTCACAACCTCATCCGGGTCATTCTCTAAATCGTACAGCTCGAATTTCGGCCTATGTATATACGCCTCGACCGTCCGCTTGCCGTAATATTTCTCGCCCCGCTTTATCGTCGCCTGCCACGTCGAAGCCTCCCATAAATCACTGGCAAACGGATAATCCAGCCCATGTGCGATATTCCATATCAGCTTAAACCGGCGTTCGCGCACCACCCGCATCGGATAATACATCGTTATCTCGTGGAAGGTATGCGAGGCGTAAGTTTCATCCCAGCCCTGCGGATGCTCCTGCTCCAACACCGGCTTAAACGACCTGCCCTGAAAATCACCCTTTGCCGATACTCCGGCAAAGTCCGTAATCGTCGGTGCCAAATCCGCATAATTAACCAGCGCATCGCAGGTAATGCCCTTTTTCTTCTGTAATGGACTTCGCACAATACAAGGCAATCTCATCCCCGGCTCATACAAAGTCGTCTTGGCCCCCGGAAATGCAACCCCGTTATCTGAAATATAGATAACCACCGTATTATCATATTTGCCCGCTTCCTTAAGAACGCTCAACAATCGCCCAACCCCCTGGTCAACACGGGACACCGACTGGTAGTACTGCGCAAGCTCGGCACGACATTCCGGCGAATCCGGTAAAAACGCCGGAACTATCACATCCTCAGGGTCGTACTTGACATCTTTTACGCCGGTGTAACCTTCTGCACGATTCCCAAACTGGTTCGGTTTGTCAGGCTGCTCCTTAGCCTTGTCATTGCTTCGATGCGGGTCGCTCATGCAGAAGTACAGGAAAAACGGCCGCCCATCATTACCGCTGACAAAGTCCCGGCAGTTATTCGCCATCTCGACAGGGCTCCGGCTGTTCCCTTTAAGAGCAACATCAAACTTATAGACCTCATCAGGCGCAACGTGATACTTGCCGATTCGCGCCGTCCGATAGCCCGCCTCAGTCAACAGCACCGGCAGAGACTTTATATCGGGGAATGAGACAAAGTGATGATAACTGTGCTGATGTCCGTACTGGCCGTTCGCGTGATTGTACATACCCGTCAAAATCACCGACCGGCTGGCGCTGCAACTGGCCGTGGTACAAAAGGCATTTGTAAACCGCACCCCCTCAGCCGCAAGGCCGTCCAGATTCGGCGTCTTGATAACCGGATTTCCATAACATCCCAAGGCTTCAAGCCCGTGGTCGTCGCTCACTATCAAGACAACGTTAGGCCTTTTATTCCCCGCCGCTTCCGTTTCTCTTGAAATTAATCCCGAACCCACAAGAACCGATGCACCTGCAGCGCAGTCCTTCATAAATTCACGCCGGCTAATCGATTTACTTTCCATAATCTATACCTCCAGCATTATTTCTATCTTACACCAAATTTCTGTCCCCAACCTCATAGTAGCTTTTCACGCTCGCAGTTCAACACCAGCAGATACTTCCCGCTCCCAGGCCGCCAACTCATCTTCAAGTTGTTTGACCATATCCGGCCTTTTATTAGCAAGGTTCTCTTTCTCACCGAGGTCTTCTTCAAGATTAAAAAGTCTAACCTTGTCACCCTGCACCAGCAGCTTCCAGGGCCCTTTGCGAACGGCCTTTTCTTTTCTGTAGCGCCAGAACAACGTCCGCTTCGGCAGCTTCCTGCTCTCCGCCAGCACCGGCAAAAGGTCAGCGCCGTCGAGCTTCAGACCCGCCGGCGGTTTTGCCCCCGCTATTGAGGCCATCGTGGCAAACAAATCCATCCCCAGGACTGTTTCATCAGTAATCGTACCGGCCTTTATCATGCCCGGCCAGTAAGCAACCGCCGGAACGCGATGACCGCCTTCCCACAAGCTGCCCTTAAAACCGGAAAGAGTACCGTTGGAGCCGTTCTTCGTAGCACCGTTGTCGGAACAGAAAAATATAAATGTCCTGCGCTCCAGCCCTAAACGCCTGACCGTCTCGATAATCCGCCCGATACCCTCATCCATCACCTCAACCATTTCCTTATACGCCCGGCTAATCTCATCGCCCTTGGCCTTCCTGCCCTTCCCGCCGCTGCTCAGACGCCCCGGCGGGTCCTCTCGGCCTTGGTAAGGAGAGTGAGGCGCCTCGTGCGGCAGATACAAACAGAACGGCTCATCCCTGTGACGTTCAATAAAATCTATGCCGTGTTTGGTTATCAAATCGGTGCAGTAACCTTCTTCTGGCACCTTCTTGCAATTCTTCCACCAGTCTTCGAACCCGGCCCCGTCGATATGCGAATGATAATCCACGTTGCCGCTAACATAGCCGATAAACTCATCGAATCCCTGCTTTGCCGGATTAAATTCCACGTTGTAACCCAAGTGCCACTTACCGAAAATCCCCGTCGCATAGCCGCATTTTTTAAGAACCTCCGCAAATGTTATTTCTTCCAGTGCCATCCCGGTTTGTCGGGTCGGCCCTTTTGCATAGATGACGCCCTCGATACCGCATCGCTGCTGGTAGCGCCCCGTCAGCAGCGCCGCTCGCGTCGGACTGCACACCGGACAGTTGGAATGATAATCCGTAAACTTCATCCCCCCTCCCGCCAAGGCATCGATATTCGGCGTTCGTATCTTTGTGCTGCCGTAGCAGCCAATGTCACCGTACCCCAAATCATCCGCCATAATAACAATTATATTCGGGCGCTCGACCGTTGCTTTCGCCCTCCCGACCACTGAACAACTGCAATTCGGGATTACTACCGCCGCTGCACCACCGGCAGCATACTTAATAAACTCCCTTCGATTAACCTTATGCTTCACAAAATTCGCTTCCCTGTCACTTGTCTGATGGTTCTATCACATCGACGAGGCCGACGTCGATGTATTGACCGCCCTTGGTCTGAGTGCAATGCACTGCCAAACAATTCGAGCCGACCCTCAATACCTTTTGCGCCTTTTCGTCAAGCCCGGCTCTAACATAACTTGAAGTATAACCCACCAGCTTTGCAACGAGCAGGCCATTGATATAGACCTCAGCGTCCTCATCATGATGGATTAAAAGCTGGGGCCGGCTAAGTTTTGTACCCTCCAGCTCAAACGTTCTGCGAAGCCAGATATCCGCACTATTCCACACTGTGCCGACAACAGCACCTGGTGTGCCTTCGGTGCCGAAACCACCTTGACCTTCCTGCCAGGCCGAATCTAAGAAAGCTGTTCGGTACCAGCCGATGCGTGGTTCGCTCGTTGTATATCGCCACGACTGCGCTTGTTCCTGCGAAGCCGGGACAATTGTCTTCGTTACCGGCGGCGGCAGATATAAACTCTTATTTGCCGCAGTGGCCTTTTTAACATCCATCTTTATCATCGCCCGGTCGTAAGTCATCAGTCCGTTGACCTCAATCTCCACATCGGTTGTCTGCGTATATACTCCGGCACACAAGCCGTCACTAATCAGCAAACGTAAATTATCAAGCAGAGCCACGTACGCATCGGTAAGCTCCTCACGAGTTTCATAACTGCGGTATCCCCAGTTCTTTTCGTCCTGCCAGGTATGTCCCTTGACCGGCAGACCCAGGCCGCCAAACTCACCGAGCACCGCAGCTCGGTTCTCTTCGGTCGGCGGCGCAGCCGGGCCGGGATACCTGTGAATATCGTGCACGTCACCAACGCCGCGGTCGGCCCAGCCGCTGGTGTTATTAACCAGCCGCGTCGGGTCAAGCTCCTTAATCAAATTTACAATTCGCGGCGTATCATACTGTCCCCAGCCCTCGTTAAACGGCACCCACATCACTATGCAGGGGTGATTACAGAAAGCGTAGATGACGCGCTTTAGCTCCAGCTCAAACTGGGTTGCTGACTCTTCGCTTCGCTTAAGGTCGGGTTCATTTCCGCGAATGTGCTTGTCACCGTTGGGCATATCCTGCCACACCATCAGCCCTAACTTGTCGCACCAGTAGTACAGCCGAGCAGGTTCCACTTTGACGTGCTTACGCAGCATATTACAGCCGAGTTTTTTCAATACATCGATGTCGTAGCGCAGCGCTTCATCGGTCGGTGCCGTGTACAGCCCATCCGGCCACCAGCCCTGGTCGAGCGGGCCGAACATAAACAACGGCTTGTTGTTCAGAAATAACCGCGTAAAACCTTCTTTGTCTTTGCCCAACGAGATTTTGCGCATACCGAAGTAGCTGCTTACGGCATCGACGGTTTTGCCTTTGTCGTTTTTAAGCGTTACTTTCAGCTCATATAAAAACGGGGAATCAGGCGACCACAATTTCGGCTTTTTGATACGCAAAACGATATCCTCCCCGGCTTTGCCTTTGCCCCTGGCTTTGGTAAACCAACCGTCTTTGGCCTGAGCCTCCACACTGTAACCGATTGTTCCCGGCGAGCATATCGCAGTTACACATGCTGTTCCAGCATCGATATCCGTAACTATCCTCAGCGATTTAATGTGCGTCTCACTCACGGGCTCGGCCCATACCGTCTGCCAGATTCCCGTTACTGCGGTGTACCATATCCCCCCTGGTTTTTTTACCTGTTTGCCTCGCGGCTGATAGCCGGTATTCGTCGGGTCCCAGACACTTAATACAATTTCCTGGGGTCCGGCATCATTCAGCGCATCGGTTATATCGCAGGTAAACGGGTCGTAGCCGCCGCGATGGCTGCCGAGCTCTCTGCCATTAACCCACACTG
>JABAOH010024285.1_pt1 | contig 12529 bp, 11 predicted proteins | sample 7062181 | NCBI WGS metagenome assembly JABAOH01 (sample SAMN14538630, study PRJNA623070) | marine sediment metagenome | biome: marine biome [ENVO:00000428]; feature: marine pelagic biome [ENVO:01000023]; material: deep marine sediment [ENVO:00002113]; isolation source: pool of 5 deep marine... | reverse complement strand
CACCTCTTTTATAGAGCTAGAGACATCCAGGTTGACACAGAGGGGAACATCTATGTTCTGGACCGTGGAAATTACAGGTTACAGGTTTTTGATAAAGACGGAAAATATCTTCGCACAACCGGAAAAAGGGGGCAGGGCCCCGGAGAATTTAATGCACCTCATGGCCTTCAGCTAGATGACAAGACCGGCAATATCTTTGTGGCAGATTTTAATTCAATGACTGTAATTATCTTCGAGAAGGAGGGGAAATATATCGATAAAGACATTCATCACGCTGAGTTTTTGAATGATTTTTATTTGGACTCTGACGGATGTATTTGGGGAAAATTTTCTTTGCCAGGGATTAATGTTAGATATCGTTCCATAAAGAAATTAAATCTGACTGGAAAAGTTGAAAAGACTTTCGCTGAATCTCCATATCCTACACAAATGATAAAAATTTCCGAGATAAGGGAGGGTAATACCACTTCCTTATTGGGTGTCATGGTTAATTCCGGGTATGAAGACGACCTTTTTATTTCCAAAGTTGATAATCATACTTTTATTTATGGGCATTCGAAAAAATATGAATTAGTTGCCGTTGATAAAGCAGGGAATGTCCTATTTATGATAAGAAAAGATGAATCTCCCGTAAAGATAACGAAGAGTGAGAAAGACAGAGTTAAAAATCGGATTAAAGAGGGTATAATGATGCAGGGACATTATGTTCCCGAAATATCCATAAAGTTCCCGGATTACAAGGCACATTTTTACTCAATAATCACAGATGACAAAAGCCGAATTTATGTTCGCAAGAATCCAAGACCTCATTACTCAAATACAAATCACGAGTATGAAGTATTTAGCAAGGAAGGTATCTATCTATACAGGATTAATCTCGATTACTATCCGGAAGTAATAAAGGATGGCTATATATACACCCGAATTGAGAATGAAGAGACTGGATTGGAACAGATTAAGCGGTACAGGATCAAAAACTGGGATCACATCAAAGTTTCCAGGTGATAAATCTATTCAGTTGAAAAAGGGCCCGGTGAACTCGATCAGTAATTAGGCATCACTTTTATTAATGATACTAAAGCTAAAAGTGTCATTGCGGGCGTAGCGTAGCAATATTACCTTATTGTCATTGCGAGCGTAGCGTGGCAATCTCTTTGAGGAAAATATATTTCTTTTGATGAGATTGCCACGCTTCGCTCGCAATGACAGGAGCCTGAGATTGCTTCACTCCGTTCGCAATGACATGAATGTGAAATTACTAAACTCATCGAAGAGTTATAATCGCCATTTAAATCCTTTCCCTCCTCCTGTCAATCAAATTCTTCTTCCGTGCGATTGTGCTCCCCATTTGACCTGGCATCCCCCAGGGGATAAAATATTGATTTCTCCAAAAACACATGAGCAATGAGGAAAAAAATGAGTCAACACAGGAAAATGTGGGAGGAACTGGGCTTAGACCTGGAGCTTCATGACCAGCTCATAGAAAATCAATCCAACCTGCACAAAAAGACCCATCTCTCCCAGAAAAACCGTCCCAAATCCATGGAGCGATTTGACCACTCCTTCCACGCCAGCCATGCAGAACGTGTGGCAGAAATTCTCGAATACCGAAAAAAAGGCGGGAAATCAATCGGCACTTTCTGCATCTATGTTCCGGATGAGATCGCCCTGGCTGCCGATGTCCTTCCCATCCCGCTCTGCGGCGGCTCGGACTGGTCAGTGTCCTATGCCGACAAGATGTTCCCCCGGGATATCTGTCCGATCATCCGCTCCACTTTCGGGATGGCATTCAGTAACACCTGCCCTTATAAAACTCTCAAAGACTTCGCCTTGGGCGAGACAACCTGTGACGCTAAAAAGAAAGCCTGGGACCTGTTGGGCTTCAAGGTCATGGAAGTCCCACAGAAAAAGAATCCGATAGACAGGGGCCTGTGGCTTCAAGAGGTCTACAATTTCAGGGATATGGTGGAGAACCTGTCAGGAGTGAAAGTCACACCCAAGAAGTTGAGAGAAACAATAAAACTCGTCAATCGAAGACGAAAAGCCCTGCAGCGCATCAATGAATTCAGGAAGCTCCCGGATCCGCCCATCAGCGGCCTGGATGCCCTTTTGGTCTCCCAGGTTGCTCTGAATCAGGATATCCATAAGTTCATCGAGGATACAGAGGCCCTAGCGGATGAACTCCAGAAACGGGCTGATTCCGGTCTCTCCGCCTACAACAGCGATGGGATTCGGGTGATGATCGCCGGTTCACCTTCGCCCATGGGAAACGCAAAGATTCATTACATCGCAGAGTCATCCGGTCTGCGCATCGTGATCGATGAATCCTGCACGGGTTTGAGGTACTACCGGGACCTGGTGGATGAGAACCAGAAGGATTTAGATGGGATGATGAAGGCTGTGGCGGATCGCTATTTTGCCATTGACTGTTCCTGTTTTTCTCCCAATACAGAGCGAATCGACAGCATCCATCAATTGGTGAAAGATTATAAAGTGCAGGGAGTGATCCAGAATATCCTGATGTACTGTCACACCTACAACATCGAGGCCAAGCTCGTAGAAAACATCCTCAAAAAAATGGGCATCCCTTCCATTAAGATCGAGAGTGATTACTCTCAAGAGGATGTCGGACGAATCCGCACAAGAATCGAGGCGTTTTCTGAAGTCATTAAAGAATCGTCATGAGCAAAGTCATCGGTATCGACCTGGGTTCCCGAACAACCAAAATCGTGCAACTGGTGGACGGAGAGATCCAACATCAGGAAATATTCGAAACTTCTCACGACCCCCTCGCCCGGGTCAAGAAGACTCTCAGCCGCCTCGGAAAATCGCCGATCATGGCCACTGGTTACGGAAGACATCTCATCTGCGAGAACTTCGACGCCGAACGCATCTCTGAGATAAAAGCCTGCGGACGTGGGGCGTATCATCTGTTTCCCTCATGCCGCTCAGTCCTGGACATCGGAGGACAGGACTACAAGCTTATCCAGCTCAATGAAAAGGGCAATGTCCTCGATTTCGAGATGAATGACCGCTGTGCGGCCGGCACCGGGAAATTCCTGGAGATCATGGCTCATGCTTTTGATACGGATATTGAAACGTTTGTGCAGACGGCGTTGAATGCTTCAGATCACATCAACATCACCAGCATGTGCACCGTGTTTGCCGAGTCTGAGGTCGTTTCTCTGATAACATCCGGAAAACCCAAAGATGAAATCGCTCTGGGCCTGCATCTGTCCATCGCTCAAAGGCTGCAGCCAATGTTTGCCAAGATGCCGTTGGAGAAAGACATCTTATTCGTTGGCGGTGGCGCGAAGAATGACTGTCTGCATACCATTCTGGAAAAACAATTAAAACAGACGATCAACCGTCCTGAAGAGCCTCAGATCGTGGTGGCTTTGGGTGCAGCCCTGCTCGCGAATGATACGGTCGCTCAATAGCTGACTGTCGCTGAGTCCTCCCTCTCCATTCACTCATAATCAAAATCTCTTTTCCACTGAAAACAGCCATGTCTGCAAGAGAAAAAGACACAACCTGTTCAAAGAGAAGTATCGAAGAGAAAGGGATGGATACCTAGTGAGGGCAGAAGAGAATCAAACCGAGCTGACTCACATTAAGAGGATAAAATAGGGATGCTCCTGTCTATACCAGCTTCGTTTTCAATTTCCGAAAAAGGGGAAGGAAAGTCAGAAGAAATACCAAAATCAGGTGAACATCCACATACAAAAATAAGAGCATGTAGTGTTCAGGCTGAAAAAGAAGAGGCGATATAATATTAAAAATCACGACGAGAATCGTGATCAAAACAATCAATACCAGAAGGACTATCCTGATTGGGTAAATTGTAATAATGGGTTTGGGCGAATCCGTCGATATGACCATTAAAAGAAGAATGGCCAAACTCAGCACTAATGCCGGCAAATTCATGACGCCAAAATCGCCAAAAAAAGGCGTGGCATAAAACAAGAACACATCGAGAAAGGGATAGCTCCCAACAACTGGGCTGGGACATCTCATGTAATAGGCTAAAAGACCGATCAGGCTGCAGGATACCGGCACGTAAAGGACAAGCAGTAATAATTTAAATTTGTGTCTTTTAAGAGCGTTTAATATCTTGAGTGCGCTCATTTTCCACCCTCCATTATATATACTAATTAATTCAGAAGAAAATTCAACGCGTATACTGGATGCACGGCCCTTTTTCTCTATATTCGGCTCATACGTCTTTTCTCTATATTTAGCTTAAAAATACTCTGACTCCTTGCTGTGTTTTTTTGGCAAAAAAATCTCCGCCAGCCCAGCTGAACAGTCTTTTTCAATGTTCCACCAGTTAAAAAGAAAAATTTTTTACTCAACGCTGGAGAAAAGATAAATTTAAAGCCCTTGTTCCTCTCCCCTCCGGAGCGATATAATGATAAAAAAAATCAGCAATGATGGGAAAATGAAAAATAAAGCTACGATATTCTCGATCGTCCTATTCCTTTCAGCCTCTATTTTGTTTGCTTCCTATGGTGGGCAAAAAGCTGAATGGAAAGGAAAAATTGAAAAGGAAAATGGAGTCATCGTCGTTAAGAATCCGAAAAAACCGATGTATGAAGATGAGATATTCTCGGTAGAAGAAGACTTGAAAATCGGTGCAGTTGAGGGCGATGAAAATTATATGTTCTCGCAAATCAGAAATTTTGTGATCGATGAAGATGAGAATATCTATGTTGCGGACAGGAAAGAAACGAAAATCAAAGTTTTTGAAAAAAATGGAAAATTTCTCAGGGTATTTGGCAATGCAGGAGAGGGTCCTGGAGAAATCGGCAGAATCTACAGTATCCAAATAAACGCAAAAAATGAACTGCTGGTAAATGACGGCAGGAATAGGAAACTCCTGTTTTTTACTCTGGAGGGAGAATTTATAAAATCAAAGGATATAAAGAAATTTCGACCAGATAGGGTGTATTGTGATTCAAAAGAAAATTACTATGTCTTAAACATCGCCCTGGATCCGCGACCAGCCCATTTTGAATTATTGAAATTTGATAGTGACTTAAATCTAATCACTACTATTGCCAAAATGCCTGTGCCAGACCCATCAAAGCCGTTCAATCCCTTCATGCCGATGTTCTATTGTCAGGTTATGGATGACGATTGCCTTTTGTATGGGTATCCAGAGGATTATGAATTACAAATTATCAGTCCTGAAGGCAAAGTCATAAAGAAAATCATAAAGGAATATGATCCTGTCTTAATCTCGGAAGCGGAAAAAGAAGAAAGGCAGCGGGACCTCCTTCCTGGGAGAAAAATCAAATTCTCGCGTTATCATTCGGCATTCGTTTATTTCAAATCAGATGAGGAAGGGCGGATTTTTGTTCTAACCTGGGAGAAACCGGATAGCGGTGAGAAATACTCCTATGATGTCTTTGACTCCGAAGGGAGGTACATCGCAAAAATTCCTTTAAACTTCGGGATCGCTGTGATGAAGAAAGGGAAGATATACACCATTGAAGAAGACGAGGATGGTTATCAGTTTGTCAAACGTTACAAAGTTACCTGGAACTATTAGCGATCTTACGGCAACAAGAAGCCACATCCCCTAAAACCCTGGCTTCTCCTCATATCGTTTCATATCATTTCATCATACGATTTCAACTTTGACTAAAAATTTCACAAATGTTATAACCTTTCTTCTGCGATTCAGGTGGAATCGATTGAAGAAAGGGAAAGTGTAATATAGCAAAAGAGAGAGCATTAATTCCTGAATTTTCTCTGTAACGTATGGGTCAATACGTCCTGTTAGGCAATATTGCTCCTGCGCGTGGAGGGTAAGATGAAAGAACAAGACAAGCCAACAAAGCAGCTCATGGATGAATTGGTAAAATTGAGCAAAAGAAATGCTGAATTGGAAAAGACAGAAATCAAACACAAAGAGACGGAAGAGGCCTTGAAGAAAAGTCAAGAAAGATACCAGGCCTTTTTCGACCGCTCACTTTGCTGTGTATGTGTGCATGATTTCGAAGGTAGATTCCTCGATGCGAACAAAGCCGCCTTGAAGTTGTTGGGCTATACGAAAAAAGAATTACTCTCTCTGAGTCTGTTCTCAATGATTGAGGAAGACCAGCTATCCGCTGCTCTCAAAACCTTCAAGGAGATTAAAAAGAACGGTTCCCAGAAAAAACACTCCGAATACAAATTTAAAAGGAAAGATGGCAGCTATATTTGGGTAGAGACAGAAGCCTTCGTTATCTATCGAGAAGGAAAGCCCTATGCGATTGAAGCTGTTGGGAGAGACATCACCGCGCGCAAACGGACTGAGAAAGATTTATGGGAAACTAAGAACAGGCTGCAGAGCCTATTCGAGGGCATTCCTGTAGGACTTTACCGCTCTACTCCTGAAGGAAAAAAACTAGAAGTAAACAACGCCCTGCTGCAAATGGTCAGGTTCCCAAATCGGGAGGCCTTTCTAAAAGGAAATGTCATTGACGATTATGTGAACCCTGATGACCGCAAAGAGTGGCAGGAAAAAATGGAATGCAAAGGCGTGGTTAGGGGTTTTGAAGCGCAATGTCGTCGACACGACGGCACTGTTTTCTGGATCCGAGATAATGCCCGAGCCGTACAGGATAGCGAAGGACGGATACTGTACTATGAGGGAGCTGTAGAAGACATCACCGAACGCAAAAAGACGGAGGAGAAAGAAAAGCAATATTTCCGCGACCTCGCTTTTTTATCAAAGACAGCTATGGAATTCGTGGAGCTTCCTCCCAAATCGGATATCTACAAGCTCATAGGCAAGCGACTGAGAGAACTCGTGGGCAACTCTCTTGTTCTTGTTAATTCATTCGATGAGAACACTCAAAGCATCCAAGTACGGACTTTCTTAGGAGTGAGGAAGGAAATTGAAAGCGTCCTAAAGATTCTAAAGAAGGATCCTGTAGGAATGTCCTTCCCGATCAGTGAGGAAGCGCGGGCAGAAATCTCTACTGGAAGGCTGTTCAAAGTCCCGGGAGGCTTGTATGTCCTCAGTTTTGAAAAAATTCCAAAGCACATCTGCAATACCCTGGAGAAACTTTTCCATTTGGGAAACATCTATATCATGGGTTTCACAAAGGAAGGGAAGATATTCGGTAACGCTGTAATTATAACTCGGGATAGGGACGAGCTGAAAAAAAGAAGTCTTATAGAAACATTCATTGGCCAGGCATCGGTAGCTCTTCAACGCAGACGAGTAGAGGAAATAGTGAAAAGATATCGAGAGCATCTTGAAGAACTTGTGGAAGAAGGCACGGCTGACTTAAAAGCGACCAACGAACAGCTTAAGCGGGAAATTGCAGAACGGAAGAAAGTGGAGCAGGAACTGAAAGAGTCTGAANNAAGAAAGATACAAAATGATATAGAGACTAACATAAATGTTGTCGTCTCTCCAATTTTAAAAAAGCTTGTCATTGAGAAAAATCCCCTTAAGTATGTCGATTTGCTTCAACACCATTTAAGAGGATTAACTTCGACATTTGGCACTAAAATAACGGAAAAAAACTTGAATCTCACACCTAGAGAAATTGAAATTTGTAACATGATAAAAGGCGGCCTGACGAGCAAAGATATCTCTAATCTCTTAAGTATCTCTTTCAGGACGGTAGAAAAGCACCGCAGAAATATCAGACAAAAAATTGGAATATCCAATAAGAATATTAACTTAACCTCTTATCTCCACAATCTCTGACTTGGGATTTCCCCGCAGATTCAACACGTATTTTTTATAGTCATTTTATACACAATAAATCCTTGTTGTCATTTTCATTGTAAACGTATTAAAAAATAATCTTTAGGGAAAAAGAAAAGCTGAGAGCTGATCACCGGCTCATAATGATGATTCAGAGGATGGAGAATCCTCTATAAAGAGGGGAAATGGGGTGTTCATAAACAAATCTTGTTTTGATGAAGTAAAGGAGGGAGTGGTGGAAGAAAAGATGACATGTCCTAACTGTCACAGTTACAGCATAAAGAAAAAAGCAGGGAAAAAATCCAAAGAGCAGGGGACTGAAAGACTTAAGAATCCAGATGAAGAAGATATCATCTATGAATGTCTAAGTTGCGGAAAGGTCTTTAATGAAGATGATTTATTAAATATGGAGATGGACACATATTAGAACACAGAAGACTATGCCATGCCCTCTCTCGGTCCAGAAAAGAATTTACCTCTCAAATACTTCTTTTCCCCTTAGTAACAGAGAGAGGGCTGGCTTCAAAAGTGAATGGGTTGAAGCCTCTTAGAGCAGATAAGGGAGATGAAGAAAAATTCTCAGGAAAAATTATCAATAATATTAATTTTTAAGAGACACATTCAATGTGGGCGTCAGTAAAGAGTGGCGGTTTTTCCTCGACAAAAAAAATCCCCGCTATTTCTCCTTTTCCCCTCAAAAAAAACTGACGCCCATAAGACTATACTGCCATGCGAGTCATTATCCGAGTGTGCTCAAAAGACGGAAAATGGAAAGATTAGCGAACATATGCGGCAACTGGGGAACCTGGGGATGCCATCCTGATGTCAGAGAATTTAAACATCACACAGAACGAAAAAATATCCCTCTGGCTCACACAAGAGAAAAGTTAGAAAAACTAGATGAAATATGCAAAAAATGCAAATCGAGTTATTTCATAGTCAAAGGAGAAACGTGTCCAGTCTGTAAAGGTGAAAACGTTGAAATAGCAGGAATTTCTCACGTCATACCCGGAATGGAAATGACTCATGGATACAGATGTAATAATAAAAATTGTGAAACGTTATTTTGGATTCTTGAAAAAGATTTAATATTAAAAAAGTAATAATAAATTCAAGTCTGCAAATGAGAACTAAAATGACTGATGACAAAGTAGCACCCTGAGAAGTGAGGGACTCTATGATCTTGAATTAAAAAAAGGAGGGCAAGATGGACTGGGAAAAAATCAAATGTTATCTCTGCGAAAACGACGAAGCGATAATGAGGCCAGACCTTCTTGGCGATGAATTGGATATGCTAATTAGATGCCCGACATGTAAATTTTATCTACTCACATTTGGAATAAAGAGACATTATTTAGATACAGAGCTTCTTACAAAAGAGGATAAGGAGAAATTATCCTCGCGTGTTCAGAAAGATTATAACCCTGAAAAAGAACATCTACCTGTTCAGATAACCAGGGATATGATTAATGAAGAGACTGGAAAGCTGTAACAGTATTAGTATGCATCTCCAGTATTATATAATTTTAAGGAAAGATTCTTTATGATTGTTGTTGTTTCCAGCAGGAATCTTCTGCGCAAGTCATCCTGACTGCTTCCAGGACTGTTAGCAAGAGCAGGTCTTCTATAAACATTGATCCCTGACGAAGGCGTTCCGGAGACGCTCACGAAAGGATTTTCTGTCCTTCCCAGAATCCATATCCGGATCATCCTGATTCTGGTTATTAAATCCATTTTTCCCTGTTTTGTTGCCTCATCATCCAACGGGTCTATTGTCCAGTTGCTGTTATCCCAATTTGCAGGCGGGTCTGTGATTCCATCGTAATTGAAATCTCCGATATACTGGAATTGTATATTTTCGATGTTCAAACCTATCGCCATATGCACGACATTCCCGCTTTCGTCTATATTTGTTAAATATAAAGTATAAGGAATGCCTAAATATCCATCCTGTCCTGGGGTAAGGTTCAAATCCGGATAGTCTCCCGGATTCCCTGTTGTATCAAGCCAATATTGTTTTATCTGGGCGAATGTTATTATTGCATCACTCCAACAGGCCACATCACAACCCGTATCTATCAATCCTCCCGGGGGGTCAAGATCAGATAGCCCTGGCGACATAGTAATTCTCTCATCGCCGGGCACACCAAGTCCAAAGACATTTGTTATTTGGCGAAGCGCAAAACAACCCGGACACGTTTTTGACATTAAAAAGATGGGTCTGTCGACATAACTTTCCACAGTGGTATAAGGATTAGTGGATAATTCCCCATCATATAAACCAGCCGTGGCAGCTCCACCTCCACCTCCACCCATATAAGTCTCAATTTTGAGACTCAAAGGATCATCAAAATTTGCCATGATTTTTATTGAGTCAGGCGACTCCGGAGAAGGGCCATGGCCATCTGTTCCTTCCAGAAAGTAACCGGCAAGCTCGGGTATCAAACCTACACCTGCAGACCTTATATCTCTCGAGACAAAAAACATGGCTGAACGGACCTCATGCTGAAGCGAGGCATATTGTGTTTGGTCGACAGAAACCTTATTGCTGTGCATATACAGGGACAGCGTTGCCAGTACGACTATCAAAATGATAACGCTGCCAATCAACACCTCTATAAGAGTATACCCTTGGCTAGTATAAGTTGAATGCTGACACTTGGGGGGTGAAATTTTGTTCTCCATCACTTTCTCCTCTTTCGGACGACGTAGTTGTACCTCATCTCGAATAGTGAGCTGTGTTCTCCCCCGCTTTTTTGAAGTTTTAGCTGATCAGAGAAATATTCCCTTTTTTTGTTATCCTCATTTGGAGCTTAAATCCACATCTACCAAAATGTCAATCATCTCTAGAGATGATATAAGGGGTGATATTTCACTTATTAAGAAAAATGGCAGGAAAATCAAGTATGCTTAAAGCAAAGCGAGAAGAGAGCGGAAACTAAATATTCCAAAGCGCTGGCTTCCCGGGATTTGAAAAGATAGCTGAGAGGATCAGCGCATGAATAGGGAAGATGGGAGACGAAGGACGAGAAAATTCTCAGTATAGGGCTATAAAATCTCAATATGGGGCTATAAAATAAAGAGGTCAATTCAGCCTTTTTTCTTCGTGTTCTCTCCCGTGTGATTTCATTTCAGGTATAACAAGTATTATATCTACCAAGTTTATACTCATTATTTTCTTATTGATATTTTTTTCAATTAACAAACAAAATAATAGAAGGGAATTTATGTAAAAGGAAGACTGATGATAGAAGAAATGATGTGTCCGAGCTGCTTCAGTATCGATTCAGAGAATATTTATGATGCAAAGATTAAAAACAATGATGAATCAAGACCTATACATAAATGCAATCAATGTGGAATTTTTTTCTTGTATGACACCGGAGAAAAGGTTCAGTTGTTATCGCAACTATGTGAAACAAGATGGAATAACCGCGAAATGTGTAACAAGGAAGTTTTAACCTTATTCCCGAAGTTACTATTCAATAATTCTATGAATATAGAGTCATTAGACAAAATATGCAGTGAGTGTCCTCATAAGAAATTCGTCCTGCCAGCAATATACAGCAATATTTAGATAAATTTCGCTCTAGGAAGCGTAAGGAGATCATAATTTTAAACAAGAAAAGTGGATCACATGCCATGCCCTCTCTCGGTATTGTTTATCCTCTAGGAGCTTGTTCTCTCCAGAGCTTCTTTTCCCCAAGGTAACTGAGAGAGGGCTGGCTTTTGAAATAGGGAGTGAAATATTACCTTAATAGAGCAGATAAAGAAAGAAAAAATGAATTCGCAGGAGAGAAAGGAATAATTGAAAGCTATATTCCTACAAAATTGTGATTTTTGGGAAAGGGATTTTTGTCCGGATACTTATCTCAGAGAACTTAATGAAAAAAAATTTAAAAAGGGAAACGAATTCAAATTACCAAAGGAATATGATTTAAAGAAATTAAATAAAATCTGTTCACACTGTAAAAATCCTTTGCGCATCGAAGAAAAGAAATGCCCTCTCTGTGGAAAGATTGATATTCAGATTTCCGAGTCAGTGAGTGGTGGAGAAATGATTTCAGCTGGAATTTACAATTATAAATGTGATAGATTTTTATACTCTCATATAAAATTTGATGAATCTTAAAATAGTTAAGGCTTGTTTCACTCTGCAAATAAAGAGTGTAGAGAAGCAACGTAGCAACAATCAAAATAAAAGGGGAAAAGCAACTGATTTAATCCCCTAACGTGTGCGTGTCTCATTTCTAGCTAAATTTGGATGATTTGTAATATTTTCAAAGCTTCGGCTTTCGCAGGATTAAATCGATTGAGGCGTGTGCAAGCCAATCCCTTTAAGGTTCTGGCTTCCCCGGATTGAAGAAATCGGACGCTGAAAGAAGCTTTTCATAAAAGAAATAATAAAATGGTCAGGTAACACTTAAGAAAAACCTCAATTGAAACCTACCGGTTATTCAAAAAATTTTATGAATATCAACCAGTCACTCCTGTTTCCTTACTTTAGTTGGCTTACGATTTTAGTCCGTTTGCGAACACAAGCTGTGATAAAATGATACAAACTGTTTGAGCCGCATCTGAATATCCCTGGGGATAATTTTGGCACGTTTAATGCAATAAAAGTTAGATGAATAAACAAATGGAGAACAGACAATGAAACGTCTGACCTTTGTCATTCCGCTTGCCGCTATGATATCGATTTTTTTGATTACGTGCCGCAGAAAGGCATCGATCGATACTTCATTATTTACGGTCGAAGAAATCGATGGCATCCGCTATATCCATAATCTCGCCCCACAGCAAGGATATTCTTCCGGC
>JABAOH010010583.1_pt3 | contig 12532 bp, 12 predicted proteins | sample 7062181 | NCBI WGS metagenome assembly JABAOH01 (sample SAMN14538630, study PRJNA623070) | marine sediment metagenome | biome: marine biome [ENVO:00000428]; feature: marine pelagic biome [ENVO:01000023]; material: deep marine sediment [ENVO:00002113]; isolation source: pool of 5 deep marine... | reverse complement strand
AATGCCGACGGCTCCTCCTGTATCATAGTCGCCAAAGGGGAGAAAGCCGTGCTGATGGCTGAAAAGCCCGTATGGATTCTTGGCCTGGGAGCCGCATCGGCACCCCTTAACATGACGGGGAGGGATTCGCTCACCGGCTTGAGCGTTGCCAGGGAAGCGGCCAGAGGGGCATACGAAATGGCGGGGATTAGTCCCGGTGATATCGATGTGGCTGAGGTCCATGATTGTTTCACCTTCGCTGAGATGATGGCCTATGAAGACCTGGGATTTGCCAAGCCTGGAGAGGGACCCAAGCTGATCAGGGAAAGGCAGACCTATACCGGGGGAAAGATCCCCGTCAATGTCGACGGCGGCCTCTTATCCAAGGGCCACCCCATCGGGGCAACAGGGGGATCACAGGTGAGAACCATTGTCTTACAATTGAGAGATGAGGCCGGCCCAATGCAGGTAAAGGATGCGAGGGTTGGTCTGATCCATAATATCGGGGGTGTGGGCATCTATGGCAATGTAACCATTTTGGGGAGAGGATAGGATGGGGTTTGAACGGTTCGGAACAGTCAGTTTCACCTCTGCAAGCAAGGTGGGCCATTTCGTCGACCTATTGGATCAAGGGAAGGTATCGGGGACCCGTTGCAGAAAATGTGGGAAATCCTTTTTCCCGCCGAGGGCCGACTGTTTCAACTGCTTCTCCGCGGAAATGGAATGGTTTGAGATAACCGGAATGGGGCAACTGATCTCCTATTCCACATTGATCTATGCACCCACTGGTTTTGAGCAGGACCTTCCGTATACCATTGCCTTGGTGCAATTCAGCAACGACCTCAAGCTTTTCGGCCGATTGAGTCAAGAGATTAAGGCTGGGAAGATGAAGATCGGAATGAAACTCAAGGCAACCCCCATCAAGCTCCCCGATGGTCGCGTATCGTACGAGTTTAGGGAGGCCTGACGTGCCTCGGTCCTTACCGAGAATTCTTAGTCGTGGAAGCTCTCAAGCCCACGGCTCCTATGGGGCTGCCTCAACTTCTTCAAGGCCTTGGCTTCGATCTGCCTTATTCTTTCCCTGGTGACACCGAAGACTTTCCCAACCTCCTCCAAAGTATGGTCGCTCCTCTCCCCTATACCAAACCTCATTCTCAAGATTTTTTCCTCGCGGGGAGTCAAGGTGGCCAGGACCTTCTCCACCTCTTCTGTTAACCGGAGGTTGATGACATCCTCTATGGGTGAGTTGGCCCCCTTGTCCTCGATGAAATCCCCGAATCGACTATCTTCGTCTCCAATAGGTGTTTCCAGGGAGATGGGTTCCCGATACATGTGGAGGACCTTGTTCACCTTTTCCATCGGCAACCCAATCTTTTCAGCGATCTCCTTAGTGGTGGGGTCTCTTCCCAACTCCTTGAAGAGAGACTGTGATGTTTTATGGATTCGATTTTCCGTCTCGATTAAATGAACGGGCAATCTTATGGTTCGGGATTTATCCGCGAGGGCTCGGGTAATGGCCTGGGTAATCCACCATGAGGCGTAAGTGCTAAATTTGTAACCCTTCCGGTAATCAAATTTCATCACCGCCCTCATGAGCCCCATATTTCCCTCCTGAATCAGATCCAGCAAGGGAAGCCCACGATAGGTAAACTTCTTTGCTATGCTGACCACTAGCCTCAAATTGGCCTGAATCATTTCGCCTGTGGCCTTCTTGAATTTCGATTCAACCGCTTTGAAATCTTTGAAGCCCTTTTTCCATTGGTCCGCTTCCAACCCCAAGTCGTCCAATTTCTTCGGATTCTTAGCAATCTCCCTATTTACCTCCCACAACCTCTCTATGACCCTCTCAACGTGCGCATCCTTCAAATTGAGGCAACAGATCAATCGGTAAATATCGGTTTCGATAGCCCTCCGCATCCTTTCCAGGGTTCTCTTTTTCGCTTCTCTCTGGGTTACCCTCTTCAAAAGGGCCATTTTTTGGCTTTCCCGGTCTAGCGCCTCGCCTTTTTCGACGATAGAGACAAATCGTCTCCTCTGGAACTCCTCTTCCTCAAGGGATACCTTAGTGAGTTCCTCGCCGTCCCGGGTAATTTCCCTCATTTTCACCTGGTTCATTTCTAATTGCCGTCTGAGCTCGAAGACTATTTCTCGGGCAATGGGAGATTCCAGGGCCAATTTTCTGCGCTCTCTCCCCCTCTCCTCGATCCTTTTGGCAACCTCCAGTTCCCTTTTGCGAGTGAGGAGGGGAATATTTCCGATATCCCGGAGATATTTCCATATAGGATTGTCCACCATTTTGGAGGAAGAGGAATCGGGTATCTTCGATTTGTGGATCTTCTTCGTTTTCTTCACATTCGTGGGTGGGCTGATCTTCTTTCCGCTAACAAGATGCCCGGTAGCGTCAGCTGATGGACTCACGATGGGCTGCTGCTTACAAGAGCTCATTCAATCCTCCTCCTCGATGCGGCGGATACCTCCCTGGTCAAATAATCCCTTTTCCATCGGGTGCCCTCCAACCTCATGCAAAAGACCCTTTCAGCTCCGTGAAAGGGTCTTAATTAGATCAGAGGCTACTGGATGAATCCCAAGAGAGGCCTTTATAAGAGAAGGAATCCAAATATATTTCCCACTGGCCGAATCGACTCTAAGTCCTCTACCTCGATGAATCTCGGCCAATAAATTGACACAATTATACCCCAAAAAAGATATTTGTCAAGGCTTTTTTCGGGTTAAGTAATTCATTTTCCACATTTTTTAATCCCTTTAGTGGAGCATCTTATCCTCCTATTGGCTGCTTCTTTGAAGCCCTATTGCCCCTCATCCATTGGTCAAATCCAGGCCGAACACCCTCATGGAAGGCTTTTTCCAATAGAGCCGCGGGGCGAGACCGATCCGCCTGAAGGATGCATATCCCACCCGAGCAAGGGGTCTCCGATGGGGGAAATAGAAGAGGTGGCTCGAACACCTGCAATCGGTACTGCCAAACCCCGGGAGTAATTGGAAGATACGGCTCAATTCGCTAGCTAACATACACTCCTTATCCAAAACGCACTGCCCATAGACGATGGCCTCTATTTCCCCGTATCGGAGGAGATAGTCGATATGCCAGTGAAGCCGCTTTACATCCTTGAGGTGGCGATTTAACCTCGACTTCATTCCCCTCCTCGCTGATCCAACGTAGCCGTAGGATCCTCGGTGGAAAAATCGATATCCCAGGCCCCCAATCTGGATCAATCTTTGCCCATGCAAACGGATCATGAGGAGATAAATGCCGCCTATCTCACCCGTTAGGTTCATGGATAATCTCGAAGGATCGCGTCTCAAGCCCCGTATTTTTTCAGTTTCAAGGCGTTGGCCAACATGAGAGGCATAATGCCGGTGGCGGGGAAACGCCCTAGCCCCCCTAACAGGCATGACCGTTCATCGAACCTCTCTACCGCATCGGTTCTTATGAACCTGGAGAAGAGCACAATAGGGTTGGGATGCCAACTGTGGGATTTGAGTACGGAGGGCGTGGAGTGATCACCTGTGACCACCAANNCCGTGGAAATTTCCATCTTCTCCGAACATATCGGGTTTCTTGATATGAAGGTAGAAGAAATCATATTGATCGAAATAATCCCTCAATGCCTTTATCTCATCCCTTATTCCCTCCCCGGCCTCCAAAACATCCATACCAACTAATCTCGCTATCCCTTTATACATGGGATAGACGGCGATGGCAGCCGGACGAACCTGGAAGAGTTCGGTCATGGTGGGAATTTGGGGGGGTTGAGAGAAGCCCCTCAATAGAACAGTATTGGCCGAGTCTTGGGATCTCAAGAGGTGGGTTGCCTCTTCTATGAATCGATTGACGACTCTTTCGGAGAACTTGGCGCTATCAGAGTTGGCAGAAGCCGGGGTGCTCAGCTTTCCCTCCTTTTGGGGATCGGCATCGGTCAATCCCTCTCCCAACCCCTCCCCCCTGAAGAGGACGACGAATCGGTGTTCCTTTCCCGGGGTAATGGTGATCTTCACCCCTTCTATCTCCCGGATGCCTTTCTGCAAGAGGTCACAAAGGGCTTTGTTTTTTTCGGTTGGAATCCTCCCCGCCCTCCTGTCGACAATGACCCCTTTTTCATCAATGGTAGCGAAATTTCCCCTGGCGGCCAGATCGCCCTCAGTGAGCTGTATTCCAATCCCTAAGGCCTCCAGAACCCCACGGCCGATCTCGTATTTCATGGGATCGTATCCAAAGAGGGCCAGATGAGAGGGGCCGCTTCCGGGGGTAATTCCGGGGGAGATGGGGTCCACGAGCCCACAGACCGATTGCGAGGCAAGTTTATCGAGATTGGGTACATGGCATTGCTCCAATTCGGTCTTCCCATGTAACGGAAGGCCCCCCAATCCGTCGATCACAAGCATGACCATCTTGGCCGGGTTTTTTGCGGAAATCGATTTCATCAACTCCTCGGAAATCATGGTTCTGCTACCTCCTTACGGTTGCCTTCTTTAACGATGGATACCTGTCACGCTCCAGAAATCTCTGAAAAAATGGGAAAAGGAGCTCTGAGAACAAAATCATGCAGTGTTGCTGTGCTGCAGTCAAGCGGTTCTGCAGTCCGCTTTCTCGTTTTACAACGGGTGCAGTGAACCGAATTTTGGAATGGTCGAAAAAATAGTTTGAACAGTAAAGAGCGATTTTTCCAGGAATCTCCTTCATGTAGTTTGACAATATAAACCAATTCTGTTACTTTTTGAATCCCCAATGCCTGAAAACACATCCTCTTCTTCTCCAGGGATATCATTGGCTGACAAAAGGGAGAGCCGATATCAAAATCCTCGGTAGGTAGGGTTCGGCATGTACGAAGCCATCACGGATGTAAGCGGTATTCGGGTGGGCCATTTTTCCCATTTTGAAGCCTTAACGGGTTGTACCGTTGTCCTTTGCGAGCAAGGAGCCGTCGCAGCGGCGGATATGTGGGGAACCGCTACGGGGACCAGGCAGATGGATGCCCTATCCCTGGGCCATCTGGTGGAGCGAATTCATGGGGTTTGCCTCGCGGGAGGAAGCGCATTCGGTTTAGATGCCGCCGGTGGGGTGATGAAATTCCTGGAGGAAAGGGGGAGAGGATTCGATGTTGGCTTAACCAAGGTCCCCATTGTTCCTGCTGCCGTGATCTTTGATCTTGGGGTCGGGGACCATCGAGTGCGTCCGGATGCGGAGATGGGTTATGAGGCCTGCACGAACGCTCGGGGAGATAGAGTTGAAGAGGGAAGTGTAGGAGCTGGAACCGGAGCCACAGTGGGAAAGCTTTTCGGTATCAAACAGGGAATGAAAGGCGGAATCGGAACGGCGAGTATGAAATCGAAATCCGGGGCGACGGTGGGAGTCCTCGTCGTGGTCAACGCCTTCGGGGACATCATCGACCCCAACAGTGGCAGGATGTTGGCGGGAGCCAGGAAATCGGAGAAGAGCAAGGAGTTAGCCAATTCATCTAAACGCATAATAGAGGGAACAACGAGGAGACAATTCGGCTTGGTTAACACCACCTTGGCGATCATTGCTACCGATGTCCAGCTGTACAGAGAGGATTTGAAAAAGGTGATCAGACTCGCTCATAATGGGCTGGCCAAAACTATTTCTCCCCTTCATACCACCTTCGATGGGGATGTCATCTTCGCCCTCTCCCTTGGGGAAAAAGAGGCCGATGTAAACACCGTGGGCATCCTTGGCGAAGTAGCCCTCATCCAAGCGATCATGCGATCTGTACAAAAAGCCAATGGCCTTGGGGCCGTCCCGGCTTTTAAGGATATTGCCACATAATGAAGGGGATGATGGCGCTCATCATCAGGAAAAAGCTCAATCCGGCTCATCGGGAATTGGCATCGCCGGAAAAAATGGGGTTGCTCAGTTCCGTGATTACCCAAAATGTGGATGGCCTCCATGAGGCCGCTGGGATTAGAAAGGTCATTGAATTGCCCAAAAGGAGTAATTGGAAGGATGAAAATCGTGACATCAGAGCTACCATTCAAAACCACTGGTCAAACCGATATCATCGATATCACCCGTGAGGTTCAAGAGGAGGTGTTGCAATCCGGGATTCAAGATGCTAATATAATGATGTTTATTTCAGGATCGACGGCAGCTTTGACCACCATCGAATTTGAGTCGGGGGTGGTCAATGACCTGAAAAAGGCCATCGAGAGAATAGCACCGAGGGATATCCACTACGAACATGATCGAAGATGGGGCGACGGAAATGGGTATTCCCATGTAAGGGCCGCTCTTTTGGGGCCCTCTTTAAGTATCCCCTTAAGGGGAGGAAGATTGCTCCTCGGTACATGGCAGCAAATCGTCCTGTTGGATTTCGATAACCGGCCTCGAAGGAGGAAGGTTACCGTACAGATAATGGGAAAATGAAGGGGGTTCATTGAAAGAAAGGAGAAAGGAGAAGGTTGAAAAGATAACCTTCGACGATAATCGTCTGGCCAATCACCTTTTCGGCGTTCAAGGAGAGCATGTTAAACGAATTGAAAGGGCCCTCGGGGTAAAGATCACCACCAAGGCGAACACCATCATCATTTACGGGGATGATATTGAGGTCGACCTGAGCCGAAGGCTCATGCAGGACCTCTATTCGCTCCTGAAGAAGGGTTATCCCCTCTATCCCAGCGACATCGATTATTCAATCCAAATCCTCTCCTCGGATAATTCGGTTAATTTGGAGGAGATCTTCCTCGATACCATCTACATTTCGTCCAAGAAAAGGGTGATTACCCCGAAAAGCATCGTACAAAAGGAATATATGGACGCAATAAGGCATTATGATATCGTCATCGGGATCGGCCCCGCCGGCACGGGGAAGACCTACTTGGCCATGGCCATGGCCGTTTCATCTCTCTTCAAAAAGGAGGTTGAACGAATCGTATTGACTCGGCCGGCCGTTGAGGCGGGGGAGAAACTGGGGTTCTTACCCGGAGACATGTATGAGAAGGTAAATCCCTATCTGAGACCCCTTTACGATGCCCTCCATGACATGATGGATTTCGACAAGGCGAGTAAATTGATCGAGAGGGGAGTGATTGAGGTAGCTCCCTTGGCATTCATGAGGGGGAGAACCCTAAACGACTCCTTCGTCATCTTGGACGAAGCCCAAAATACGGTTTCTGAACAGATGAAGATGTTCCTGACCCGTTTAGGGTTCAATTCAAAGGCGGTTGTTACGGGAGATATTACCCAGGTAGACTTGCCCGAGAACAAAAACTCCGGGTTGATTGAGATTCAAGGGATCCTTAAGGATATCCAAGGAATTTCCTTCGTCTATTTCTCCGAAAGGGACGTTGTTCGCCATGCCTTGGTTACCGATATCATCAGGGCTTACGAAAAGGCAGAATCGAGGGCTCGGCTCAAACGATTGAAGGGACACAACCGTGGATAATGGGAGCCTTCGAAGGGGAAACCCCAAGAATAGCCCGGCCAAAAAATCGCCTTTGCCCTTGAAAAGACTTCGCGATTTTAAGAGGCTTTACCTTGCTCCCATCTACCTCAACTCCACAGTACAAAGGTGGATGATCGGAGTGACCTCCACTATCATATTGGCCTTGTTGCTTTCCCCCGCAATTCAGCTGCCTTCCGAGCATTATCATGTAGGGGACGTCGCATCCGCCGATATCAAATCGACCCAGGATTTCTTGGTGGAGGATGAAAATGCAACCCTTACCAAACGGATTGAAGCCGAAAAGGCGGCCCTTTCCATCTACGATTACGATCCCTCCGTCTTACAGAAAGCCATGGGAAAAATCCGGACTTCCCTTTCCCTCATGAGGAAATACGTAGAACGTGATGAGGTCATGGGTCGAGAGGAGGAGAGGAGGAAGGAGTTGGGAGAACTCCTCGGGGTTACCTTCACCTCCAGGGAGTTCGATGTCCTGGCCAAGAGCACCTTTGACCAATCCATAGAAGACGCCCTCCTGGGTTTTGTTCAACCCTTTATGAACAAAAGCATCGTGGGAGACCGGGATTTTTTGGTCCAAGAAAAGGCCAAGGGCATCGTTGTGCGCAATATCCAGACCCAAACCGAGAGGATAAGACTCCAGCTCGATACCATTATCGATTCGGCTCAAGCCGAGGCGATCATCAAGCAAAAGGCAAAGGCCTTATCCAAGACTATCGGCAGGGAACTCAGACCTGTCTTAGTCAAAATCGCCTCCCATCTCACAGAACCAAATTTGACCTTCAATCGCAATGAGACTGAAGCCCGCAAGGCCACGGCCTTTCATGAGGTCAAACCCGTCTTATTTCAAATCAAGAAGGGTGAAATGTTGGTCAGGGAAGGGGAAAGGATAACGAAGGGGCATCTGGTTAAACTTCAGGCCCTTGAGGCATTGAGGGAAAAGGCGAACGTTTTCCTGATTACCGCGGGGTTGTTCTTTTTGATCCTCATGATTGTCTACCTCCTCTATATGTTTTCCACGAAGAACATCAGGAAGATCTCCCTCAGTTCCAGGGATCTCCTGTTTGCCAGTTTAAACCTCATCATGGTTGTCCTCTCCCTGAAGTTCCTCATCTTCATCTCGGAATCCATCGAGAGTAACTTCTTAACTATTTCCTCATCGTCCTATTATTATCTCTTCCCCGTGGCCGCAGGGGCGATGTTGACCCGAATTGTTATCAACTCGGAAGTCGCCATCGTTTATTCGATCATTGCCAGCATATTCTCAGCAATCCTCTTGGACAACAACCTCTTCTTCTTCATTTACCTCTTTATCGGAGGTATTGTAGGGGCCAATGGCGTTGCCCGATGCGAGCAGCGGAACACTCTCATAAAGGCCGGATTACATGTGGGAGTGGCCAATGCCCTAGTGATCGTCTTTTACGAAATGTTCAGAGGTACCCTAGGATTCGAAGCGCTATTCAATAGCGGCTTCGGGTTCATCGGGGGGATATTGAGCGCTATCATCGTCCTGGGGACTACCCCCATTGTTGAGGGAATTTTTGGTTATTCAACCGATATCACATTATTGGAGCTGGCTAACCTCGACCAACCTATTCTCAAGGATCTCATCGTTCAGGCGCCGGGAACCTACCATCACAGTATTATCGTCGGCAGCCTTGCTGAAGCGGCGGCAAAGGCAATCAACGTCAATCCGCTGTTAGCCAGGGTCAGCGCCTATTACCATGATATCGGGAAAATCAAAAAGCCCCTCTATTTTTCCGAGAATCAGGGGGGGAAAAGGAACCCCCATGATAAGCTGTCCCCGAGCATGAGCAGTTTAATCCTCAATGCCCATGTAAAGGACGGGGTAGAGCTGGCCAAGGGACAAAAACTCGGCAAGAATATCCTCGACATTATTCAACAACACCACGGAACAAACTTGATTTCCTTTTTTTACCAGAAGGCAAAGGTGAATCCAGGGGGCAAATCCATCGACGAAAAGGACTTCCATTATTTGGGGCCGAAACCCCAGACCAAGGAGGCGGGCATTGTGATGCTGGCCGACGCCGTGGAAGCTGCGTCCAAGACCTTATCCGAACCCACGTCATCTCGGGTTAAGGGGTTAGTCAGCCAGATTATAAATAACATCTTTACCAATGGGCAGCTCGACGATTGTGAATTGACCCTAAAGGATCTCCATTATATCGAGGAAAGCTTCGGCCGAATCCTCACGGGAATTTTCCACCAACGGGTTGAATACCCGGATTCTCAGGAAGAGCAAAATACCTCAAAGAAAGAAGGCGATGAAGGTACTCATTCAAGATCGACAAAACCTCGCAAGATTAGACGGAAAGATGATCACAAGGGTGGCCCGAACGGTCTTAAAAGATTTGAATCACCCGGATAAAGAGATCAGCATACTTCTTGTCGATGATCGGCAGATCAGAGAATTAAACGATAAGTATCTCAAGAGAAACCGTCCCACCAATGTTATTTCCTTTCCCATGGCCCAAGGGGAGTTCTCCGAAATTACCCCCCAGTTGTTAGGAGATGTGGTTATCTCCGTGGAGACGGCAATAAAGGAGGCTCAGGAATTGGGCTTGAGCCTTGAAGAGGAGATAGCCTTTCTCCTCATCCACGGCATCCTTCACCTTATGGGCTATGATCACACCAGAGGCGACCGACAACAGATGGAGACGGTTCAAGAGGGATTCTATAAGAGATTATGGCCTATTCGAGGTACAAAGCCCAGAGACAACCTACCCAAACCATGAAAAGGAGCGTGGTGACCCCTGGAGGATGATTCAAAAAGCGGCATGTTGAACAAATTTGCGCGATTATGCCGCCGTTTTTTCCGGAACCGAAAACCTTCCCTCTCGGAAGAAGATATCCAATCCATTATCGATGTCGGTGAAGAGGAGGGGGTAATCGACCAGGAAGAACATGAGATGATTCACGGGGTATTCGAGCTTAAGCAGGCCGTTGTCCGTGAAGTCATGGTTCCACGGCCGGATGTCAAATGTGTTTCCAGCAAGGCCAAAATCAAGGATATCGTCGATCTCATCATCTCCAAGGGCCACTCACGAATCCCGATTTTCGAGGGCAAAATCGATAACGTCGTCGGAATTATTTATGCCAAGGACCTCCTCAAGTTTTGGGGAAAAGATGAGGAGGCAATTCCCCTGGAAGAGGTGATGAGGCAGCCCTATTTCATACCGGAAACGAAAAGGCTGGGGGAATTGCTCCGGGAGTTTAGGATGAAGCGGGTTCATATGGCCATTGTCGTCGATGAATATGGGGGACTATCAGGCTTGGTTACCATAGAGGATCTCATCGAAGAGGTATTCGGGGAGATAGAGGATGAATATGATCAGCGAGCAGAAGGGAGAATCATTCGCCTTGGGGACGGCTCAATTTCGGTAGATGCAAAATTGGAGATTGAGGAATTGGAGACCTTCTTCGATGTCGAGATTGAAAAGGGAAATTTTGAGACGGTGGGGGGGTTCATCTTCCATCTGTTGGGAAGGGTTCCCAAAGCGGGGGAAAGAGTTGATTTCGGCGACCTGATAATGACCGTCGAATCCACCGATGGAAGGAGGATTGAACGGGTTAAGATAGCCCGATCCCGAGGCGGACACGAAAATCCTTAATTGAAGAACTACAACCTCCTGATCAATTCGAAGCCTCGAAACCTCAAAAAAACAGGACCTATCCACTACGGAAACGATTCGGGAACAAATCGGTTCGGTATTTTCCTTGACTATCTCCTCTTCATTCTGCTATCGTTTTGCCAGGTAATTCCTATCATCCTCACTCTGCACTTGTTTTCCAGGAGCCCATTTTTATCATTGAGAAAAAGGTTTTCATCCCTCCTCGATGACACGCGTATCGAGGATGGGGGGCAAGGAGTAAGGAGACGTGAAGATCATCATCATTGGAGCCGGCGAAGTTGGTTATAATCTGGCCAAAAAACTCTCGAAGGAAGGCCACGATGTAGTGGTCATCGATCATGAGCCTGAGAAGGTTCGGTACATCGATGAAACCCTGGATGTCAAGGCTTTGCTCGGCAAGGGTAGCAGCCCCGGCGTACTGAAGCAGGCGGGAATCGGGGAGGCAGAAATGGTGATAGCTGTTACGGACAGTGACGAGATCAACATGGTTGCCTGCCTCATTGCGGGAACTCAATCCAAGATTCCCAAACGCATAGCACGTATCCGCAATCTCGAGTACACGAGGGAAACTCAGATTTTCGATGAACAACATCTCGATATTGACCTCTGCATCAACCCGGAAATGGAGACGGCAGGGACCATCGTGAGGCTCATTGAGAATCCCGGCTCTGCCGATTTTGCAGAGTTTGCCGAGGGGAAAGTAGAGCTTATTGGTGTCAAGATCGAGGAAGACAGCTACGTGGTGGGCAAGAAGCTCAAGGAATTGCGAGAGGTCAGGGACCTGTTTCCGGATCTCAAGGTGCTGATTGTGGCCATCTCCCGGAATGACAAGATCGTCATTCCCGATGGGGACGAAACGATTTTCGTGGGGGATATCCTCTATGCCGTGGTTGATCGGCATTCGATCAACAATGTCCTGGCCTATCTCAGAAAGGAGGAGGAGCCCGTCACGCGAGTTTTCATCGCCGGGGGGAACCATATCGCTTTTGAGGTAGCCCGGCAGCTTCAGGACAGGGGGATCACCGTTCGGATGATTGAAAGAGACTCAGAGCGATGTCAGCAGATGGCCGAAAGTCTAGAGAAAGTACTGATTCTCCAGGGAGAGATGACCGATCAGAAGCTCCTCAAGGAGGAAGGCATTGAGGATGTCGATTTCTTCGTTGCGGCCTCCGATGATGAGGATGCCAACATTTTGGCATCCCTTCTTGCCAAACGCCTGGGAGCGAGCAAGACGATTACCCTCGTCAGACACCTCCACTACCTTTCGGTCCTGCCTACTATTGGGATTGATGCCGTGGTGAGTCCGCGTCTGTCGGCCATTGGAAGGATCATGCATTACATCAGAAAGGGGAAGATCCTTTCCGTCACAACACTTAAAGAGGAGGATGCCGAGGTCATAGAAACCGTGGCCCTGGATACATCGGATATTGTCAATCGGCCCATCAAGGAGCTGAAGTTCCCCAA
>JABAOH010006950.1_pt1 | contig 12534 bp, 12 predicted proteins | sample 7062181 | NCBI WGS metagenome assembly JABAOH01 (sample SAMN14538630, study PRJNA623070) | marine sediment metagenome | biome: marine biome [ENVO:00000428]; feature: marine pelagic biome [ENVO:01000023]; material: deep marine sediment [ENVO:00002113]; isolation source: pool of 5 deep marine... | reverse complement strand
CCCTTTATGCCGAAGGAGAAGTCCAACTCGCTTTCCTCCTCGAATCGATGGCGTTGGGCATCGGCCAAGACGCTATAGCAGAGTCCTTTCGTATCGGAGGCGTTAAGTGGGGTCGAACCTACTTCAACCAGCCTTCCATCGATCCTGAACTGGGGCGGCGCTCCCGTGGTAAGATGTAAGTCCGATGCCTTCTTTTCGATCATCATTTGTAATAATTTCTGTAGATCTAACTGCTGTTCCTGCTGTTCTTCCGGCATTTTACCCCCTCCCGCTCGAATCAAGCCTTCATGCTCATTACCGATCACCCATGGTGGTTCTCAACACTTCTTCAATGGTCGTCATGCCCTCGTTGATTTTTTCGACTCCGGCCATCCTGAGGGTCTTCATCCCTTGTCTTATCGCTTCCTTCTTAATGTCCAAGGAAGAGGACCTGGACAGGACGAGTTCTTTCAGATCATCCCATAGGGGCATTACCTCATAAAGGCCGACCCTCCCCTTATAACCGGTGTTGCTGCAGAGGGAGCATCCCTTCCCCTTATAAACGGCGAAGCCATCTATTTCTCCCCGAGGGACACCCAGCCCCAAGAGCAGTTTTGGATTCACTTTTACGGGTTCTTTGCATTCTGTGCAGATTTTCCTCACTAACCTTTGGGCTAAGATGAGCAGGACGGACGAGGTGATGAGGAAGGGCTCAATCCCCATGTCGACGAGCCTGGTGATGGTTCCGGGGGCGTCGTTGGTGTGGAGGGTGCTCATAACGAGATGGCCTGTAAGGGCGGATTGGATGGCGATCTGGGCCGTTTCGAAATCTCGAATCTCTCCCACCATAATGATATCGGGGTCTTGTCGTAGAAAAGAACGTAACGCCGAGGCGAAGGTCAGGCCAATTTCCTCGTGCATCTGTACTTGATTAATCCCCATAAAGTTGAACTCGATGGGGTCTTCGGCGGTTGTGATATTGTCGACCTCCTTATTCAATTCCGAGAGGGCGGAGTATAGGGTAGTCGTTTTCCCGCTTCCCGTTGGTCCGGTTACCAACACCATGCCCACGGGTTTATGGATGGCGTCGTGAAATTGTCTGAGGGCCCCTTCTTCAAAACCTAGTCTGGTCATATCCAACTGGAGGGCCGATTTATCGAGGAGACGAAGGACTACTTTTTCCCCGAAGAGGGTGGGCAGGACGGAGACCCTGAAATCCATTTCCCGCCTTCCTAATCTCAATTTAATACGACCGTCCTGGGGTAGCCTCTTTTCGGCAATATCCAGTCTAGACATGATCTTTAATCGGGAGACGGTAGCATTCTTTATCTGAATGGGCAGTCCCAGAGCCTTCCTCAGGACGCCATCCACACGGTATCGAACCCGGAATGTTCTCTCATAGGGTTCGAAGTGTATATCGCTCGCCCCTACTTTAATGGCGTTGATCAGAATCCCGTTGACCAGTTTAATCACAGGGGCATCGATATCATCCGCTTTCATCTCAGCTTCATCGCTTCCTTCTATCACCTCCACCTTATCCACCGCTCCCGTGACGAGGGCGTCGAAATCGCCGACATCGATCATATCCGAATCATCGAATTCCTCAAGGGCGCTCATATCACTGTCGTCCAGGGAGTAATCCCTGGCATCAATAGAGACAGAGCCCTTCCCATTGAGGCCCCCTCCGCCGCCATAGTATTTCTTAATGCCGTCGACCACATCGTAATCTGAGGCCACTACGGGCTCTACATTGAAGCTCGTGATAAATTTTATCTCGTCGATGGCCAGGAAGTTATTCGGATCGGCCATGGCTATGGTCAGCTTCGCCCCCACTCGGCTGATGGGGACGATGAGATGTTTCTTCGCCATGCTGGCCGGAACCAATTCGAGGACCTTTTTGTCCACTTCCATAGTCGATAGCTTGACCGATGGAACTTTATAATATCTACTCAGAAGTGAGAGGAGATCGTCTTCCTTAACGACTCCCATCCGAATGAGGCTCGCTCCCAGGCTTCCTCCCTTCACTTTCTGCTCTTCCACGGCTTTTTGGTACTGCTGGGACGTAATCAGGTTTCCCTTAATGGCTATCTCGCCTACCTTTTCGTTCATGATTTAACCCTGCAAGAAGGAGTTTTATAGCGATGTTGCATAGGCACAAAATACCAGTATTACTAAAACTAAAAATAAAAGGATGGGCAAAATTTGTCAAGAAGATTTCGGAAATGGGTTATTTCAACGCCAGATGCTAAATTAGCAAAATAGATGCCAAAATTCGTCAGAAAGCTGGACCGTGGAAAAGCCTGTGAAATCATAGTCAAATTTAAAAAAACGGGAAATTCCAATAGGATGAGGAGGCCTGTAACGGGGTGAAAAAAGTGAATGAAAATCGATCAATTGTGACCTTTTTGCATATTTACTTTCCCAAGGACTACCCAAAAGAGAATCGAAGAACCTGAAGGGATCAATTTTTTTGAGAGAAATCCAGGGATAGGTTGGATAGATGGATAGTGCTATTGGGGGGATTTGAAACGTTGGAATAATTGGATGAAATTGAGCCAGTGATCAGATTCCGGCCAGAAGCTTTGAAACATGCCGTCAGTTTATTATTCTCTTTCCAGTACGACGAAAACGGTGTTTTCCCCCCTTTGAATCAGCATGAGGATCTCGTTTTTCCCCTTTAACTTAGCCATTTCCCGGCTATATCCCTCCAAATCCTCGATGGGTTGACGATCGATCTCCTTAATGACATCTCCCCTTCTGATATCCGCTTCGTGGGCTGGACTGCCCACCTTCACCTCTGACACCAAGACCCCGGCTTTTTCGGATATTCCCAAATGTTTCGCAATCTCCGGGGTAAGATCTTGGACGGTGATCCCGAGAGCTTTCTCAGTAGTGAATTCCCCCGCCTTGGCAACTTTTTTCTCTTTCAGTTCCGCCACCTCAACCTTCAGTTTTTTCTCCCGTCCTTGCCTTATGACTTTCACGTCAACCCTCTTCCCAATTGGGGTATTTGCAACGATCTTTGGAAGTTCGGTCATCTTGTGGATTTTTTTGTCGGCAAATTCTATGATGATATCCTCCCGTTTTATCCCGGCTTTTTCCGCCGGGCTGTCTTCCATCACCTGGGCCACCAACGCCCCCTCCGATTTCTCCAGACCGAATTGTTTCGCCAGCTCCGGCGTTACCCTCTGAATCATAACCCCCAACCATCCCCGAGTAACCTCCCCTTTTTCCTTCAATTGGAGGAGAATCTGTTTGGCCATATTGATGGGGATGGCGAACCCAATTCCCTGGCCCCTTTCGATAATGGCGGTATTGATGCCGACAACTTCTCCCCTCATATTGATCAGGGGACCCCCGCTATTCCCGGGGTTGATGGAGGCATCCGTTTGAATAAAGTCATCGTATGGGCCTGAACCGATCACTCGACCCTTTGCACTAACGATTCCGGCAGTAACGGTATGCTCTAGGCCGAAAGGATTCCCGATGGCGATTAGCCACTCTCCCACCTGCAATTTATCGGAATCGCCCATCGTCACTGCTTGAAGGGGTTTGGTCGGTTCGATTTTTATCAGTGCAATATCGGTCTTGGGATCTCGCCCCACAACCTCGGCATCGAACTCTTCCTCGTCGGATAGTCGCACCTTGATTTTGTCCGCCTTTTCGATGACGTGGTTGTTGGTTAAGATATATCCTTTCTCATCTATGATGAATCCCGAGCCGAGGCTGTTCTGAGGAAATTCCCTTGGAGGGTTTTCGCCGAAGAAACGCTCGAAGAATTCGTCCCCGAAGGGGCTCCAGAAACCCCTTCCCGGATGTTTAACTATTTTAGTGGATCTGATATTGATCACCGAGGGCTTCATCTTCTTTGCCAAATCGGTAAAGGACCTGGGACGTTCCGCTTCAATCCTGGTCTTCTCCCTTTTCCCTTTGAACAGCTCAAGGGACATTAGGTCTTTATGGGTGCCGATGAAAGCCAATCCAAGGCCAATGGCTATGAGGACGGAAAACGATCTTCTCCTAAAACGTATCAACCCCTTCATTATGTCCTTTCCCCGTGTTCGTTATACCCTTGGCCACCATGGAGGCGTCGGTTGGGAGGATTGAGATAGGGATCACGCTTTTCCCTCATCTTACCCAACAGGTACTCGCTTTTGCTGATTTCCTTGATCAGCTTAACACCCTTTCCGCTCTCCTTTTTCTTTGCCCTGGGAATATTAAATGCCCAACTGAGGACAGCAACAATATCCCTCCCCTTTAAATACTTCACGATATCATAACTCTTGCCGGCTCCTAAATGTCCCCCCTCCAGGATCAGTTTAAAGAACATATCTTCCCTCCTTACAGAGCTTCGTTGATGGGATTATAGATAATTATACGAAGGGAAGATTAAAAAGGGATTAGAACGAAATTAAAATCCTCTAATCTTGCGAAGGCGATCCCCTGGGTGGGCTGGTTACACTTGCGGTCATTCCCCCATCGGGAGTGGCCCGTGGAAGAGTTACCGTAAATATGCTTCCCTTGCCGAGCTCGCTTTCGAGGGTAATTTCTCCGCCGTGGGCCTCTACAATCCACTTACATATGCTCAGGCCCAAACCGCTTCCCCCGGCCTCCCTCGACCTGGCCTTGTCTACCCGGAAGAAACGGTCAAAGATATGAGGTTGATCCTCGGGGGCGATCCCGATTCCATTATCCATAACCCGGAGTTTGAATCGGCCATCATCCCTCTCAAGTGAGATTCTCATCTCACCTCCTTCGGGGGTGTATTTAACCCCGTTATCCACCAAATTCAGGAGCAATTGCCTCAACTTGAGCCGATCCCCAATCACCACGCCATCTGCATCGTTGCTTATATGGACCTCAATATCCTTGGCCATGGCCATCATTTTCGCCTGGGTGTGGACTTCGGACACTAATTTTGTTAGGTCGATGCGGTGCTTTTGGAGATGGACTTCCCCCATATCTGCCTTGGAGAGGAAAAGCAGATCATCGACGATTTGGGACATGTGGTTGACCTCTTCCAGATTACTGGTCAATATCTTCCGATATTCCTCGGGACGCCTCCTTCTCCTCAAACCCACCTCTGTTTCTCCTTTGAGGATAGTCAAGGGAGTTCTCAATTCATGGGAGGCATCGGCGGTAAACTGCCGGATTTGTTTAAAAGATCGGCCCAACCTGGATATCATATCGTTGAAGGTTTCGGCCAGCCGCCCGATTTCATCTTTGGTCTTCTTCAGTTTGATCCTTTGATTTAAGCTCTTTGAGGTGATCATCCGGGCTGTTTTCGTGATTTCATCGACGGGTCTTAGGGCCTTGTTGGCCAAGAACAATCCTCCCAAACTGGCAACAACCAGCGCCGAGGGAACGGTGATCCACAAAATGAGCAATAAGGTCTTGAGGACCTCCTCCACCTGTTCTAAAGAAGTCGCTACCTGTACGATATTGATGATATGCCGGCGTCGAATGACGGGCACGGTGACCATTCTGAGGGGATATTCCCCCAAGGCATTTGTGGTTTCGAAGGTAACTTTTCCCTGAGATGCATTTTTGAGGGCACTGATGGTGATAGGTAATTGAAGGTGTTGGAGGTTCTCCGATTTCTTTCCGATCCTCCCCGACTCATCCAAAACCTGGATAAATTTCGTTACCGGTTTCAAACCGAAGGAGTCTTTCACCATCCGATCAATATTACTGAAACTGTATTGGGAATAGGGGTTAGTGGAGGAAGAGGCAATCACTTCTGCAATGGATTGAATCTTGGTATCGATACCCTTGTATAGACTCCTAGAGAGGGTAAGATAGAGAAATGAGCTAAAGGAAGTTAGTATGATTCCCAGTATGATTATATACCAGAGGGTTAGTTTAAACCGGATATGCCCCAAAATCATGGTTCATCCTTCATTATATAGCCGGAACCCCTAATGGTGTGGATCAGCTTCTTTTCGAATCCTTGGTCGATTTTTTTGCGAAGATAGTTTACATAAACATCGATCACATTGGTCGAGGGATCGAAATGATAATCCCAAACGTGTTCAGTGATGAGCACTCTTGTCAATACGCGATTGGGATTTCTCATGAAATACTCGAGGAGGGCATACTCCTTTGCCGTCAATTCGATTTCCCTCCCCCCNNTTTTCTCCTTTGCCTTCCTTCGAAGGAGGGCCCTTACCCTCGCCACCAGCTCGTCAAAGGAAAAGGGTTTGGTTAGGTAATCATCTGACCCGCCATTCAATCCACTGACGATATCTTCTACCGAATCCTTGGCAGTTAGCATTAAAATAGGCACATTCGATCCATTGCGACGGATCTGCCTCAAGACCTCCATGCCATCTAATCTGGGGAGCATTATATCCAGAAGGATCAGATCATACTCGTTAATCTGGGCCAAGGTGAGACCTTCCTCACCATCATAAGCGATATCGACGGCGTAGTTTTCTTCCTCAAGGCCCTTTTTGATGAAGCTGCCAACCTTCTTTTCGTCTTCGACAACGAGGATTCGCATCGCTTTTGTAATCTCAATTATAGACTAAGATGATTAGAGAAACATTAAATCACCATTAAAATGCTCTCATCTGGTTTACAAGCCGACACCTGGAGTTACCATTATATTCCTTGTGTTCAAAAAAGCAAGGCGAAAATTGGGAGCCTGTTCCGTTCTATCCTTTAAACGTTTTCTGAGCTCACCCTCCAGGAAACCTTCAGGTGTCAGATAACATTCGAAAAAAATCTGTTCGCTAATATCCCTGCCATGGGAGGGAAGAAGAATGTGCATGCGATTCTAATGAGGGTGAATTTCCAGCCCATGATCCCTACTTCCATCGGCAACCGGCTCACTGCCCATAATGACCAGCCGGTCAAAAATGCCACCATCGTTCCCACACTTGCCCCTCCTCGCAAGAGGCCTGACGCGATGGGGAGGCTTACATAGGGTCCCCCAGGGGCAAAGCCCCCTGCTATGGTGCCGATCATGATCCCCCGTATCCCCGACTCCATTCCTACCCATTTGGCCACAATACCATGGGGGATGAGAACTTGGGCCATACCCGCCACCGTGAACGCACATACCAAAAGGGGGAGGATTTGAACCGTCATATTCCCCGCTGTTCTCAATCCAATAATGTGCTGTCCTCCTCCCCTGAGGTAGCCGATCAGAAGTAAAATACCCGCAATGAGTCCCATCGTTATTGTTGGAAAGAGCATTTTGAAATTCCTTCCTTTTTTTTCCGTTGGCGCCCCTGGAAATTCCCCTTCAACTCCGGAACTTCCTTGAGAAACGCACCCTTTGGTGACGAAAGAGGTCTTTTGCAACCCCATTTTACCCTTTCCCCTTTTTGAATGCCCTCAATATTACCCTATGATATCAGAGGCCAACCGTATTCACAAGAGAATTGACAATTTCCATCAGGGAAAACCCTTGCCCCTTCGCCCGATGCTTTGGGGCCCCTTATCCCTCAGCGGGTCAAGGCTGAGAGGGAGGAGGAGAGAGGCTCTGGTTATGGCTAGGAGTTTAGTGTGAAGAATGAAGAGGGTAAGGTTAAGGTTGAGGTTAAGGTCAAGAGCTCAGGGTCGAAGATTCACGCCGAAGTCTGCTCACCCTCGTCCAGCAAATTACGCTAAGGGACACCGCTTCTTCTCCAGAAACTCGGGAAACTCCCAAAGTGAGTGTTCTTGACAGTGCCTTTTTAACTCTGTTATTATTCATTATTTAACATTGACGGCTTCGCAAAAAGTCCATTTCCGGCGTTGCGCTTCTTCTTCAGTCACTGCGGCGTACTGGTAAGTACTCCTCATTCCTAAAGATTCGCGCGCTTTGCATCTGGGGCCTTTTACTGTGCCGTCTGATCTATAACTTTTTACGTGACCATCAACATTGGTTCATGAATACGAAAAACTGGCGAGGGTAACACAATAGGGAGGATCCGGGAGATGCTGAGGATTTGTGGGATTCAGATGGCCTGCGTTGAGGACAAGGAAAAGAACCTCAAGAAAGCGGTGCAACTAGCTGAACTGGCTTCCGAGAAAGGAGCAAAGATTATCGCATTCCAGGAACTCTTTAACACCCATTGGTTCCCGAGGGACATCGATCGGCGGAATTTCGGCCTTGCAGAGCCCATAAACGGGAAGTCTATCCAAATGATGCAGAAAGTGGCCAAGGAGAAATCAGCGGTTCTCATCTGCCCTCTGTTCGAGGAGGGGATCGAAGGTGTTTATTATAACACGGCGGTGGTTATCAACGCCGATGGTAAGGTGCTCGGGGGGTACAGAAAGGTTCACATTCCCCAGATCCCCCTTTGGGAAGAGAAATCCTACTTCTCTCCGGGGGATACGGGATTCCCCGTCTTTCGTACCAAATATGCCAAGATAGGCGTGCAAATTTGCTGGGACAATTTCTTCCCAGAGGGAACGAGAATACTGGCTCTCAGGGGAGCCCAGATTGTTTTCGCTCCCACTGCTGCCGCGTTCGCCTCGCAGCANNTTTCGGGTAAACCGGGTCGGAAGCGAGAAAAGGCAGGATTTCTATGGGAAGAGTTTTTGCGTGACGCCGGAGGGGGAGCTTATCGATAACCCCAGCGGGATGCAAGAAGGGATCGTTTTTGCCAATATCGATTTAAAGGATATAGGCATGACCAGAAGGGAGTGGACCTTTCTGAGGGATAGACGTCCTGAGGTCTACTGGGAAGTTGCCGGTTTGAGTTGGCAAAGGGAGCGGGGCGCGGCTAGAGGAACTCTCGAAGCACGGGGGGAAAAGGGAGTAACGAGAAAAAGCAAAGGGAGATGAAAAAGACGCTAACGGAATTGATGAGCGATTCCATTCGCCGGTGCATGGATAAGGGTTTGCTGAATAGCAGGGAGATTCCGCCTTTAGTTCTCGAATCTCCAAAGGAGAGGTCCCACGGCGATTATGCTACCAACATCGCCATGGTCATGGCGGCCGGGGAGGGAAAGTCCTCGCAGGAAGTGGCCAGAATAATTTTGAGCCAATTAGAGGACGAAGATCAGGTCATCGAAAAGACGGAAATCGCCGGCCCCGGATTCATCAATTTTTTTCTGCAAGAAGAGGTGTGGTATTCCGTCCTTGAGGAGATCGACCTTAGGGGGGAGGGCTTCGGCAAGGGTAAAATAGGGGAGGGTAGGCGCGTTCAAATTGAGTTCGTAAGCGCCAATCCGACGGGACCGTTACACGTTGGACATGGGAGAGGAGCGGCAATCGGCGATGTCTTGGCCAGTGTTCTCGAGGCATGTAATTACCGAGTCTTTAAGGAATATTACATTAACGACGTTGGGAGCCAGATGAATACCTTGGGTAAATCGGTCTTTCTCCGCTATCTCAATGCCCTGGGGAAGGAGGTCGAATTTCCCGATTATTGTTATCAAGGTGATTATATAGCGGAGATCGCCGGAAAAGCGATCAAGGAGAGGGAGGACGCATATCTCCGTTGTACCCAGGAGGAATCGATTCAGGAATTGGCCTCTTTTGGCACCAACGATATTTTGCGGGGAATACAAGGGGATTTAGATCAATTCGGAGTCCATTTTGACGGTTGGTTTAGTGAGAAAGAACTCTATCGGGAAAAGAAAGTCCAAAAGGCCATTGAGGATTTAAGGGAAACGGGCCTCGTTTACGAAGAGGATGGGGCCTTATGGCTTAAGACCACCCAATACGGAGATGAGAAGGATCGTGTTCTGGTAAAGGCCAATGGAGAAACGACCTATTTCGCATCCGATGTCGCTTACCATAAGGATAAATTGGATCGGGGGTTCGACGTATTGATCAATATCTGGGGTGCCGATCACCATGGGTATGTTCCCCGGATGAAAGCCTCCTTAATGGCCATGGGTAAGGACGAGGCGGTTTTGAAGATAGTCCTCGTGCAATTGGTGAGCCTTATGAGAGATGGAAAGCCCGTCGCCATGTCAACCCGTGCGGGCGATTTCACAACGCTGAGGGATGTACTGGAGGAGGTTGGCCGGGATGCGGCAAGGTTCTTCTTCCTCATGAGGCGACCCGACAGCCAACTCGATTTCGACTTGGAGTTGGCCAAGAGGCAGAGTGCCGAAAATCCCGTCTATTATGCCCAATATGCCCATGCCCGAATATGTAGCATTATCAGGGAGGCCATGAACAAAGGTATCGTCTTGCCACAACTCGGGGATGTCGATGTCCACCTGCTCAATCTTTCTGAGGAATTGGATCTACTGAAATACCTTTCGGCATACCCCGAGGTCATCGAGGCAAGTGCCCTTTCCCTGGAGCCTCATCGAATCCCCTTTTACCTTATAGAGCTATCCAGTTTATTCCATAGCTATTACAATAAATACCGCGTGATTACATCCGAGGTGGAGTTGACCAAGGCACGTCTGCTTTTGGTTAGCTCGATAAGGGTGGTCATCAAGAGCGCCCTCAACGTATTGGGGATTGCTGCACCTGAAAAGATGTAATCCGCGCGGTGGGAAGCAGCAAGGGATCACATGGGGATGAATAAGGGAAAAGGTCCTAGTTACCGAAAGAGGTTGGGACGCATGTTATTGAGCTACGGAGTCGTTCTTTGCATTGGTCTTTGGTTAGGATATAAGTTTGCATCCACCGGGAGGACAGTCGCGCCTGAAAGGAAGGAGATGTCGGAGTCGGTCGCCAAGATGGAAAATGAGGACCAGGGAAATGGGGAAAGAACGGAAGGGAATGATAGAGCGGGAGAGGCATCCTCATCAAAAGGGGAGATGGTTCAAGGGGATGATTTATCCCTAACCTTTTACGAAACCCTTTTGAAGAAAGAGGCATCTCCGAAAATGCAACGGGAAAGGGATAATTCCAAGGGGACCCAGGCCTCAAGGGGTCCGGAAAAGAGGGAAAGGTCTCTAAAAGAGGACAAATCATCCGAGAGGGCCCTCTCAGGAGTGGCTCCGTTTTCCATCCAGGTGGGTTCTTTTGCCAGTAAGAAACAAGCGGAAGATTTGACGCGACGCCTAGAAGGGAAGGGTTACACGGCCTACATTACAAGCCAGATCATCTCGGGGATGGGAAGGATGTATCAGGTTAGGATTGGCCATTATCGGACTTTGGATGAGGCGAAAAGGGAAGCCAAACTCATCGGAAGAAAGGAGAAACTGCCAACGTATATTCCCTCATCGCCCGATCGATAAGAGGAGGAGAAAGCGGGGGGGAGGAAGGGACGCCTCATCAAAACAGAAATCCACGGGGGATAAGAACATGACAGGAAAGACCTCGATAAGAAAGACCAAAAAGAAGGGGGTAGTCCGTGAATATGCCGAGGCCTTTATTATCGCTTTTATCATTGCCCTGTTAATCAGAACTTTTTTAGTTCAGGCCTTTAAGATCCCTTCGAGTTCTATGGAACCCACCCTTTTAGTAGGGGATCATATCCTGGTCAGTAAGTTCATCTACGGTATCAGGATCCCCTATATCGGGAAAAAGTTCCTGACGTTTCATAAACCGAAGAGGGGGGATATCGTCGTTTTCATCTATCCAGAGGATCCCAAGAAGGATTTCATCAAAAGGGTGATCGCGACGGAGGGGGAGGAGGTACAGATCAAGAATAGGGAGATATTCATCAATGGGGTTGCAATCGAGGATCTATGGGGGGTCTATAGGGAAAGGAAAGCACCCTTCATCCCGAGCCATTTCCGGCCGAGGGATAATTATGGACCAAGAGTCGTTCCCGCCAACTCCCTTTTTGTGCTTGGGGACAACCGAGATAATAGCCAAGACAGTCGGTATTGGGGGTTCGTCGATTTATCGGCGGTAAAGGGGAAAGCCTTTATCATCTACTTCTCCTATCATAAGAGAGCCACAAACCTGCTGCACAAGGTGAGATGGAGTCGGTTTGGAAAGTTACTCCGGTGAGGGCAAAGGGACAGAGCAGGGGGTTTTGGGCCGTTATCCGACACTTTTGATGGATTGATTGGGCCAATGAGATTGTTGATTAAGGGCGGGCGAGTGATTGATCCCGGCAATGGAGTAGATGAAATCTTGGATATATTGGTCGAAGATGGCATCATCGCGGAGTTGAAGAGGGTTTCAGACGCCGAAGAAAAGGGAACGAAAGTCATTGATGCCAAGGGGAAGACAGTTGTTCCAGGACTTGTCGATATACATGTCCATCTTCGGGAACCGGGTTATGAGGAGAAAGAGACCATTGAGACGGGATGTTTGGCGGCGGCTGCAGGGGGCATTACCACCGTTGCCTGCATGGCCAACACCCTTCCAATAAACGATAACGCCTCGGTTACCCGCTTTATCCTCGAAAGGGCGAAGGCAGTCGGGACCATCGATGTGCTTCCCGTTGGTGCCGTTTCAAAGGGGCTTAGGGGAGAGGAGCTTGGCGAATGTGGCCCAATGAAGGAGGCTGGGGTAGTGGCCTTTTGCGATGATGGGAATCCGATAATGGATAGCGGGTTGATGCGACGAGCCCTGGAATGTTCGAGGACATGGGGGCTTCCGATCCTTTCCCACTGCGAGGATCTGAGCCTCTCGAAGGGAGGGGTGATGAACGAAGGGGATCTCTCAAGGGAGTTGGGCCTCAAGGGAGTTCCTCA
>JABAOH010112393.1_pt1 | contig 12537 bp, 7 predicted proteins | sample 7062181 | NCBI WGS metagenome assembly JABAOH01 (sample SAMN14538630, study PRJNA623070) | marine sediment metagenome | biome: marine biome [ENVO:00000428]; feature: marine pelagic biome [ENVO:01000023]; material: deep marine sediment [ENVO:00002113]; isolation source: pool of 5 deep marine... | reverse complement strand
AGGCGGTCGCTGACCCTGCTACGTCTCAAGCTTGCGTTGATCTTCGTGGGCGCCCCGCTCGCCCTCGCCTCGGTTCCACTGGAGACGAGCTGGCTCTTTTACGTGGGGCTGACGCTGTTGGTCGTGGCGCTGGCGCTTCCGGCCAGGCCCGGGCAATCGCCGCGGGAGCGGTGGGGGAACTTCGTGCGTCACTTTCCCGGGCTGCGTTGGCTGCGGCGGCGCGACGGCTAGGCGGTCTCACATTGCCAGGGCCGTTTCGACGACGGCCTTCTCCGACCCGCCGTTGAGGCAGGTTACGCGTCAGGGCGTGGTGTCGTGACGGCCGTGCTGGGTCGGCGGCTCGATCCAGGCGGCGGGCACGTCCAGCTGGCCGCGCTGGTGCAGGGCGACGGCCGCCGCGGCGATCTCCGGGTCGAAATGGCTGCCCGAGCCCTTCTCGATGATCTGCACCGTCTTGTCGAAACCCAGACCCGCCCGATAAGAGCGGTTAGAGCTGAGCGCGTCCAGGACGTCGGCGACGGCCAGCAAGCGGCCGAGGAACGGAATATCGTCGCCGCTTAAGCCATCGGGATATCCGCTGCCGTCCCAGCGTTCGTGGTGGTTGCGGACGCCGGGCAGGATCTGGTCGAAGCGGGGGCTCTGAATGTGGCCGAGGATCTTGACGCCGTAGAGGCAGTGCTTCTTGACCTGCTCGAATTCGGCGTCGGTGAGGCGCCCGGGCTTGTTGAGGATCGATTCGGGCACGCCGATCTTGCCGACGTCGTGGAGCAGTGCGGCGAGCTCGACCGAGTCGATCTCTTCTTCGCTGAGACCGAGCTGATGGGCGATGCGGGTGGCGAAGGCGGCGACGCGCTCCGAGTGGCGGTGCGTGTAACCGTCCTTCGCGTCGATGGTCGCGACGATCGCTCGGATCGTATCGAAGAAGAAGCGCTCGAGCTGGGCGCGGAGCTGGGCGCGCTGGATCGCGATGCCGGCCTGGTTGCCGATCAGCGCCAGCAGCTCCAGGTCGCCTTCGGAGAAGGCGCCGGTGCGGCTGCGGTTGTCGGCGTAGAGCACGCCGAGCACCGAATCGTCAGTGGATACGGGGGCGCACATGACGGAACGGATCTGCTGGCGGATGATGCTTTGGCCGCTGCGGTAGCGGGCGTCCGCCGTGGCGTCCTGGCTCAAGGTCGAGACTCCGTTCTCCAGAACGTCCTGCACCACGGTCCGGCTCACCGCGATTTCGCCGGGGCCGCCGTTCCCCTCGCGGTCGCGCGCCCGCATGACACGCAGCGGCTGCGACCCGTCGCCCTCATCGCGGAGCAGCAGGGCGGCTCGGTCCGCCGAGATCGCTGACAGGATCGAATCGATGACGCCGGTGAACAGCTCGTCCAGGTCCTGGGCGCTGGCCAGCAGCTTCGAGACCCGATAGGCCGTCGCCAGGTTGCGCTGGGCGCGCAGCAGCGGCTCCAGATCCTCTCTCTTTGGCTCGTCGGCGGCCACACCGGGGAAGTGGGTGTCGACGACTTTGCGGACGACGGTATGCGTGCCCTCCTCCTGGAAGGCGATCGTGGCCATGCCCGGCCCGTAGTCGCGCCGGCGCTCCGGCTTGCACCGGCATTCGAGCAGCGTCGGGCCAAGCGCCAGCCGGTCCCCCGGTTTCAGCGTCCCCTTGTGGACGGCCTCACCGTTGACGTAGCTGCCGTTCGCCGACTCGAGGTCGATGACTTCCAGCACGGCTCCGAGGTTTTCGATCGTGGCATGCTTTCGGGAAACCCCCTGGTCCGGCAGCCGAATGTCGCACTCCGGCGCGCGACCGATCGTTTTCCGGACGCCGGCGGGCAAGTCGAAGACTCGGCCCGGGTGTTGGCCCTGGCGGACGACGAGTTCGAGCTCGGATGCGACGAGGACTTCGCTCATCGGGGTGACAGCTCCAGACGGCCGAGGTGGATCTCTTGAAAAGCCGGTACGTCGAATAGCACCCGCTTGATGTCGAACCGCTCGGCGTTCTCCGCCGTGGGGAAGAGCTCGAGCGTATGTGTGCCGGCGAACAACACGTATCCCGCCAGCGGCGTGCTCCCGACTTTCGTGCCATCGATGAAGACGTCGGCATACGGCTCGGAGGTCACGGTGACCGAGCCAAACGGCGAGACCTCCGGGCTGGTCGCGAACTGCTCGCTCGGCCGCAGCATCACGTCCCAGCGGCGTAGGGGGAGAACGTAGGACGAGTGCGGGTCGGTGCCGATCAGTTCGAGGGTGTGTTTCTGGTTCGGCTCGATCTCCAGATCGCGGATCGGCACGAAGCCGACGGTGCGGCCGTCGATGCGTAGCTTCACCAGCGACGACGCCATCGCGGGCTTCACGCCGACGCTGAGCAACGCCGGCGCCGCCGGCGCGGCCAGGCTGGAACCGGTGGCGAAGCGAAGGCTGTCGGCGGCCATGGCATTCCCGACCAGGTCGGTGATCGACGATGTGATATGCAGCGCGTAGCGGGCGTCGGGGCGAAGAGCCTGCTGAGGCCGGATCTGCGCGGTTCGCAGGTCCTCGACCATCAGCACCTGAGTCGCGACCGGGTTCCCGCGCTCATCCAGAAGCTGCACGCTCTGTGAGTTGACGGTTCGGGGGTCCACCTGCTCGTTGAACGTCAGGCTCAGTGTCACGTCGACGGGCACCGCCGCCTGGTCGCGGGGCGGCGTGGAGGATACCAGGCGCGGCGGCTCCGCGTCGGCGGGCGCCAGACGGGTGTGGAAGGTAAAGGACGCCCCCGGCCCTCGGGCCCGCGGGTTTTGCAGGATCGGGGCGCCGGCGGCGCTGAGCAAGCCGGCGCCGATCCGGATCGAATAGTCGCGGTCGTAGGCGAGGCGTTCGCTCGGGGTGAGGACGATCTGACGGTTCGCATCGCGGACGGCGATCTCGGCGGCCACGGCTTTCCCCGCGGCGTCGAGCAGCTGCACGTTGGCGCGGCTCGCCGTGCGCGGGTCGAGGGGGGCGTTGAAGCTGATCCGCAGCTCGGGCGCGTCGACGGCTGCGCCTCCCTCGATCGAGGCGAAGGAGAAACTCGTGGCGTAGACGCTGCCCGTCCCAACGTATGGGACCTGGGCGAGGACGGGGAAGCGCTCCTCTCCGAGCGTGCGGATGCCGGCGGTGTCGAGGGCGTAGGCGGCGACGGCGCCGGCCAGCAGGGCGGCGGTGAACACCCAGGCCCAGGCGCGACTCCGTCTTTTCGGTGCTCGCGTCGTCGCTGAGAAGAGGCTGGGCGCCGGCGCCGGCTCGGCGGGCGCGGCAGCCGGCTCTGACGGCGGGATGAGCGGAGCGGCGGCGGCGGCAGCCTTGGGCGGCGCCATCTTGAGCAGCACGGTTCTGTGGCCGCCGACGGCGGCGAGGTCGTCGCGCAGCTGCTCGGCGCTCTGATAGCGATCGGGCGGGTCCTTTTGCAGGCAACGCAGGATGACGCGCTCGAGATCCGGCGACAGCTTCGAGTTGAGCTCCCGAGGCCGGCCCGGCAGCTCTTCGATGTGCTTGCGTCCCAGCTCGAACCAGTCGCGGCCGGTGAAGGGGGCGGTGCCGGTGGCCATCTCGTACAGGGTCACGCCCAGCGAGTAGATGTCGGACCGATGATCGACGCGTTGACCGCGGGCCTGCTCGGGGGACATGTACTTGGGGGTGCCGACGTACACGGTGGTGCCGGTCGCGGCCGTGTAGTTGGTCGCGGCCTCGGCGATACCGAAGTCGGTGACCACCGCGTTGCCGTGCCGATCGAACAGGATGTTGTCGGGCTTGAGGTCGCGGTGGACGATGCCGCCCTCGTGGGTGTGGGCGAACTGGAGCGCGGAGGCGACATCGATGGCGATCTTGATGATCGCCTCGCTCTCGAGCGGCACGCCGTGCTTCAACAGGTCTTTGAGTCCGGTCTCGAGCAGGTCCATGGAGAAGAAGACGATGTCGTCGTCCTTCCCCGCATAATGGATGGCGATGACGTTGGGGTGGCGGAACTTGGCGGCCCGGTGAGCCTCGCGGCGGAAATTCGCCTCGAACACCTCGTCGTAGGCGAAGGCCGGCTTCAGAACTTTCAGGGCGACGTCGATATCGAGGTTCGTGTCCCGTGCTCGGTACACGTACGCGAACCCTCCCTCACCGAGGAACTCGTCGATCCGGTAGACCGCAACCAGACGGCCGAGAAAGATGTCCCTTTTCCTCAGAGGGCCCCCCTGTCCGCCGCTGGCGGACGCCAGTTACGATCGAGGCCCGAAGCTACTGAAGTAGCTGCGGGTCTCCGGGTTGTAGATCTCGAGGTCATACAGTCTCCGCAAGCGCGGAATCTCCCGGCTCAGATCGAAGTTGCGACGCAGGTTGAAGATTCCCCGAAACGTGTCCTCGGCTTGCGAGCGCCGCCCGAACGCATAGTAGGCCGCGGCCAGGATCTGCCAGGAGATCACTTGCTGCTCGGCGCTGAGCCCACCCTGTGTCAGCGCCCGCTCGAAGAAGTCGACGACCTGGGAGTAGTTCGCCTGTTTCCACAGCGCGAATCCCCGGCCCAGACGGGTGCGGGTGGCGAACACCGTAATCGAGTCGGCGTATTCGTTCCTGATCTCCTCCGGCACGGTCACGGGCATCGACTGGGCGTAGAGCCGCATGAACTCCAGAGCGTCCTCGGGACTGCCCCCATCGCGTAGCTGCTGGTAGATCTGGAAGGATCGATCCCTGACCTGAGGTTGCAGGTAGTACTCGTGGCTCGGCCCCTGGCCCACGAGGGCGAGGATCTGCTGGCTCGCCTGCCGCGGATCGCCGAGCCGCATGTAAACGTCGGCGAGCATGAACAGAAATTCGACCAGATCGGCCCGTGGCATGGGGATCTCCACCGCGCGCCGCGCCCAGGTCAACGCCGTTTGCAGTTCGCCCAGCCGGTAGGCGCTGGCGAAACCGAGACGCAGGATCTGGCCGCGCGCACCGTCGTTCGCGTCGACCGCGCCGTCCGCGATCGCGTTCACCCCGATCGTCGCCTCGGCGAGCGCGTTGCGATAATCGCCGGTCTGGTACGCGGCCAGCGCCGTGAACGATGCGACCGGCACGGCGCGTGTGGCTCGCCCCCGCACGCCGGTGATGAACAGGGGAGCCACGNNAACAGGGGAGCCACGCGGACGTAGCGCGGCGCGACGCCAGCGGCGCTGGGGCGCAACAGGTACGGCGACTGCGCCGTCGTGGCGAGCACGGTGTACGGTCCCTCGGCCGCGGCCGCCCCCAGGATCTGATAGGCCCGAACGAAGCGCGCCGGTCCCGGCTGCCAGCTCATGAACGCGGCGTCATCTTCCAACCGCACCTGGAAACCGCTGAGCGGTGGGAAGTTAACGTCCCAGCGGAAGACGGCGGTGCGTCGCGACCCTTCGTCGGTCACGTAGATGTTTCCCTCACGGTCCACCCGGATGCGGGTGGGGCGATCGAGACCGCCCTCCTCACCGAGCTGGGCGAGCGTGCGGCTCAGGCCCGCCTCGATGATCGTGATCCGCTGGGTCGCCGCGTTGAGCACGAAAAGGTTACCGGCTTGATCGAAAGTCATCGCGGCCACCGGTCCGGAGTGGCGCTCCGGTGGCAAAGGTTCGACCCTGGCCTCGTCGAAGATGAGACGGCCGGCCACGCTCCCGTCCTCGTTCCAGACGAAGATCTGTCCGTTCGGGTCGATCGCGACCCCCACCGGTCGGCGAATCGGGAAGTTGGTGACGAGGCTGGCCAGGTCGGCGCTGAAGATCTTCACGCGATCGTTGCCCGTATCGGCGATCACCACGCGTCCGTCGGGAAGGAAGGCGGCGCCGCGTGGGTCCTTCAAGCGGCGCTGGTCGCGGTAGTTGTCTCCGTAAGTGCCCAGAAGCGCGCCGCTGGCCGTATTGAACATGGCGAAGCGATCGCGCCGCGGATCAACGACCAGGACCACGCTGTCGGCGAAGACCGCCTCTCCCACCTCGCCGATCTGTTGGAAGAACTGGCGCTGGGGGCGGCGCGGGTCGGGCAGCAGTGCGCGCACGCTATCACCGTAGACGGTCTCGTGCCCGACGGGCTCGGCGCTGAGCAGTGAGACGACGCGCCGCTCGGTCTTGATGAGCAGCAGCGGCGCGCCCTCGGACGTGTAGCCCACGTCGAGCAGCGGGGCGTCAACTTCGCGCGCCGCACGGGTGACGCGAACCGGATAGCTGAGAGCGGGGGTTCGAGGAAGCCCCTCCTCGGTGGTCAGGCGCACGCGCTCGACCTTCTTCAACCTGCCGTCGAGGATCAGCAGGTCGCCGTTGTCGGCCAACGCCAGGTCCACCGCCATCCGGAACGAGCCCCGGCCGCTGCCGCTACCGCCGTAGACGGCGTCGTCGGCGCCGAGCTCCTGGGGCGCCCTCGGGTTGACGCGCCAGAGACGACCCGATTCCTGGTCGAGCACGATCACGCTACCCACGCCGTTCACGACTGTGGCGGTCGGCGCCAGCGGCCCGGTCCCCCGAAAGGCCACCCGCGACACCGTGCCGGGCGGCAACGCGCCGAACCACGGCAGCTCGATGAAGGGCGGGATGATGAAGACCTCGTTCGGCCTTCGCCGGTCGGTGACGTAGATCGCTCCGTCTTTGCCGACGGCCAGCGCAAGGGGGTCGGCGAGATCGGCTCCGAACGGAACGTCGCGGACGAAAGTGCCGTCCCGGCTGAAGATCTGGACGCCGCCGCGGCCGCGGTCGAGGATGTAAACGAATCCGTTGGGGCCCAGGGCGAGATCGACGGGGTCGGACAGGCGACCGCCTTGACTTCCGCGCCCCGCGATGGCACGCAGGCCCTGGCCGTCCGCCGCAAACACCAGCACCTGCCTCTGGTCTCCATCGAGCACATACGCTTCGCCCTCCGGCGTCAGGGCGAGGGCGCGCGGGTCGCGGAGCCGGGGCGGACCGTAGCTGCGCCTGAATGCGCCGTTCGGGTCGAACACGAGCACGGACCCGCGTCCGTCGGCGACGTGGAGGCGGCCGTCGGGTCCGACCGCCAGTGCCGCCGGGCGGTCGCTGGCACCCGGCTGGCCCTTGGGGGGCAGATGGAAGGAGCCCTCGGCGATATACCTCGCTTTGGGCGCGGCCTGAGCCCAAGCGCGGCTGTTGACCGCGCCCACCAGCGTTGCGGTGGTCCAGGCCAGGGCTACCCAAGCGATCGCCGTTCGTCTCATGGCCTCGGTGGCATCGGCTCCGTGGTCGAGTCCGGCAGGGTGGGGTCTACCGGCTCGAACACGAATCGGGTGAATCCGGCGACGACCTCATCGCCGTCGCCCAGCGGTTCGGCCCGGGAGATCGGGGCGCCCCGCAACACGGTGCCGTTCGTGCTCCCGAGATCCTCGATCCACCAGCCTTCTTCCTGGCGGTGGATGCGGCAGTGCCGGCGGCTGACGGTTCGATCCGGGAACTGCACATCGTTATCGGTGGCGCGACCGATCAGCGTATGCGACCCCTCGATGCGGAACGTCTTACCCGTATGCACCCCGGCGACAACGCGCAGGCGGCAGAGTACGCGCTGCCGCGCGTCGTCGGTGAATCGAAACTCGAGGTCGGCCAACCCGATGCGGTCGCCGTCCGAGAGCGTCTGCCGCGTGCCGACGCTCAGACCGCGGCCGTTCAGGGTCGTGGGGGCGTGATCTGTCATCACCTCCAGCACGTAGCGGGAGTCGCGTTGCTCGATGCGGATGTGATGGGCGGCGATTCGGTCGTCGCGGATTCGCAGGGTGTTCGAGCGCGCCCGTCCGACCGACATCACGGGGACCCGGAGGGGATACTCTCGGTTCCGCTCCGCGTAAAACTCCCCGATGAGCGCTGCGCCATTTGAACTTGCGCCCAGTGATTTGACTCCGGTTGTGGGGGGAGGGCCGCTAGAGCCAGACGCCCCATAATGTTAGGGACATTGGACCGGCTGTCAATTCTGGCGCAGGCGACGGCATCAGAGCCGGCAAGCGGCGCTCCTGGCGCCACTTAGCGGTGGGGGAGAGCGCAGCCGACTCAGTGCCGGCCACCTTCTCGGCTCGATATTACACCCCGCGGCGGCGAAGGTTGCCGCGCGGGCCGCGGTTTCGCGGAGCGCATACGAGCTGCTTGCGGTTGCTCAAAGCTCGCTTCCTACGTTCGTTTGTCGGGGGACGACCGCGTATCTTGGGATCCCAACGGGTTCGCCTTCGCCGGTCCCGAGAAGCGCTGCAAGAACCGAAGGTGACGCCCATGCGATTCAACTATCCGCTCTTCTTGGCAGCTGTTCTGATCGCCGTCGGCACAGCGTCTGCACAGGATCAGGCGCCGAGGGAAATCGTCTTCGCGGTGCAGTACGGCGACGCGCTCGAGGCCGATCCGATCGTCGTCTTCCAGGATGGCGACTGGCTCGATCCGCGTGGCCGCGGCGGCGAGGACGTGCCGATGCGTTGGCGCGCCTACTACGCCACGCGGCCCGAGCTTCGGTTGCTGTCCCACAACGAAGTTGTAGCGGCGGTTCACGCCGATTCGTCACCACCGCCACTCTGTTTCGACCTCCTTGGAGTTCTTCGGGCCGAGGAGTCGGCTTTGCTCACCCGCGGTTGGACCGGCCTGGCCACCACCAGCCGGCGCATCGGCGGGGCGCCGCTGGGGCGGCCGGCGACAGACGCCGAGCGCCGGCAGCTCGGTGAGACGGCGGCCCGCTTGGCCCGCTCGAGTGGGGTCGAGGACTCGCTGGTCGCGAAGTTCGAGCCGTTTGGGCCGCTGCTGGCCGTTACGGATCGGGCGGGCGCCGCGTTCGCGACAGTCGGCGCATTCCGGATCAGTTCCTGGATCACGACCGAAGAGGGTTGGGAAGTCGATCGCCTGGTTGCCGTATTCTTGATCTTGCGAGCGGACGGCGGCGTGTGGCTGGAATGGGTCAACGACGCGACGGGTACTGACGTGGCTTCCCAGTCGCTTGTCGACGTCGTCGATCTGAAGATGGACACGACGCCGGAGCTGGTGGTCAAGGCGCTCAGCTACGAGGGGTGGGGTTACGACGTCTACGAGCTGGCCGCCGGAGAGTGGTCGCCGGTCTTCCACGGTGGCGGCGGCGGCTGCTGACCCGGCGGCGCCAGTGCTCGCGCTGTTGGGCTCGACGCATCAAGACCGCTGGCCCGCAACGATGATGAACGGAACCCCGGCGCGCTCCAGCGTCGCGCTGAAGTTCCTCACGTCCGTCTCGAAGATCGTCTGCAGCCGCGAGCGCAGCGCGTTCCACTGGGCGTTGAGGTCCTCGAAGCGGGTGTAGGCGCCCTCCGTCGGCCGGCCCTCCGGTCCCCCGAAGCTGTAGTTGTCGACGCCGGTGACGTAGTCGTAGAGCGTCAGGTACTGCAGGTCGAGCTTCGGTGGAAACCGCAGGTTGTCCTGGTTGCTTTCGTTCCGCGTCTGGCGCAGCTCTCCCTCGACGGCGCTGAGGCTCGCCGCGATCGAATCGGCGCCTACCTTGATCTCGGCCGAGTAGCCGGCCTTCTCGGCTCGCGCTCCGATCGCGGTGATCTGCTCGCGTACGTCCTGGATGCGGCGAATCGCGTCGTAGATCGCGCTGATCGTATCGCGCACCGCCATCGAGAGTCGGAACTGTTCCTCGAACTCCGCCTGCGTCACCTCAGTGAGCCGGGGATCTTTCATCACTTCGATCGACTGTTGCTGCGTGCCGCCCGCCGCCGTGAGTCGCACCTGGTAGGTGCCCGGCGCGGCTTTTACGCCGGTCGAGCCGCCCGGGATGACGATGCCGCCGAGCGTGTCGGGTCCGGCGTACGTCACATCCCAGGCCAGGCGGTGCATCCCCGCCCGGGTCGAGAGCGTGTCCTGCCTGGCCCGTGCCGAGGCGGCGGAGTCGCTGGAGAAGCGGCGGACCAGCCGGCCTTCCCCATCCAGGATCTCGATGCTCACTTCGTCCTCGGAATCGCGGGCCAGGTAGTAGTGGATCAAAGCGTTCCCCGGCAGCGGCTCCGGCAGCGGCTCGCCTTGCGGCCAGACCTCGGCCGCATTGACTCGATAGGCGCGCCGCGGCGCGAAGAGGTGTGTGGATGAGCGCGCCACCTGATCGCTCAATCCGTGCAAGGGCGTCACGTCGTCCAGGATCCAGAACGAGCGGCCCTGAGTGGAGACGATGAGATCCTGGTGCTGCACACGCATGCCGGTGATTGGTGTGATGGGAAGATTGCGCTGCAGCGACTGCCAGTTCCGTCCATCGTTGAACGAGACGAATACGCCGAACTCCGTGCCCGCATAGAGCAAACCGGCGCGATCCGGATCCTCGCGCACCGTTCGCACGGGATAGTCGGCCGGGATCCCGTTCTTCCCGTCGGTCAGCAGCCGCCACGAGGCGCCGTGGTTGTCGGTGAGGAAGATGTAGGGCGCGAAGTCGTCCTCCCGGTAGCGGTGCACGGCCAGCAAGGCTCGGCCCGGCCTGTGGGCCGACAGCTCGATCTCGTCAACCGTCCCGCGCCTCGGCATCTGCCGCGGCGTGATCTCTCTCCAGGTTTGCCCGCCGTCCCTCGATATGTGCACCCGCCCGTCGTCGGACCCCGCCCACAGCTCCTCGGCGGAATGCGGCGCGACGGCGAGCGAGAATACCGTGTTGAAGACCTCCACCCCGGTGATGTCGTGGTCGATCGGGCCGCCCGCGTAGTCTTGATGCTCCGGGGTGTTCGTGGTCAGGTCGGGGCTGATCGTCTGCCACGACATGCCGCCGTCCGTCGTACGGTGCACATACTGAGAGGCGTGGTACACGACGTTCCGGTCGTGGGGCGAGACGACGATCGGCGACACCCACTGGAACCGGTACTTCAGATTGCGGGCCGCCTCTCCATCTTGCGGCTGCGGATAGATCGTCACCCAGCGGCGCTGGTCGCTGTCCCGGTCCCAGCGGTCGATGATGCCGCTGTAGCAACCGGCGTAGACCCGCTCGGGGTGATCGGGGTGGAGCCCGACGGGCCCGGTCTCGCAGCCACCCACGTTCCGCCAGTGCTCCTTCGGGTGCAGCGTGTTGCTCGAGTACCAGGCGGGCACGCTGATCACCGTGTTGTCCTGCTGTCCGGCGTACAGACGATAGGGGAAGCCGTTGTCCACGATGACGTCGTAGAACTCCGCCGTCGGCTGGTTCAAATAGGTGGACCACGTCGCGCCGCCGTTCAGCGTCACCTGTGCCCCGCCATCGTCGGCCACCACCATGATCCGCGAATCGTTGGGGTTGATCCACAGATCATGGATGTCGCCGTGCGGCACGATGATGGAGTCGAACGTCACCCCGCCATCGACCGAGCGCCAAAACCGTACATTCAGTCCGTAGACCGTGTTCGCATCGCGCGGATCCGCGGCGACGTGTGTGTAATAGAACGCTCGCTGCCGAAGCTTGTTCTCGCTGTTCATCCGCTTCCACGTCTCTCCTGCGTCGTCCGAGCGGTAGACTCCGCCGTCCGGTTCAGCCTGGATGATCGCCCACACGCGATCCGGGTTCGCCGGCGAGACCGTCAGCCCCACTTTGCCCACCATCCCGCTGGGAAGACCGCCCTCCAACTTCTTCCAGCTGTCGCCGCCATCGCTGGTCTTGTAGACGCCTCCCTCTAACGCGCCCGAGATCAGCGTCCACGGCTTCCGCTCGCCGCGCCACATCCCGGCGTACAGCTCACGCGGATTGTGCGGGTTCATCGCCAAATCGGAGGCGCCCGTGCTGTCGTTGAGCGCCAGGACGTGCTCCCAGGTGTTCCCGCCGTCCTGCGAGCGAAACACCCCGCGCTCCCGGTTCTTGCCGAAGGCGTGGCCCAAGGCGGCCACGTAGACGAGGTCGGCGTTCTTCGGGTGCACCTCGATGCGGCCGATCTGGCCCGCCTCACGCAGCCCGCTGAACGCCCAGGTCTTCCCGCCGTCGGTGGACTTGTAGAGGCCGCGCCCGGCCGAGGTGTTGCCGCGGATATCGACGCTGCCCTGGCCGACGTAGATCACGTTGGGATCGGAGGGTGCCACGGCGACGGCGCCGATCGAGCCGCCGAAGTAGCCGTCCGAGATGTTCTCCCAGTGCTGCCCGGCGTCCGTCGTCTTCCAGACCCCGCCCCCGGTCGTCCCCATGTAGAAGGTGTGCGGCGCGTCGGCGATCCCGGCCACCGCGGTGGAGCGGCCGCCCCGGTACGGCCCGACCATCCGGTACTCGAGGCCGTTCATGAGCAGCGTGTCGTAGACGACGTTGCGGTCGCGAGATTCCTGCGCGGCGAGCGGCGCGGCGGTCACCAGGGTCGAGAGCGCGAGCGACGCCGCGACGCGGCGCGAGAGGCTGACGAGATGGATCTGCAGCATCGGTCCCTCCAATTCGGCCCGGCGGCCGTGCAGGGTCCTTCTTGAACTGTGTGAGAAACGGGCTTTGCAGTACTAGCGCGGAGCGGAGGGTTTGGTCAAGCGTATGGATGGCGGGGTCGAACGACCTCACCTGGCCTTCAGGCGGGCGATCTTCGACTTCGAGGGCGTGGTCAGGCCGCTCGGCTAGAGGGCCAACCGCTCGACGAACTTCTCGGCGTTGATCGTCAGATCGTCCTCGCCGATCTGATCG
>JABAOH010004984.1_pt2 | contig 12537 bp, 10 predicted proteins | sample 7062181 | NCBI WGS metagenome assembly JABAOH01 (sample SAMN14538630, study PRJNA623070) | marine sediment metagenome | biome: marine biome [ENVO:00000428]; feature: marine pelagic biome [ENVO:01000023]; material: deep marine sediment [ENVO:00002113]; isolation source: pool of 5 deep marine... | reverse complement strand
AAACAATTATCAATAAGAAATTTAAGTGGTAAAACAATTAATGTAAATAATTTCAAAAAATTTATGAAAATGAAATGCTATTTACGAAATAAAATAAATAATACATATAATAATTATTTAAAAAAATTAAAATGGTTTGGATATATTAATAAATGTCGACATGAAGATAAATTGCTAAATGAATTAGAAAATAAATTTGGAAAAAAAGCAATATTTATAGTTGGTGATTGGGGAAATAAAGGAAAACTATCGTATATAAGTACACCAGGTATAAGTATTAAAAGAAAGTTAAATGAGAGATTTAATGTTTATCATATAGATGAATATAAAACATCTCAAATACATTATAAAACAAAAAAACAATGTAAGAACCTATATTTAGAAGTAAACATAGGTAAAATTAAAAAAATGCATTCAATCCTCACATTTCAAATGGGTAACGGAAGATTAGGATGTATAAATAGAGATAATAATGCAACAAAAAATATGCAAATAATTGTTAAAGAATTGTTGCAAACTCAAAAACGTCCAATCGAGTATAGACGTTCAAAATGAAAACCCATTAACCCCAATTAAAGTCCAATGATCAATAATTTAATTGGTGTCAAATTTTGAGAAGCACCGAACTTATAAATAAATCAAACAAAAAATCAAAAATTAGATTATCAAAAAAAAAATAAAAAAGTTAGATGACCAAAAAAAAATAAAAAAGTAGTTTATAAAAATTATAAGTATAGGTGTGCATATAGGCATAATCAAAAGTTAAAAATCAAAAGTTAAAAATCAAACGATTAAAAAATGTGTATCAATCAATAAACCAAACAATGCCTATATATTAACAATAAACAAGAATAATTTAATATTCTGGAGAATTCGGCTTATATCTAATTCCAAATTTACCATATTTATCTATAATATCTTTTGGTAAAGTAGTCGATAGATCATTATTTGAATTCTTATTCCAGATTTTTATAATTGCCCAACTATTCTTTGGACTAATCGATAACCCAGTAATATCTTCACTATCTTTACTTAAAGTACCACTAACCATTCTAATATTTAATTCTTCCCATAATTTTTCAAAGTTGTTTAATTCTATTCTAAAAGAACATACACCTCCATTTCTATTAGCATCATGCTCCCAAATAGGTTCTATTCCATTTTTCATTATAAAGAAATGATTAAAACGGACGCCTAATTTACTAAAATTATTAATAATTTTCCAAAATGATGAAATATCATTGAAAGAACATATGTTTTTATAACCATCTATATTCCAATTTTTATTATGAATATCATGGCACCACAATGTATAACATTCATTAAATTTAATATTTGATCCATCATCCAATGTTTCTTCCGATTGTGAAGAATCAGTTTCAAATCTGTCTATCCAATTTTGATCAGTATTACTAATAATCTCTGTTTTACTATCCATTAATTATATTATTGCACAAAAATATTTAAGTGTTTTTATCTTATATTTATAAAAAAAATCAATTTTATATGTTTATTAACTTTTTATAATATGAAATATGCCAACTAATGCACTAAGTTGTATATTCTCAAGAGTATTTACAGATTGATTAAATTCTATTTCTCTCAATTTGTCTAATATTATTATTATTTGTTTCTCATTTAATAGTTCTAGCGCAAAGTTATATTTTTCCCCTGTGATAATATATTCAACAATTATATTGTGTATCTCGTTCAGAATATCTGTAAGTGATAAGCCATACTTTTTAGTTTTCTTTAGCAAATTTCTATATGATTTATTAAAATTATCTTTTACAAGACTATTGAACAATTCTTCTATTTGTCTTTTTTGTGGATAACCTGAACATTTATTAACAGCAATTTCATTCACAACTTTATATGCTTTACTTGTAGATTGCAAAGTATTTATAACTTTTCGCATATCTCCCCTAGATTTATTTATTATTGTATTTATACCACAATTAGTGATTTCAATATTCTCTTTTTTAACTATGTCAAGTATTTTCTCTCTAATTTTCTCTTTTTCAAGTGGTGAAAATCTAAAACGAGTACATCTAGATTGCAAAGCTGGATTAATATTTTGAATATAATTACATATTAAACAGAATCTTGTACTAGACGTATAATTTTCAACAACCTTTCTCAAAATAGCTTGGGCATCAGCAGTCATTGCATCAGTCTCATCCAAAATAACTAATTTAAAAATATCATTTCTTTCCATTGGATCCTTTCCAAAAAATACATTCTTTTTATTTGCAAATTTTATTATTCTATTTCTAACTACTTCAATACCCCTATCATCACTTGCATTTAATTCCATAACCATATATGGATAATACTCTCCATATAGTTCTTTGGCACATGCCATTATAGTTGAAGTTTTCCCTGTTCCGGGAGGACCATAAAATAACAAATGGGGCAAACATCTTTCTTCAATAAATTTTTTTAATACTGATATAACTTGATTTTGTGATATGATATTATTTAAATTTGATGGTCTATATTTTTCCACCCAAGGAAGAGTGTCTAACGATACTGCTTTGTCTGTCATCTATCTTTAATATTTAATTAAAATTAATACATTTTTATATAAGTTGAAATAAGTTTAAATATCAATATTTTTTCATAATTATATAAATAGTAGCATAGATAGTTAATATGAATAATTATATAATGGTATATTTGTTAAAAATAAAATTGTATGTTTCTAAAGTTTATCGTTACGCCAAAAGTTATTTATTTAGTGTTTCTAGAGTAAATATAGTAGATAAAAATAATAATATTCGGACAATTACATTCCGATTTCTCATTGTAAAACTAATGACCAAATTTATAAATATTCTTATTAGGATACGCAATAAATTAGATTATGAAATTCATAAAGCAGAGATAGTAAGAAATCATACAAATGGTAATAGTAGTATAATAGTGTGTCCAAAAACTATTAATAAAGATAATTTAACAATTTCGGATTTGACTAATTTTATAAATAGCACAAATGATAAAAAAGATGACACAATGGATAAATGTATATTTGTGAAATTTGAAATAGATTGTCCAAAATTTGGAAAGATTAATTTGAAAGAATATTTAATAACTTATAAAGACTTTGATGGAAATTATAGCCATACACTTAAAAATATATTACAATTTAATAATTATGATGTTTCAACTGATGCAGAAATAAATATTAAAATTTTCAACTCTGGTAAATTAGTAGCACAATCATATAAATTCGATAAAGTAGGAGATGTACATATATCTAAGTTTCATGATATAAATTCATTAGAAATATAACTTTTTTCAAAAAAACTGAAAAAAAGTTATATTAATTTAAAAAATATTATAAAATGGCTTAAAATTAAAGATTATATATATATAGTTAAGATTATATTGGTATGGATTCAAGTACATATGCATACGATGAGGAAATCAGACCAATTGAAAAAATAGAGTTTTCTATTTTTGGTAATGACGAAGTCAAAAAAATATCTGCATTGGGCAAAGACTCAATAGGAATTGATATCCCTGATCTTTATGATAATATGGAACCAAAACGTGGTGGATTAATCGACACGAGATTGGGCGTAACTGATTCACACATTGATTGTGCGACATGTGGTCTAAATTCTACATATTGTGTTGGTCACTTTGGTCATATCGATCTAGCTGAACCAGTATTCCATATGGGTTATATTGATTTTGTCAAAAAAATATTAAGCTGTATATGTTTGAAATGTTCGAAACTCCTTATCTATAAAAACGAAAATGAAATAACAGAAATGCTTAAAAATAAATCTGGCAGGGCAAGATTCAATGAGATACGAAATATCTCAAAAAATGTTTCTTATTGTCAAAAAGCAAATTATGGATGTGGTACTCCAGTATCAAAAATCAAAAAAGAAATTAAGAAAACAACTGGTGCAATCAATATAGTCTCTGAAACAAATCTTGCTGGATTACAACTAGAAGGAATGTTTGAAGGAAAGAAAAAGATAAGGAGGATTCTTACACCTAGTGATTGCTACAATATTCTCAAAAATATTAGCGACACTGATTGTCAAATTTTAGGATTGGATCCAACGAAATCAAGACCTGAAATGATGATATATAAGGTTTTTCCTGTACCTCCTGTACAAGTTAGACCCAGTGTAAAAGCAGATTTTATGGCATCATCAACTATGGAAGATGATTTGACGCACAAACTTGCAGATATTATTAAATCTAATATTCGCATAAGAAGATATAAGGAAACACTTAGTGATGCAAATGCCAAATATTCACAAGATCATCAGCATCTTCTGCAATTTCATGTAGCAACATATATTAATAACGATAGCCTGTCGATTCCTCGTGCAGAACAAAGGGGTAAAGTAACTAAATCTCTTGAAGCACGATTAAAAGGCAAAGAGGGTCGTATAAGGGGTAATCTTATGGGTAAGCGTGTTGACTTTTCGGCACGTACAGTTATTACCCCTGATCCAACAATAGATATTAATCAATTGGGTGTGCCAATTAAAGTAGCAATGAATTTAACATTCCCAGAAGTTGTAACACCACATAATATTAAACATTTGGAACAACTAGTCAAAAATGGAAGGGATGTGTATCCAGGTGCTAATTTCGTATTTCCGATATCAAGCTTGAGTGTTGGAAAATTTGTCCTACCAATTGACTTGAGATATAGAAAAGGAAAGGTAGAACTAAGATATGGAGATGTTGTTGAAAGACATCTTGTTGATGGAGATTTTGTGTTGTTGAATAGACAACCTACACTTCACAAGCTGTCTATGATGGGGCATAGAATTAAAGTAATAGAAAATGATAATTTGCGGACGTTTAGACTGAATCCATCAGTTACAAGTCCATACAATGCCGATCGCTTAAAAAATCAACATAATTATTAATATTATGTTTTCAAATATTAAAATAAATTTGCGTTAGTACAATAAAATAAGATAAAGAATGATAATTATATATCAATAGTAAAATGAATAAAAAAAGAGAGGCAAAAAATACTGGTATAGTTTATAAAATTACAAATACTATTAATAATAAAATTTATATTGGACAGGCACAATCCTATATAATCAGACATGGGAAATTAAAAAGACATGGTCTAGAAGGAAGATGGAAAAGCCATTTGAAATCTGTAGAGAAAGGTATAAATAGTTGTCCTTATTTTCATGCAGCAATAAAAAAATATGATAAAGAGAATTTTAAGAAAGAAATTCTAGAAATTGTTTCAATAGAGATATTGGATGAAAGAGAATTTCATTATATAGTTAAGTATGATGCATGTAATAATAAAATTGGATACAATTTAATGAGTAGATATATCCCAAGATATGATAGAATAACAAATGGAACAAGAATTGAAAGGTTAAGAGAAACAATGCTAATAAAATGGAAAGATCCAGAATATAGAAGAAAAACTCAGGAGGCTAATTTAAAAGCTGTAATTAAAAGAGCAACATCTGGAAAAACAAGAAAAAAATACAAGGACCTTAATCTACCCGCTAATATTTATAAAACTGATGATGGTTATGATATTAGAATAATGAGAAATGGCAGATATAAAATTACATCAGTTAATGATAGTTCTCTTTCTGATAAGGAAAAACGTGATAAGGCCAAAAGAAAATTAGATGAAATTAAATATAATATTAAAAATGGTATCTATTCTTCTTTACAAAAAAATAAGGATCATAATGGTGATGATTTGCCAAAAGGAGTAGTATATTTTGTTGCTAGAGATAGTCCAGGCTATAAAGTAGTAATAAGACATAGAGGTAAAAGAAGGGAAAAAACTTTTACTAGTAGATTTTTGACTATGGATAGGAAACTTGAATTGGCAAAGAATACCTTAATAGAACTAAAGAAAGATATAGAAAGAAACATTAGTGATGTTAGAAAAAAAAGACCTGATCATAATGGAAATGAATTGCCCACAGGAATAAGATGCATATTATTAAAAGAAGGTTATGGATATATAATCAATATAAAAGGTAAAAGTAAACAATTTACAAAATTATCAATGAGTAATGATGAGAGATTAGAAGCTGCAAAAAAATTTTTAGCTAACGCAGCAATTTAATTTTAATTTGAAAAAGCCGTCGAGGTTGGCAACAGGTGGCTGCTTATATGGTTGAATAGTATCCATATGAGATAAACAGTGTAAACTATTCCCTGAAAAGGTATATAACCATCTAGTTATAAGATTTATGTTCTTATAGCAACACTATCAAATTGCGGGAACGTCCTAAAGCCTAACTTACCAAACTGAAACTGAAAAGTTTTAGTGGCATTGGAGAGATATCAAATGATATGGTTAAAAAGTTAGGATATCCTATGGGGAAGGTAGTGGGTGATCCGCATCCAAGCTCCTAAAGTATGTATTAATTACATACCATGGAGAAGGTTCAGAGACTGGATGGTAGTGGGTTGTGATTCATAATAATCATGGCTTAAGGTACAGTCCGCCCTTATATGAAAATATAAGGAAAGATCATATCATTAATTTTGAAATTATAATTAAAATTACATGGTTAGAAAGATAAAATGAAATAAATAAAATGGAAGAAGATATAAATACAGGTGTAATATACAAAATGACAAACACCAACAATAATAAAATATATATTGGAAAGGCATTCAGTTATGAAAAACATGGAAAAAGGAAACCATCTAAATATGGTGGAATTGGAAGATTAAGAAGACATATAAGTAATGCAAATTCGACAGATAAAAAAATAAATTCTGAATGTCCTCTTTTATATGAAGCAATTAGAAAAGATGGTAAAGATTGTTGGGAAGTTGATACTTTGCTTGTTTGTAAAAAGAAAGATTTAAAATCTAACGAAACAGAACAAATAAAAAAACACAAATCTTATTTACCTGACATAGGTTATAATTTTCTAATGGGAGATAATAAACCTAAAGATGGTAATAATAAAGATGAGTATGAAAAGAAAAAAATCAGTTCAAATAGAAAAAGAGCAAAAAACTCGGCTATGAAGAGAACTGAGGTAAGTAAAAAACTTCCGACAAATATCTATTATAGAAAAAGTAAATTATCTGGAAAAGAAGTTGAAGGATATTTTGTGCAAATTAAAATAAATGGAAAATATAAATCAAAAGCCTTCATGAGTAAAAAGCTAACCATGGACGAAAAATTAGAAAAAGCAAAAGAATTTTTAGCGAATCTCAAAAAAGAACACAAGATAAGCTAAAAATATTCAACTGCATTTTGGGGGATTCAAAATGATATGATCAATGTGTTTGACGGCGATGAAATGAATATATTCGCCCCACAAAGCCTGCAAACTCAAATAGAGTTAGCAGAAATTGCCGATGTTAAAAGGCAAATTATTACGCCACGCTTGTCAACACCCATCATAGGTATTGTTCAAGATGGTTTACTTGGTGCATACAATCTAACTGCGCCAACAATGAGTATCAACTGGAAAGATGCGATGAATATCGTTTCATATACAACAGTTGATAATTTCGATGATTTTAAAAAGGATAAAGATTATAAGGGATCTGATTTGTTTTCATTGATTATCCCAGGAAGAATTAATACAAACAAAGCTGGTTTGAAAGTCAAGAATGGTAAAATTGTCGAAGGTCAAGTTAAAAAGGATCATCTTGGCTCTAAAAAATCTAACAGTCTTATTCATCTAATATGGGATGAGTATGGTATTGAAGAGACTAAAAATTTTATAGATAATACGCAAAGATTAGTAAATAATTTTAATATGTTTAATGGTTTCACAGTTGGTATTGGTGATATAAATATTCCAAAAGATCTAGAAAAACAGATGAATATACTATTTGAAACCAAAAAATTAGAGATTAAACATCTAATAACAGAGATGGAAAATAATCCAGATCTTTATGATTCAGAAACTTTTGAGCAAAATGTATATAGAGAATTAAACAATGTTCGAGAAACTGTGAGTACAATGATAATGAAAAACTTAAAACCAGAAAATAATTTCAATATCATGATATCATCTGGTTCTAAAGGTGGTGGTGTTAATATGGCACAGATGGGTGGTTGTGTTGGCCAACAAGCTGTAAATGGTGTTAGAATTGAAAAGAAAGTGAATGGAAGAACATTGCCATATTTCTTCCAAAATGATGATTCGGCTGAAGCAAGAGGTTTTGTTGAACAACCCTTCATTAATGGTATGACTCCACAATCATTTATTTTCCATAATATGGGAAGTAGAGAGGGTCTTATTGATACGGCCATTAAAACAGCACAGTCAGGTTATATCCAAAGGAAGTTAATCAAGTCTATGGAAGATGCAATGATAAAATATGATCTGACGGTTAGGAATGCTAATAATACTATTATACAGTTCACATATGGCGATAATGGTATTGATACTACCAAACAGTCATACTACACATCAAAAATACTACTCATGGGAAATAAAGAAATTTCTGAAAAATATAGATTTACATCTCAAGAACTAAAAAATTATCCGAAATTTACAAGCAAACAAAATGATGAATATTACTACAATTTATTGAGAATGAGAGATGAGTTAAGATATTCAACTAGAAGAAGTTCATTAGATTATATTAGAATGAATAATAGATTTGTCCTTCCTGTTAATATGGCCAGAATCATCAACAATGTCAAAGGTAGTAAAATATCATCAACCAAAAAACTAGAACCTGATTATATAATAGATAAGATAGATGATATACTCGATCATAATAGTACTATTTTGTTTGCTTTGAGCCAATCAGACTCAAATAATAGAAAATCATTTAAATACAGAGATGAAATGACATCAAAAATTGTTTTTAAATTTGCTCTTCATGAATATTTGGCTCCAAAAGTTACTATCTTTGGTTTAGGATTGAATAGAGCACAATTTGATGAAATTTGCAAACAGATTATTGACTCCTTCAACCGTTCTGTTATTGAACCAGGAGAGATGGTTGGTACTATTGCTGCACAATCACTTGGTGAACCAGTTACTCAGCTTACATTGAATACATTCCATTTTGCTGGAATTGGTGGTATGGGTACTACTACGCTTGGTGTTCCTCGTATGAATGAATTATTAAGCTTTTCTAAAAACATGAAAACTCCTGTAATGATGGTATATTTGAATAAAGATATACGAGCTAATAGAGATATGGCGGACAAAATTGCAAGTTATATCAAATATACAACAATAGCTGACATTAGAAAGAGAGTTGATGTATATTATGATCCGAATCCATATAAGAAAGGTGGATTTATGGATAGAGATAATGTCTACAATGCATTCTATAAACATAATCCTGGTAAAAATAGCTGTCAATCTGACATCTCAAGATTGCCATGGTTGATGAGAATCCAGATTGATAAGGAAAAAATGATGGATAAAGAGATAACTCTTCTTGATATCAAAGCTAAATTCTGTTATAATTGGGAAAAAAGATACACAGCCATTAAAGGTATCCGGAAAGAAGAAAAACAACTATTAGAGAAAATAACCCAATGCGCTATCCTATCTAATAATGATAATGATATTGTGCCAACAATACATATCAGATTTGATATGAAAGATTTTGATTTCAATACAATAGTTGGATTTTTAGAGGTATTTGTTGAAGATTTCAAATTGAAAGGAATAAAAGGAGTAGAGAAAATCAATTCTGTAAATCCAGAAAGAATACTTGATTATGATAATAAAAATCAAGAAATGAAAGAGGAATCACAAAATGTAGTGTATACTGCTGGTATTAATTTGGAAAAATTAAGATACATAAATGGTATAGATATCAATAAAACTATTTGTAATGATGTTGTCATAATATATGAACTTTATGGTATTGAAGCAACTAGATCCATTTTATTACATGAAGTTAATAATATTTTTGAAAAGGCTGGTAATAGTGTAAACTACCAACATGTAAGTATTTTGATAGATATAATGACAAATAGTGGTATATTGACATCAATTGATAGGCATGGATTAAATAAATTAGATCTTGATCCATTAGCAAGAGCATCCTTTGAAAAGACAGTAGATCAACTAATTGGGGCTGCTGTATTTGGACAAGTTGATAATATGAATAGTGTATCATCTAGAATTATGGCTGGTTTAGCAATAAAGGGTGGAACTGGCTTATGTAATATAATTCTTGATACTGACACACTTGAAAAATCAGAATATGTCGAAGATCTTGAACAGAAATATGAAAAGACATTTACTGAACTTGATACAAATGTTATTATGGATGATATTATAGGTAAGGAAACAACCGGAATATTCATCCCTGAATAATTTTTATTTTATTAGATTAATAATATAATAAAATAAACATGAGAGCATCCTTTGTTTATCATCAAATAACTGCTGCTATTTCTATTATAAGTACTTTTGCATTTTTCTACTATCTATTCAAACCAATAGATAAAGATCCATATCAGATAATTTTACTACTTTTGTTACTATCTATCTCTTGGGGTATTCACGGCCTGATACATTTTTGGGAAGAAGTCTTTTTTGATTTCAATCCTCTCGATGGTAGGCACAAAGTTTACGATACACCACAAATTAAGAAGTACATATATTAGTAAATATGAAATTGATTACCACTCCATAGAAGAATAGATACATTAGTTGGGCCGAAAAATATAACTTAGGAACACTTGTCAGACCATACACTTGTCTAGGATGATCTCCCAATGTTCCCAATGTTGGATAAATTAGACCTATAATAAATCCAAGTAGCCAATATGTTCTTAAATTCTCAGGGAGGAAATTATTTATAAAGTAAAATAGTATGACATGTAATATTCCATAAACTAGAGGAAGTTGTTGTTGCATATTTTCTAAATGTGCTTTTTTATAAAGATCATAACTTGGATTTTTCCTTAAAGCATAAGTTGTTGGGAGAATGGATGGATAGCTTGACAATACACCAATAACAAAAGCTGCTATCAAATTTGTTGGTAGTTTACTATCTAATTTGTAATTATACATATACATTATAATTACAAAAATATTTATCATATTTATAATTTTATTAGAGTATTAATTTTAGGATTCTTAATTGACATATTCTTTCCATAAATTGTTGATATATCTAATGATTCTACTTTTTTTGATTTTCCTAATCCAAATGTTATCACTTGTGATTGACCACCACCAAATCCAACACCACCAACTATATGTTGCCTTATCTGTTTTCCTTTATCATATGTGAGTGTTATATTTGCATTTAGATAGTCTATGTTATTGGGCATCTTAACACTTAGATAATTATTATTCTCTTTATTATCTATTTTATATCCAAATATAGGACCATCCATATTGATCCACACCATATCTTTTGATCCCTGGCCATTGAAATCAACGAAAACAGGAGTTTGACCAAAATAAGGATTTTGTAATGCGTCTACTCTTTCAAAACTGTCTCCTTTATTCATTAAGACAACGCCCTTCAAATTTAATGCAGCAAAGTCAACATAGTTTTGGGCGAAAATGATATCTAATTTACCATTTAAATTAATATCTTCCATCACAGTGCCCCATGAAAAACCATAATCTCCAGTATTCTGTATATCTGATACATTCTTAAAGTTATAATTGCCTTTATTTTCAAACAATAGATGTTGATTAGTTAGTATTTGACCTTCCAAAAGACCACCTTTATTGGGATTACCTTTAACTCCACCTGATTTTGGTACTGGCAAAGAATTTCCAATATTAGTGAAGAAGAAATCTAGTTTACCATCATTATTGTAATCTCCAACAGCTATGCCCATCCAGAAACCAAAAAGGGGGCTTATCATTTTCGACTCAAATTTACCATTACCCTTATTTTTAAATAATTCAATTTGGCCATTATCATGAGCTAAAAGAAGATCTACATTCTTTGAACCCAAATCTACAAATATTGAGGTAAAAGTATTTTGATTTCCTCCAGTATTTGTTTCAATTGTAACATCTTCAAATTCCAAATTTCCTTTATTTCTTAATAAAATATTTTCTCTATAATGCTTGGGATTGTTAAATTGATATGGGAGTAATTTTTCTGACTTGGTGAATCTTGAAATATAGATATCAGGTAGTTTATTTTTATTATAATCTCCAATTGATAGTGCTAATGGTTCAGAATCAATAAAAGGTCCATAAATTAATTTTTCTTTAAATTTTCCTCCATTATTTAAATAGATATATACTCCTGATGGTCTAGCAACTAATAGATCATTAAATCCATTATTAGTCATATCAAATGCAACTGCAGCATGTGTTGGTTCTAGAGATGACTTGGTTAATAAGCCCGTGTTTTCAATAATATTTATTAATTTATTGGTTTTTGGATCATATTTCAAAAGTATATCATTTTGATCTTTACCCATGCCAACAAATACTAATTCCTTTCCACTATTATCTATATCTATCACAGCACTTCCAGCAAATGGATGATTCTTTCTTTGGGATTGTGGTTTTCCCATATATTTATACTTTCTTGTATGATCTGAATCTATTTTTTCATAATTTATTTTTTGCAACTCCT
>JABAOH010001601.1_pt1 | contig 12537 bp, 10 predicted proteins | sample 7062181 | NCBI WGS metagenome assembly JABAOH01 (sample SAMN14538630, study PRJNA623070) | marine sediment metagenome | biome: marine biome [ENVO:00000428]; feature: marine pelagic biome [ENVO:01000023]; material: deep marine sediment [ENVO:00002113]; isolation source: pool of 5 deep marine... | reverse complement strand
TATCCTAGCCGTTTCTGATTTTAGTGGGTACTCCTAGATCAACTATATGCTTTAAATAAACCAATAACAATACCCTTTAATCAATATACCACAATGAGAGGAGTTTGATATGGTAAAATTGGATTTCGGTGGGATACTAGAAAATATTGTGACGAGAGATGAGTTCTCAGTTGAAAAAGCCAGGGAAGTTTTAAGGGGTGAAACAGTTGCNNNAGTTGCTACCCTTGGATATGGGATACAAGGGAGCGGCCAAGCATTAAATATGAGAGATAATGGGATCAATGTTATTGTGGGTCAAACTAGTGGTATCGATCAATGTTATGATAATGCATTGAAAGATGGTTGGGTACCTGGCGAAACATTATTTTCGTTAGAGGAGGCTGCTGAAAAAGGAACAATAAAGCAATATCTACTTACTGATGCAGCCCAAAAAAAATTGTGGCCTAAATTAGAAAAATTTCTGAAAGAAGGTGACGCCTTATATTTTTCTCACGGCTTTTCTGTGGTTTATAAAGAATTAACTGGAGTTATTCCACCAAAAAAAATTGATGTTATTTTAGTTGCACCAAAAGGATCTGGAACCTCTGTCAGAAGAAATTTTTTGGCAGGAAGTGGAATAAATAGTAGCTTTGCTGTTTATCAGGATTATACTGGTAGGGCAGAGGAAAGGGCTAAAGCTATTGGAATTGGTATAGGTTCTGGTTATTTATTCCCAACTACATTTGAAAAAGAAGTTTTTAGCGATTTGACTGGAGAGAGAGGAGTTTTAATGGGGGCAATTGCTGGCATAATGGAGGCACNNCAAGAATTGCAGTGAAACTGCACGTATAGGAGCACTTAGATGGAAAGCAAGATTTAGAGATAGTGTTAAACCTCTTTTCGATGCTCTTTATGAACTGGTATCATCTGGAGAAGAGACAAAAATAGTTCTTGAAAGAAGTGCAGAACCGGATTACAAACAAACATTAATTAAAGAATTGGAAGCAATGGGAAACTCTGAAATGTGGAAGACAGGTGCAACAGTACGATCTCTAAGACCCGAAAAACAGGAAAAATAAGTATTTTCTATTGTCTTTGAATACCCTACTTACATCTTTTACGGTAGGCATTGAACTACTGTGTTTTAATTGCGTTGTAGTTGGCATTAACCCAAGGATTAACGTTTCTAAAACATTAGAGGTCAGATATATTCATAGAGATGACAAGAACGGATACTCATACTAGCTAGACCATTTTTTTGCCACGTTAACCTCGTAGTGCTGAAAGTAGCCTAAAAGTAGCTTAATCTTTATCAATCTCCCTAAGTTTAGGGATGGCTGCAATACCAGACCTAACAGCTTGGAAAACTACATCAGGGCCAAGCTCATCTATCAAGCCCTCGATCTCTTCCGGTAAGCCGGCGACTTCGACCGTCATAAGAGATCCCTCAACACTTAGGTCTAGGATGTGGGGTGTCAACTTGAAATTTCTTACGGTGTTTAGCACCTTGTCGACGTCGTTGCCCGACAGCTTCAGACGGATCAATGCCAACTCTCTCTGAAATATTAAATCAGAGGAGGTGTCGAATCCGTCTACCTCAACGACATCTACCAGCTTTCTTATGAGCTTCAGTAAGGTCTGAGCCATCTTATGGTTTGTCTTGAAAGTCACTACTATGCGAGTCATCTCCCCGGACTTGAATTCAATATAATCCGCGTTTATGGTGTGTATGTTGATCATACGTCTAGAGAAGATCATAGATATTCTGTTCAGGACACCAGGCCTATCATAGACCGTGATAGAAAAAATATAGTTCTTTTCCTCCACAGCTGTCACCCCAGCATATCGTCGATTCGCCCCCCAGCCGGAACCATTGGTAGGACGTTCATCTCCCTCTCCACAGCTATATCAAGAAGGTAAGGTTTCTCAGAGTCGATTGCCTCCCTTAAGGCGGGGCCGATCTCTCCAGGTCTCGTCACATGGGCACCCTCTGCTCCAAAGGCTTTGGCCAACTTAACAAAGTCTGTCTCTTCACCCAAATAGACCTCAGAATACCGCTCCTTGTAGAAAAGCTCCTGCCACTGGCGAACCATACCTAGATAGCGGTTGTTCAATACACACGCGATGACAGGTATTTGATTTTCAACCGCTGTCGCGAATTCGTGGCATACCATTAATATGCTTCCATCTCCTGCTATATCGACTACCGCACTCTCAGGTTTAGCCACCTTAGCCCCTATAGAAGCCGGAAGCCCAAAGCCCATGGTTCCAAGGCCTCCCGAGCATATGAGAGTCCTCGGTTTATCCACATTATAGTACAGAGCTGTCCACATCTCACACTGCCCTACCTCTGTAACCACTATGTCGTCGGGACCTAGGACCTCACTGATTTCCCTAATGACCCTCGGTGGTTTAATAGGAATCTCGTCGTAGTCGTCCCTCGGAGGAGGGTACTCCTTTCTAAGCTCCTTGAGACGTCTCTGCCAGGCGTTGCCCTTGGGATTGGCGGCATGTTTCTTCAGATGACTTATCATCAAGGCCATGACCCTCGTGGCGTCTCCGACTAATGGTATATCCACCTCAACATTTTTACCAATCTCTGAAGGGTCAATATCAATGTGTATGATTTTGGCATTGGGGGCAAAGTATCTCAGGTCTCCCGTTGACCTATCGCTGAACCTGACGCCCACCCCCAGAATCAAGTCCGACTCAGTGGCGGCTTGGTTTGCCAATCTCCTTCCATGTACCCCTAACATACCTAGACTCAAGGGGTGGGTTTCTGGGATAGATCCTTTTCCCATGAGCGATGTCACCACGGGGGCAGCAAGCATCTCAGCCAAGACTTTTGTCTCCTCCGAGGCACCTGAAGCTATGACGCCTCCCCCCGCAAAAACTACCGGTCGATCAGCATCGATGAGTAATCCCACAGCCATTTGGATCCGTTTCAAGTCGAGTTCTTGGGCGGAAATTGAATACTCAACACTATCAGGAAAATTCATGTTAACCTTGGCCTGTTGTATGTCTTTAGGTAAATCTATGTGGATTGGGCCCGGACGACCGGATGTTGCGATCTTAAAAGCGGTCTTGATAGTACTAGGGATCTCCTTGGCGTTGTTTATAATAAAGTTGTGTTTCGTTATAGGCAACATTAGTCCGAAAGCGTTAGCCTCTTGAAAGGCATCAGCGCCCATAACAGATGTGGGAACCTGCCCTGAAAATGCGACTACAGGTGAGGAGTCCATGTAGGCAGTGGCGATACCGGTGACAAGATTGGTGACCCCCGGCCCTGAGGTGGCCATGCAGACACCTACTCCTCTAGATGCTCTCGCGTATCCGTCGGCGGCGTGAGCAGCGCCTTGCTCATGTCTTACCAATATATGTCTTATACTAGAGTCATAGATGGCGTCATATACGTCTATGATGGCTCCTCCTGGAAGACCAAAAATGTCCTTCACCCCTTGTTTTTCAAGGGTTTTTATAATAACATCCGCTCCCCTCAACTGAGGCCGCCTCCCATGTATTTTCTTAAACAATCGAAGCATCTATCTAAGACGCTTCGACTTCCCATAACTTGTTTAAACTCTTTAACGCGATTTTGGTAGAANNAAAAGCGTTTTTTCTCGATGCTTTTTGAAAAACTGTTTCGACTGCGTTGTTGTTTGTTTCTCTGTTTTTAGGTGCCGATAAACACCTCACCTCATCCCTCTGCACACGTATATCTTTATCAATTGAAAGGATAAACTATTTAAATATTTTATTGTAAATGGATGATAATCATATGTGCTCTGTTTAGCAACGATGAAAATACATGTACATTTATAAATGATTAGAAACATTTATATATTAGTGGTCTACTGAATAGATTACTCTTCTTAAATATTTCGAGGAAAAGCAAGATGGAAAAAGAGTCCCATGTCAGTATTTTGGGTTTGAAATGTGAATACTGTGGGGGAAGCGAGTTCATACTCGATAGGGATAGGGGAGAGCTCGTCTGCGTCTCCTGCGGCCACGTAGCCCTTAGCCAGAACATTGAAGAGGGGCCTGAGTGGAGGTCCTTTGAAGGCGAAGAGAAGTCAAGAGAAAGGGTTGGGCTACCTCCGAGCCTACTAATGCAGGATAAAGGACTTTCCACCGTCATCGGATCTGAGGACGAGGATTCCACGGGAAGGAGGATTGGTGGCGAGGCCAAGCGGGATCTTAACAGGCTGAGGAAGTGGCAACAGAGAATCAGCATATACAGCTCTATTGAGAGAAACCTCTCTCACGCACTTAACGAGTTGAACAAGGTGGGAGAGAGGTTGGATATACCAAGGGATGTATTGGAACGCGCCTCCTACATTTATAGACTGTCTCTAGAGAAAGATCTCGTTAGGGGTAGGGCTATTAACTCGATAGTAGCGGCTTCCCTCTACGCCGCTCTAAGATATTACAACATACCCAGAACCCTCAAGGAGTTAGCCAAGATTGTTGAAGTCGACAAGAAAGAGCTGGCGAGATGCTACCGGATGCTTGTAAAAGAACTGAAATTGAAGATGCCTGTCGTAGACCCCATAAAATACGTCAGAAAGATCGCAGCTCGAGGTAGACTAAGTAAGAGAGTCGCTTTAGAAGCCGAGAAGATTATAAGGGTGGCCCAGAACAGGAGAATAACGGCAGGTAAAGACCCCATTGGCCTCGCCGCCGCCGCTGTCTACTATGCCTGTGTGCTCTTGGAAGTCAAGAAGACCCAGAGAGACATAGCTATCGCAGCTGACATTACTGAAGTTACAGTTCGAAACCGTTATAAAAGTCTGAGCGAACAGATCAAACTCGAGAGACCAATCACAATAGCAGAGTTAAGAAGAAGTTAATAACCTCACGTCAAGCACAACCAACTAATTTCATTTTATTATCTCTAAATGCTAGTGCTCTGCACGGATATACTGCTTGAGCATCTTTATAGCGCAGAACTCGCCACACATGGTACAGACTTCGGTAACCTTCTTAGGTGATCTCTCACTCCTCACCGTTCGTATCTTTTTTGGGTCTAAAGCAAGTTCAAATTGCTTCTCCCAATTTAGGTCAGCCCTCGCCCTAGACATCTCATAATCCCAGTTGGATGCTTCGCGCCGTCTTACGAGATCGGCGGCGTGGGCTGCGATCTTGGTAACTATAACGCCCTCTTTTACGTCATTAGGTTCTGGTAGGGCTATGTGTTCAGCTGGTGTGACGTAGCATAGGAAGTCCGCGCCCGACAGTGCTGCGAAGGCGCCTCCGATAGCACCGACGATGTGGTCATATCCAGGAGCCACATCAGTTATGATGGGGCCAAGAACATAGAAAGGGGCGTTTTTGCATATGGTCTTCTCTAATCTGACATTTGCCTCGATTTGGTTCAGTGGTATGTGGCCTGGTCCTTCTATCATGGATTGTACGCCGGCTTCCCTGGCGCGGTCAACGAGGTCACCGAGGATGATTAGCTCTTGGACTTGTGGTTTGTCTGTAGCGTCGTGTATACATCCCGGCCTTAAACCATCGCCTAGGCTCAGGGTGACGTCGTACTCCCTTGCGATCTCGAGTAGATAGTCAAAGTTCTTGTAGAGGGGATTCTCCTCACCATTGTATTTAATCCACGCAGTTAGGAAGGTGCCTCCCCGGCTTACAATGCCCATCAGTCTCTTCTGGCGGATCAGACTTTCAACACTCTCTCTTGTCACGCCGCAATGAACGGTCACAAAGTCAACTCCGTCCTTCGCATGTTTTTCAACAGACCTGAACATATCGTCCTCAGTCATATGTATAATGGCGCCCTTCTTGCTTCGGGCTTCGATTGCCGCCTGATATATAGGCACTGTTCCAAAAGCGATAGGCGCAGTCTCTAGTAGTTTTCTTCTGATTGCATTGATCTCTCCGCCTGTGCTGAGATCCATGATGGAATCCGTACCCGCCTCTATAGCTATTTTGGCTTTACGTTTCTCTAATTCGAGGTCATGAATCTCTGTTGAGGTACCTATATTCGCGTTTACCTTTACTCGGAGACCTTCTCCTATCCCCAAAGGCTCGATTACTTCTTTCCTCGCCGCATTCTTAGTTACAACGATGCGTCCTTCAGCGACTCCTCGACAGATATATTCAGGTGTGAGTCCCTCACTCTCTGCGACTTGCTTGAACTCCTCTGATATTACCCCTCTCCGCGCTTTCTTTATCAGTGTTGTCAACCACGTCCACTACCAAATATGGTTTTGAGGGAGGCCGTTATAAAAGCTACTTTTCAGAATCGAATATCTTTATTTAGCCTCTAAGTGAGGAGAGAGAAAGCTAGGTATCCTAAGTTGGAAGTAGGTCTTTTACTAAGAACGGAAGCCTTTTAAGAGATGTTATATGAAAGTCAGCTACTTTAAGTAACTCTTGGTCTTGACCAACAGCAACTCCCAAACCGGCTTTTTCGAGAAAACTCTTATCAAATTCTGTGTCTCCAATGGCGATGACGTCCTTTAACTCAACCCCCAGATTCTGGCTGAGTTTCATCAGGGCCTCGTGTTTTTTAATTGGGTCTACTCTCATGATTCCCACTCCTGTTAGAAAGCCATCTCGATTTAACTCAAATCCATTTGCCACCGCATGACTTATTCCTAGGATGTTCGCCACCGTCTCAGCCAAGATATCTATTCCCGCGGAGATCACGGCTGTTTCTAGGTCCATCTCCTTAATCTTCTCTACGACTTCTTTTGATTCAGGTTCAAGCTCAATTTCCATTAGGATCCTTGATATATCATCTATGTGGAGTGGTTTGGGCCAGGCCTCAATGTCGCGACGCATAAACTCTATATAGGAGATTTTCCCCTCGACATACTCCACGAGGTTCTTCTTCTCCAATTCAAGAGTACCGTAGAATTCGTGTATTTTCCTCCAGCTACTCACCTCTTTAACCAATGTTCCATCCATGTCGAAGGCGACCAGCTTAAACCGGTGTTTTCGTACCACTAACAATCACCGCCACATCGGGCAACCCGATGGGACCCCCATAAAGCTGATGTCCCTGAAACCGTGGTCCACCAGCATCCTCTGGAGTCGATCTCCTCCATATAATTGGAAGAAGATGTCCACTAGCAGCCTCAATATGAACTGTTTTTTAAGGCTTCCCCCTACACGACGATCTTACCTCCAGAGGTTAATAAGTCGAATATAGAGACAGTTTTCCTCAGAGTCTCTACTTGTAGGCTTTTGACGAATAATCTTGGATTAATAATGTCATAAACAAGATGAAAGTAGCTTTAGAAGCCGATTATACGACCCTTATCCGTTAGTATGGCCCTTGATCTAAAGTTACTCTTCTCTTCACAAGTCATCACTGTTTCCTATCCTACACTTTGCTCATGTCAAACCTTAACAGAATGATAAATGTCTTAAAGAAATGCTATGAACTTATTATCATGGAGTAAAATGAGCCAGGAAGAGATAGGTTTAACAGCCGTGGATATGGCGCTTAGTCTGGGTTCTGAATATGCTGAGGCCAGATTTCAGATGGAATCAACCGAAAGTATCGTATTTAAGAATGGGGAGGTGGAAGCCGTCATAAGAGGCATCGAAGAGGGTGTTGGTATAAGAGTATTAATTAATGGGGCACTCGGCTTCTCCTCTACAAACCTTATTAGTGAAGCTTCTATTGGCAAGGCTGCACAAACAGCCGTAAAGACAGCTAAGGCCGCGTCGGACAGGATAAGCGAACCCATCAAACTTGAGCACTCTGAAACCTTCAGCATCTTCTACACCGCGGTAGAGAAGTATAAATGGGAAAACATCGATCTTAGAGATAAAGTCTCTCTCCTAGAGGATACAGATAGGGTTCTTAAAGATGAGAGGGAGTTTAAGATCAAATTCCCCTCGAGGCTTCTTGAGCTAGAGCATAGGCGAGAGGAAAAACTCTTCGTAAACAGCGAAGGAACATCCCTAACCTCGAAGATACCGAGGGTTGAGGCCCTATACATAATAACTGGGATAAAGAATGGGGACAGTGTCCAGCGCATTGGCCATATAGGAGGATCAGGCGGATGGGAGATCATCGCCTCAAAAAACCTTAACGAGCTAATAGGACAAGAAGCGAAGGTCTTGGGGAGGGTTCTAACAGAGGCGACAAAGCCGCCCGAGAAATCGCTAGATGTCGTTGTTGGAGGTGAGGTGGCAGGCATCATAGCACACGAAGCTCTGGGTCATCCCTCTGAGGCCGACAGAATTCTGGGCAGGGAGGCAGCCCAGGCGGGTGAATCCTATATGACCCCCGACAGTATTGGATCGAAGATCGGCAGCGAAGAGGTCTATGTCTCGGATGACCCTACCATCGCTGGCTCAAGCGGCTTCTACTTCTTCGACGACGAGGGCGTCAAGGCTGAGAAGAGAGTTCTCGTGGAAGCAGGAGAGATCCGGAATTTCCTCCATAACAGGGAGACATCTGCCAGCCTAGGTGTACCGAGCAACGGTTCCGCCAGAGCCATGTCTTATTCGGTGGAGCCCATCATCAGAATGGCGAACACCTACTTCGAGCCCGGCGACTACAGTTTTGAAGAGCTAATTGAGGACATCGAGCATGGTCTATACATAAAAAACTTTATGGAGTGGAACATAAGCGATCGGAGGACCAACCAGAGATACACAGGGCTTGAAGCCTACCTGATAGAGAAGGGTGAGACTACCAAGCCTGTTAGGAACCCTATCATTGAGATTACAACTAAGGAGTTACTAAGGAAACTAGACGCCAGGGGCAGGGACCTCAATTTTTGGTCCGCCACATGTGGGAAGGGAGACCCGGAGCAAGGTGCACCTGTGTGGACAGGAGGGCCCTCCCTGAGATTTAGAGACATCCAGTTGAGTACAAGGTGATTGGTTTGACTTCACTGTATGTAATCTTCCTAGAGGAGATCCTTGAGAAGGCCATGGAAAAGGCCCTGGAGTTGGGCGTCGAAGACTTCTCGGGCTTAGGGAGGAGGGGTCAGAGCCTGATGACGAGATTTTCAAACAACTATGTAACGGTGACCAAGTTCTACGACATTTCCACGCTAAGCATCTATATCGGATACAAGAAAAGAAGAACGATGACGACGATCGAAAAGATAGACCAAGCCACCGTCTTAAAAGAGGTGGAAGAGGTTGTCAAGAGGGCAAAGAATCTAAAATCTTCGGCAGTCTATACAAGGCTACCACAAGGACCCATTGAATACCAACCACCTCCTGGGAGATATGACCCCGAAATGGTCGAACCCGAAGAGCGAAACATTGATATCGTAGAAGCCGTGATAAACTCTGCTTTGGAGGGGGGCGCTGAGAGAGTCTCCGGTGTCCTGACCAATACTATAGAGAAGAACTTCTTAGTTACGTCTGGTGGTAGGAGAGGTGAATATCGGGCTTCCGAGGTAGAACTGAACGTCAGGGCCTTCAAAGATGGCGAATCGAGTGGCCACGCAGCCGCTGTCTCAACAAGCATCAATAACTTGGATTATAAAGCCTTGGGAAAGAGGGCGGGTAAACTGTCTAAAATGGCTCAGAACCCCAAAGTCGTCGAGCCTGGAGTCTATGATGCGTTGCTCTCGCCCGCAGTCATGGCAGATCTCCTCAACACTGTTGCCATGGGCACGTCGGCCTTCTACGTGGATTCAGGGCTCTCACCCTTCATAGATAAACTTGGCAAGAGAGTTTCTGACGAAAAGCTTACAATATGCGACGACCCGACCATCGAGGGAAATCCTGGAGCTGTACCCTATGATGCTGAAGGCACCCCGTCAAGGAAGGTGACGATCATCAACAAAGGTGTTTTGGAAACCTATCTTCACAACTCCTCTACCGCTAAGAAATATGGAGTTGAGTCCACAGGTCATGCCGGTTTGATCGTCCCCTCCGCCCACTCAGTTGTCGTCGAATCTGGGGAGAGTAGGGAGGAAGACATGATAGCAGAACTAGAAGAAGGGATATACATCACCAACACCTGGTATACGAGGTTCCAGAACTACAGGACGGGAGAGTTCTCATCACTGCCGAGGGATGCCGCTTTCATCGTGGAAGGAGGTGAGTTGAAGTATCCTATCAAGGCCGCAAGGATCAGCGACTCTTTGATCAAGGTCCTCCACTCTATTAAGGCTCTCTCGACAGAGAGGCGTTGGATTCGGCTATGGGCACAGAGGTTACCCTCGCTGCTCCCAAGTTTCATAGTCGAGAATCTTGAAATAACCACAGGACACAGAAAATAAAAGCATTCAATTTTAGAGAGACGCTTAGATATTTAATTAAAAAATTCGACTGTAGATAAAAGAAAAAATACAAATTAATTAGAAAAAATCGAATGTAACATCTAAATCCCCGTTTGAGTGTTGATTTATGAATTATGCCGAAATGAGGGAAAGAGTATGAGTAGAGATCCATATAAAGAAGGCTTAATAAAAGGTAAACCTTTCGCCCGAGCCAAGAGAAGCCTCACCACAGGTGTAATGGTAGCTATCATGGACCATAAGATGGAGGAGAGGGGACTCTCCTTGATGCATGTACCCTCGAGGGCCCTGCTAAGTGGTGAGATCCATGAGCTCTTGGTGACAGACGAGGACTCAAAGAGGCCGGGTGACACAGTAAACCGAGTAGCTGTTTTAGGCTTCTTTGAGATAAATAGAGGGGGTGTCGTAGTGGAAGGAGACCAGGTCACTGTAGCAAAAAAGGTAGTTGGAAGGGTCATAGGTTTCGACGACACCCATATGCCCAACCACATCAACGTCGTTATAAAAGTTAGGAAGAGAGCCACAGGCATAGAGATGAACTTCAAACCAGGAGATGAAGTAGTAATAAGAGAGCACTAAACATAATAATTCAGAGATCCATTTTGAGGTTTCAGGTAGCCCAAAAGCTTGAGGATCGATGCCGGAACTCCAACTTCTGCGAAAACAACCTTCCTTGTAGCGGAATCAATTCGTGCATAGGATGCGGCGTCTGTGTCGATGCATGCCCTTATGAGGCCAGAGTTCTCAAATACGTCGAACAGGACAGAGAATACGTTAAGGTCTGGATAGACGGAGAGGCACACGTATTACCAGAGAGGATCACGATTCTAAGGGCATTAGAGATGTTGGGCTTCAAGGTCTCCCGTTATCCTGGTGACGGAGACATATACGCGCCCTGCCGAACAGGTGGTTGCTGGGCTTGTGCCGTGATCATCAACGGTCAGTTAAAGCCAAGCTGCACAACTTCTATATACAACGAGGCTAAGATAGTAACAGGGCGTAATGAAAAAGGATATGTCCCTTTTAGGTTAGTCTCTGGTTTCCATGGTCACTCTGTTGGTGGGGTGGGTACTCCCCATTGGATCAAGCCAAGAGGAGTGACGATGAGATATATTGAAGTGGCTTGTTTCGCCCATGGGTGCATTCTCCGCTGTCCTACTTGTCAGAACTGGGAGGTGACCTATTCATCATCTCTGAAGCCGCTAAGTCCGATTCAAGCCGCTAGGCTAATGACTGCTGCTAGAATGAAGTACGGAGTAGACCGTTTGGCTATTAGTGGTGGCGAATGCACGTTGAATAGGAGGTGGTTACTGGACTACATCAGGGAACTGAGAGCATTGAACCAGGAAGAGAAAGCTCGTATACATGTTGACACCAACGCGGTAGTCCTCACAGAAGACTATATCAATGAACTGGTCGAGGCAGGGATGACGGATATAGGTCCTGACGTAAAGGCGCTCAGGCTAGAGACCTTCCTAAAGATCTCGAGATTAAATGACAAGGAACTGGCTAACAAGCTCCTCACAACAGAGTGGAAAGCTTTGAAATACCTCTTAGACAAGTATTGGGGGAAGATCTTCATAGGCATAGGTATACCCTATAACCCTATGCTGATCTCGATGGAAGAAGTTCGTGAGATAGGGGAAAGGATTGCTGGATGGGAACCTAACGTGCAGGTCTGCGCTCTCGACTATCGACCCGAGTTCAGGAGGAGAGACATCTCTAAACCAAGCTATGGGAATATGGTTAAGGTTAAACAGATTCTTGAAAAGTCAGGATTGAGGTGCGTTATATGCCAGACCGAATACGGGCACGTTGGCCCCTGAATAGAAAACCTCATTTCGCTACAGATGCCCCATGAAAGAAGATCAGGTCTATAAAATCGAGATGTGGTTGTCAACCTTTTAACATTAAATAGTCGCGTATGTGCTTTACATGCCGTCGGCGATCGATTTAACCACTTCTTTTTTCAATGTTTAATCATACCTCTCCACGTAAAAACCAGGATATTTTATAGAAACTATAGATATAGTACACCATCCACTGCCAACCCGAGAAGATTAGAGAAATCTTTGTAAAACTTTTCTTTGGTTAATTTGTAGGTTTTTTAGTTTGTTATCACAGAGCTCAAGGACATCGGCTTTTCACTCCGTCTTTTGCGTTGCGGTGGATAGCATTAGGAACAGATTTGAATTACGTATTTCAAGTAAACTTTGGTCGAACTAACAGCCATAAAATCTCTAGCATCTTTTTTTGTTGGGATGAGCCGTCGAGGAAAGAAAGATATTATGGGTGTCTTAGAGTCTGCCTTAATGAAATGCTT
>JABAOH010117536.1_pt1 | contig 12538 bp, 9 predicted proteins | sample 7062181 | NCBI WGS metagenome assembly JABAOH01 (sample SAMN14538630, study PRJNA623070) | marine sediment metagenome | biome: marine biome [ENVO:00000428]; feature: marine pelagic biome [ENVO:01000023]; material: deep marine sediment [ENVO:00002113]; isolation source: pool of 5 deep marine... | reverse complement strand
TCGAGGTCGTGCTGTCGCCGGCCCGGGTCGAGGCAGTACGAGGCGATCATCACATCGCGCTGAACGCCACGCAGCTCCAGGCCGCAAGCTCCGAGCATCAGCAAGCCACGCTTGAGGTCGTGCCCGACGATCGCGACCGCCTCGTCGGCCAGCAGCTCGGCCAGCGGCCGCATCGCCGCCGTCGAGAGCCCCGGCAGGTTGGCCGGCTCGCGCCGGCTCGACTCCTCCAGCACTAGCTCGCCCGACCGCTGGGGGGCCACATGGGCGAGCGGAAGGTAAAAGGCGTGTCCGGGCTCGATGGCGATCGCCAGCCCGATGACCTTGGCCGAGACCGGGCTCACATTCTCGCCGCGCAGCTCCAGCGCCAGACGGCCGCGGCGACTCGCCTGCTCGGCGATCTTGGACAAACGTTCCGGGTCTTTCACCACCTCGTAGGTGGTCGTCTCCTCGACGCGGACACGCTCTTCCGCTTCCGGGGCCACGTCGCGAACCAGCGTGTGGAATTCCAGCTCGAGAAACAGGTCTCGCAGCCGCTCGCGGTTCGGTTCGCCCAGTTTCAGCTCGTCGAGCTTGAGCTTGATGGGAAGGTCATCGCGGATCGTCACCAGATCCTTAGAGAGGCATGCTTCTTCGGCGTGGCGCTGCAGCGCCTCGCGCGGCCGCTTCTGTTCGACTTCGGCGGCGTGCGCGAGGATCTCCTCGAGCGAGCCGAAACGCTCGATCAGTTGTACGGCCGTCTTCGGTCCGATGCCGCGCACCCCGGGGATATTGTCAGAGGAGTCGCCGACCAGCGCCAGGTAGTCGGTGACGCGCTCGGGCGGCACGCCAAGTCGGTCGGCGGCGTTCGCCTGATCGACGAACTCGGCCGCGACGGCCGCCGCGCCGCCGCGCCCGGGGTTGAGCAGGGCGATTCCGTCGCCGATGAGCTGGTAGAAGTCCTTGTCCCCCGACACGATCACGGCCTGCAACCCGCGCTGGGCGGCCAGCCGTGAGAGGGTGCCGATGACGTCGTCGGCCTCATAGTTCTCCAGTTCGACGACGGCGATGTCGTAGGCTTCGAGGATCTGGCGGATTCGCCGCATGGCGGTGGCGAAGTCCTCCTGCAGCGTCTCGTCCAGCTTCTCGCGCGTCGCTTTGTAATCGGCGTAGATCTCGTGGCGGAAGGTCTCCTCGCCACCGGCGTCGAAGACGAAGGCGAGATAGTCGGGCTTCTCCTCGGCCAGGATCTTGCGAATGAAGTTCGTGATGCCCCACGGCGCCGACGTGTTCTCGCCGTGCGAGGTGCGGAGTGGACGACTGATCATGGCGTAGAACGCCCTGTAGACGAGGGCGTGCCCGTCCACCAGAAACACCCGCTTTCTTCCTTGCTCGGCCATGTGCTGGGAATATGCGCCGGGGCCGGGGCCGCGCCTAGTGCTCGGGAACAGCCCCGCGACCCGGCTTATCGATTCCGCCGCGTGGTGACAACAAAACTCGCCCGGACCGGGAAAGTCCGGGCGAGTGGTGCGGCCCCCTTGACTCTTATAAAAAAAGGGCTACACGCGCGTAACGTTGGCCGCCTGTAGCCCCTTGTCGGTTTGCTTTAGCTCGAACTCGACTTCTTGGCCTTCCGAGAGCGTTTTGAACCCCTCCATGATGATCGAAGAAAAGTGGACAAACACGTCCTCCTGTCCCTCCGGCTGCTCAATGAAACCGTAGCCCTTGGCATCATTGAACCACTTGATGCGCCCCCTGGCCATAAAGACTTACCTCCTGCAACGAGTTAAAGACTGCGAGAAACGCGGCCATGATATCGTTGCAGCGGGCGACTGTCAACGCTTCGGAAACGCAAGGAAATTTGGTCACTTAGATCGAGGTCGGGGCCGACTTGTGGGTGGATTCGAACGGCTGGGGGGCGCGATCAGTCGGCCGGCTGGGCCTGGCCCTGCTCTCCGTAAAGCTGACGGTAGATGCGGTACCAGGTCTGTACGCTCTTTACGTAGGTGCGCGTCTCGGAGAGAGGAATCCGCTCGGCGAAGAGCTCGGGATCGGCCTGATAGGCGGGTCGCTCGCGCCAGCGCCGCGCCCGCGTCGGCCCGGCGTTGTAGGCCACGAGGGCGATCTGCAGCTCGCCATAGCGGCGCTGCAGGTCGGCGAAATAGGCGGCTCCCAGGTGAACGTTGATCTCGGGATGGAAAAGCAGGTCGTCCGAATAGTCGCGAATCCCCAGGCGGTCGGCCCACGAGCGGCCCGTCTGCGGCATGATCTGCATCAAACCGCGGGCCCCGGCCCGAGACACGACGTCGGCGGCGAAGGCCGATTCCTGACGGGCCATTGCGGCGACGAGGTACGGATCGAGCTCGCGATCCTGGGCCTCGGCGACGATGATCTCGCGGAAGGCGAGGGGGTAGATCGCTCGCAGGACGCTGACGCTCCAGACTCCAAGCTTGGAGTGGGCCTGCCAGCCCAGATTGACGGCCTCCTGCCCGAACCCACGCTCTGCCAGGGCGAGGGCGAGGCCGAGCTTCTCCTCCGGCCGTCGCGACTTGGCGGTCACAACCGACTCGAGGACGGAACGCGCCTCGTCGTCGAGGCCGGCTAACCGAAGCAGATCCACCAGCGCCAGCTTCTGGCGAATCGCGGGCTCGATCTCGCTTGGATCGGGTCCCCGAGTCAGGCTCGCCCAGGGGTCGATCCCGGCCCGTTCCGCCGCCAGCAGACCATAGTAGCCGAAGGGGTCACGGGCCTGCACCTGGCGAAACAGGCGCTCTGCCTCGGCGGCCTGGCCGAGCCGGCCTTCGGCCTGGCGCGCTCGCGCGGACCAGTAAGTGGCACGGAGGCCCTGATGATTGCTCAACCCGTAACGTCGCCGCAGTCGATCGAAATGCTGTCGGGCGCCGGCGTAGTCGCCGTCCAGGAAGGCGAGGACGCCGAGGCGGAAGCGTGCGCCGGGTGCCGCCCGCGAGCTGCCGTAGCGCTCGACGATCTCTTCGTAGATCGCGCGCGCCCGGGCGATGTTGCCGGCGCTCTCGTAGAGGTCGCCCAGCAGTGAAAGCGCCCGCAAGGCCGAACCGCTGCCCGGATAGCGATCGGCGATCTCGCGCAGACGGGCCCGGCCCTCCCGACGCCAGCCGCGGCGGTAAGTGACTCGGGCCAGGAGGAATTCGGCGCGTGGTCGAATAGAGGGCGGCGGCTGCGCAGCCAGCAGCGACTCGAGCGTCTCGATGGCGGCGGCATAGCGGCCGGCACGGTAGAGCAAGTCGCTTATCTTGAGTTGCAGGCTTTGGCGTTCCGCATCCGGCACGTCCCGCCGCTTCAAGTATTGGATGTAATGTTCCGCGGCTCTGCCAGGCTGCTTCGCACGCTCGAATGCGCGGGCCAGAGCTAGTTGATCGTCCAGATCGAGCCCGGGCAGCTTCGATAGCAGGTCGGCGGCATCAGCGGCGGCGCTGGGACGGACCCGGATCGCAGTACGCAGGGTGCCACGCGCGGCCGCCGTGTCGCCCTCGCTGAGGAGGATTCGCGCCGCGCGCGCTCGCAGGTCGGCCGCGTGATTCCGCCCGTCCGGCGAGTCGGCGGCGTCGAGCAGCAGTCGGAGGGCGCTCGGCGTGTCGCCGGCTCGCTCGTAGGCCAGAACCTCGGCCAACGTGCGTCGATGAACCGGCCAAGCGTTGGCACGTGCCACGAGCTCGCGAACGGCGGCGGTGTCGCCGGCGGCCGCCCGGCTCTCCGCGGCTCGCATCAACACCCATGGCTTGAGCTCGGGGATCGATTCAGCGGCGCGGAGGAGGTGCGCCGCGGCAGCCTCGCCGTCCCCGAGCGCGGCCAACGTGCGTGCCAGGCCGATCTCTGAGAGGGCTCGCGGGACGCGCTCGATAGAGTAGTCGAGGAAGGTGCGGTAGTTCTCGTGCGCCTGCTCGTAGCGCCCGGTCTCGAGCTGAGCTCGGGCCAGCAGCGCCCGCCCCTCGCCGGCACCGAGGGAGTCGAGCCAGGAGGCGGAGCTGAGACGCCGCGCTACATCATCCCAGGCTCGACGCCCGGCATCCGCCCGAGCGCTGAGCAGAACCACCTCGGGGCTCTCGCGGCTCTTTCCGTCCAGCCCGCGCAGCAGGCGGGTGGCGTACCAGTGCCGGCCCTGCTCGAGCGCGGCCGTCGCGGCGGCGAGCGGATCATCCCCATCGGCGCCACCCGGTGCTACCGAGGCCGGGGTGGCCGCAATCAGGAAGGGGACGACGATGATTCGCCAACTCCGCATCGCATCCGCTCTTTCGCCAGTGGTTGAAGGGCGCGTCGGCGCCGGATTCGCAGCGGGTTACCGGAAGAGATCTCGGACCGCCGCTTCAAAAGCCCGGCGCGACTCATCGGTGAGACGGAACGAACCGGCTCCGCTACGATCGATGAAGACCAAACGCACCTCGGCCGCGAACGACTTCCGGTACAGCCAAACCTGACTCCCCTCGGCTCCTTGCCAGGCATCGACATGGCGCTGAACCTCGTCGGGCGGGCCCAAGGTGACATACACCGCACCGCGGTCCGTGAGCCAGCCCGCGACGCCCGCCTCGCCGAAGCGGTCGTTCGCATCCCCGATTCGCCGGAAGTACCGCTCGAGAAACTCGTTCTCGGGCGTCTCGGGAACCGGATCCTTTCTGTTCAAGAAGGTATGCAACAGCCGTGCCCGTTCCGCGGGCCGCGCCTGGCGCAGGCTGTCGATCGCCGTAGGTGCCGCTGCGTAGCGTAGATAGCCGACCACGTCCTCGTAGGCCGGCGCCAGCCAGCCCGGCGCCAGGGCGATAAGCAGGGTGGCTGAATCGAGGGCCACCCCCTGCGTGGGCCTGAGCGTCAGACGGAGGGCACCTGGGGGTAAGTCCCCGGCGTCGAGTTTCGCCGTCGTCGAATGCAGACGCCCCCCGGTCGGTCGTATTGTCAGCGTGTCGGTCCGGATGACATCCCCGTGGTCGCGGACCTCGAGAACGAGAGGGTCCTCCAACCCGTGGGCGCTCTCCAGGTAGATCTGCACCGAGTCAGCGCCGAACTCGACGGTCGCTCGTGGGCTGATGATGAGGGCGGGCGGCCCCTCACGGTCGCTCCGGGGGCGCGCCTGGTAGACGACGAGCGGCTCCGTGAGCCAGCGACCTGTGAAGCGCGGCACGCGAAGCGCGCCGTTGGTGCTGAAACCGGCGGGTGCCGCCAGGTCACGGACCGAAAGCCTGAGGCGATGGCGGCCCGGCAACAGCTTGAGCAGACCCTGGAAGATTACGCTCTCGTCCCGACGTGAGGTCTCGCGAAAGCTCGCGACCCGTACCTCCGCGGTCTCGTCGATCCGTGCGGCTGGCGCCAAGCTGTCGCCAACGATGGCCTCGACCCGGTAGCGAGCGACGAAGCCGGTCGACTCGCGCCGAAACCGCAACGCGCTATTGGGCATCGACAGCGCCAGGACGGCGAATGAGCTGTCGCCGGGGCCGGGGAGGAAGACGAAGCGACCGACGGCGGGGAAGCGATCGGAACCGACGATAAAGCCGAGCTCGCGGTACAGGCGCAGCGCGTCGGGAGTACGTGAGCGGACGGTCCACGAGTCGGGCCGGGTGGCCTGGGCGAGCGGGCCGGCCGGGGCGCAGCTCGCGGTGGCCAGTCCCGCAGCCAGCAGCGGGGCCAAAAAAAGGCCACCGCTCGGGTGGCCTTTCCTGCGGGAGTTGGCGCGTTCCGGGACGCTCACACCGTGCTCGTCTTCGCCTCGATCTCGTGCAGCGCGTCGATCATTTTCTGGGCGCTCTCTTCCATCTCGATGACCAGGCGGTCGATCTGCGTGACGAAGTAGTTATGCGCGATATTGATCGGGATCGCGATCGTCAGGCCGCTCGCCGTGGTGATTAGAGCGACCTTAATGCCGCCCGCCACTGTGGTCGCCTCCACCTCGCCCGCGATCTCGATCGCCTGGAACGCCTGAATCATCCCGATCACCGTGCCCAGGAAGCCGGTGAGCGGAGCGACGTTCGCCAGGGTCGCCAGCCAAACCAATCCGCGCTCGAGACCCGCCAGCTCGATCAGGCCCGCGTTCTCGATCGCCTTCATCACCCGCTCGGTGCCCTCTTCGTGCCGGCGCAAACCGGCGGCGAGAATGGCCGCGGCAGGAGCCTTGGACTCCTGGCAGCGCCGCATCGCCTCCTGGATGCGGTGCTCGGCCAGCAGCTGGTCGGTCTCGGCCAGCAGCGTGCGATTGCGCCCGCCCTTGATCTGCAAATCGATGAACTTCCAGATGATGACCAGGGCGCCGGCGACCGCGAAGAACAACAGCGGCCACATCATGAAGCCGCCGTCTCTAAACGTCTGAATGAGGTCGAGCTTCTGGCCTTGGCCGAGGGCCTGGATCGCGTAGAGCGCGGACAGGGTGATACCGCTCAACTTGAACCTCCTGGGCTTACAGCGGCTTCCTTCGCGCCACCGTAGATGTTGATTCCGGTTAGGGTTGGGGAATAGCGGAGGCTAACCTAGAGAGCCGCCGCCGGGATTGTCAAGGCTAGTGGCGGCGGCCCCTGAACACCCCCGGTCAGGGGGCGGCAGACGACCGCCACAGCCCCAGGCGCCTCGGTCAGGCCTTGTGGCAGGCGGCCGCGGAGCCGCCGGGGCGAGGCTCCAGCACGGGCGTTGCGGTGCGGCAAGACGCGTCCACGGCGGGGTGGGGACAGCGCGGGTGAAACGGGCAGCCGGGTGGTGGGTCAGCGGGATTCGCCACCTCACCGCTGAGCGCGATCCGTTTGCGCGGGCCGCCGCCCGGCACCGGCACGGCGGAGAGCAGCGCCTGGGTGTAAGGGTGTAGCGGGGTTTCGAACAGCGACTCCGAGTCCGCCAGCTCGACTATCTTGCCGAGATACATCACCGCTACCCGGTCGGCGATATGCCGTACCACCGACAGGTCGTGGGTGATGAACAGGTAAGTCAAAGCAAAGCGGTCCTGCAGCTCGGCCAGCAGGTTGAGAACCTGAGCCTGGACCGAGACGTCGAGGGCCGAGACCGGCTCGTCGGCGACGATGAACTCGGGCTCGACGGCCAGGGCCCGGGCGATACCGATGCGCTGGCGTTGGCCGCCGGAGAACTCGTGGGGGTACTTGTGGGCATCGTCCGCGTGTAGCCCCACGGCGTCCAGCAACTCGACGATCCGCCGCTCCGCCTCGGTACCTCGGGCCAAGCGATGCACGGTCAGAACCTCGCGCAGCATGGCCCCGACCGTCATTCGTGGGTTGAGAGAACCGAACGGATCCTGGAAGATGATCTGGGCACGGCGGCGAAACGGTTTGAGCGCATCGCGATCCAGCTCGAGCACGGGAGATCCGTCGAAGAGCACGCGGCCGCCGGTGGGTGAAAGCAGGCGAAGGATGAGGCGCGCCGTCGTGCTCTTGCCGCAACCCGACTCCCCCACGAGGGCCAGCGTCTCGCCCCGGCGGATCTGGAACGACACGCCGTCGACGGCTCGCACCTGACCGACCGCTCGCCCTAACAACCCTTTGCGGATCGGAAAATGCTTGGCCAGCTCTTCGACGACGACCAGCGCCCCGTCACCAGAAACCGCTGCGCCCGCCCGGTTCACCGCGCCCTCAAGCCGGGTCATCACCCCGCCTCGCGAATCGCCCCGCCGTCCCAGCCGCCGGCCCGCCGCTCCGGCTCCTCCCCCAGCCAGCAACGTGCGGTGTGAGCCCCTTCGGGAAGGGGGGGTGGCTCCTCCCGGCAGCGATCCCAGGCGTAAGGGCAGCGCGGATGAAAGCGGCAGCCGGCCGGCCAGCGCTTCGGGTTGGGCACCCCGCCGGTGATGACGGCGAGCCGCGGCAGCTTCCGCGTGACGCGGGGGATCGAACGCAGCAGCCCCTCCGTGTAGGGGTGACGCGGCCGGCTGAACAAGGCGTCGGTCGCGCCGCTCTCGACGACGTGTCCCGCATACATGACGATCACCCGATCGGCGATTTCCGAGACGACTCCCAAGTCGTGGCTCACGAAGATCATCGCCATGCCCAGGCGCTGCTGAAGGTCCGCCAGCAGTTCGAGGATCTCGGCCTGAATGGTTACATCAAGAGCGGTGGTCGGCTCATCGGCGATGAGGACTGCCGGCTCGCAGGCGAGCGCCATGGCGATCATGGCTCGCTGGCGCATGCCACCGGAGAACTCGTGGGGGTAATCGTCCACGCGCCGCTCCGGGCTGGCGATCCCGACCAGGCGGAGCATCTCGATGGCGCGCTCGCGGGCTAGGTCGGCGGTGGCGCGCCAGTGCACCCGAACCGCCTCGGCGATCTGGTCGCCGATCGTCCAGACCGGGTTGAGGCTGGTCATCGGCTCCTGAAAGACCATCGAGATCTCGTTGCCACGGATCCCGCGCAGCTCTTCGGCAGAGAGCCCGGTAAGATCGCGGCCCTGGAATGAGATCCGCGAGCCCGGCTCGATGCGGCCCGGCGGATCGATCAGGCCCAGGAGCGACAGGCACGCCACCGTCTTGCCGCAGCCGGACTCGCCGACGATGCCCAGCGTCTCGCCCGCATCCACCGAGAAGCTCACGCCGTCCACGGCCCGCACCAGGCCATCTGTGACGTGAAAGAAGGTGTGCAGGTTCTCCACCCGCAGCAGCGACCCGCTCACTGACGCATCCTCAGGCGCGGGTCGAAGGCATCGCGCAGACCGTCACCCAGAAGGTTGAAGGCCACCACCGTGATGACGATCGCCAGGCCGGGAAAGGTGGCCACCCACCAGGCCTGCACCAGGTACTCGCGGCCCCCGTTGATCATGTTGCCCCAGGACGGCGTCGGCGGCGGCACGCTCAGACCCAGAAACGAGAGCCCCGCCTCGATAAGTATGATATTGCCGAGGCCTAGAGTCGCGGCCACGATCACCGGCCCCAGCACGTTGGGGATGATGTGCTTGAAGATAATGCGGGGCGCGCTCAGACCCAGGGCGTGAGCCGCCTGGATGAAATCGCGCTGGCGCAGCGACAGCACGTCGCCGCGCACGATACGCGCCGTCGATGGCCAGAGCGTCAGCCCCAGCACCAAGACGACCAGCGTGATCGACGGCTCGAACAGAGCGATCACTGTGATCAGCAGCACCAGGCGCGGGAACGAGATGAGCATGTCGACCAGCCGCATCAGAACCGTGTCCACCATACCCCCAAAATAGCCGCTCACCGCGCCGACCACGGTTCCAATCGTGATCGAGATGCCGACCGCGATAAAGCCGATCGAGAGGCTGATACGCGCGCCGTACAGCACGCGGCTGAAGACATCGCGTCCGAAGCGGTCGGTCCCCATCAGGTGGTCGAAGGAGGGGGGTTGGTGCCGGGTGGCGGCGATGTCCTCGAAGGCGCTGGGATCGAAGGGAGCCAGGTAGGCGCTGAGCAGGGTGGCCAGATACAGGGCGATCATGATGTAGAGGCCCAGCACCGCCACGCGGCTCTTCTTGAATTCCCGCCAGGCGATGGCCCAGCTCGAGACGCCGCTCGGCTCGGCGCTTTTCGCACGCAGCTCCTCTGCCAGCCCCAGTCCCCAGGCCAGGGCGAGTCCTCCGACCAGAGTGGCGAAGGCGACCCACCGATCGACACCTCCGCCGCTGAAGGTCACCTGCACCCGGTCGAAGGCGAAGATGAGGACGGCCAGCAACCCCAGCGCCAGCGCGAACATCGCGATGCCCAGCTGGCGGCGGCCCCGAAGCAGATGAGGCAGCCCCGGCAGCAGAACTGCGGCGGCGTGGGCTTTGCTCGCCGTCCCGCTCCGGCGCGCGGCCGTGGCGTCCTTATTCATAGCGGATCCGCGGATCGACGACGGCATAGAGCACGTCAGCGACCAGGTTGGCGATCACGACCATGACCGCGAAGATGAAGCTGGTCGCCATGACCAGCGGGTAGTCGCGCTGGTAGATGGCGTCCACGATCGTTCGTCCCATGCCCGGCCAGGCGAACACCACTTCGACCAGCACCGCGCCGCTGAACAGGAACGGCAGATAGAGACCCAGCAGAGTGATGATGGGCAGCAGCGCGTTCTTGAGGGCGTGCTTGAGGATGACGGCGCGTTCGGGAAGGCCCTTGGCCCGGGCGGTCCTGATGTAATCCTGGCGGATGACCTCGAGCATCGAGCTTCGCATGTAGCGGGCGACGCTGGCGGCGGAGGAAACGCCGAGCGCGATCGAGGGGAGTACTAGGTGTCGCAGGTGATCGGCCAGCCTGCCCCAGCCGCTCATCATGTCATAGTTGACGCTGGTCATGCCGGAAGCCGGGAAACGGAGCGCCGTGGGCCACCAATCGATCTGGTGCACCTTGTAGGCGAGCAGGAGGATCAGCATCAAGCCGAGCCAGAAGCTGGGCATCGAATAGATGAACAGCGCCCCGAGCGTCAGCGCATTATCGAGCAGCGAGTACTGGCGCACCGCCTGGACGATTCCGATGGCGATGCCGATGGCGAAGATGAGCAGCAGCGAGGTGCCGCTGAGCAGCAGCGTGTTGGGAATCCGTTCCGCGAGTATCGTCGCGATGGGCCGGCTCTGGCTCAGGCTGTAGCCGAAGTCGCCGGTGAGGAAGCTCTTGAGCCAGCGCACGTACTGGATGTGAATCGGCTGGTCCAGCCCCCAGTTGCGACGCATCTGCTCCAGCACCTCCGGCGCCACGCTGGGATTGAGGTACATGGCGGTGGGGTCGCCCGGTGCGGCGTGCAAGATGAGGAAGACCAGGGTCAGGATCCCGAATAGCAGCGGGATGGCTTGGAGAAGGCGGCGGCCTATGTAGGCGGTCATCGGCGACGATCGGCCGGATCGATCCACCAATCCTTCACGTTGACGAGGTCGCCGCGAATATCCATGCGGACGTCGCGCACCCGATCACGAACCGCGTTGGCCCGCACATCATAGTACAGGAAGGTGTACGGCTGGTCGCGTCGCATGATCTCCTGGTACTCGCGCCAGAGCGGCAAAGCCTGGGCGCGATCCTCGATCTGCGTCACCCGATTCAACAGCGAGTCCACCCGCGGGTTGCAGTAGCCGGCCCACTGGAAGGCGCCCTCGAGCTGCGCACAGGCGAACAGCGGGCGGTCGTCGAGGTTGAACTGGGCGCTCCACCCGAGCACGAAAGCGTCGAATGGTCTCTCGGGGCTCATGATGTCCCGACCCAGGCTTTGCGCCTCCTGCACCTGCGTGCGCACCTCGACACCCACCTTGGCCAGGTCACTCTGCACCAGGGTCATGATGTCCTCGCGGGTCGGGTTGGGATTGGTCCTGAGCTCGAAGGATGCCTTCACGCCGTCTCGCTCACGGACCCCATCTCCGTCGCGGTCGATCCAGAGAGCCGCGTCCAGCAGCGTTCGCGCGCTGTCCGGATCGTAAGGCAGCGGCTGAAGCTCGCGGTCAAAGGCCCAGTGAAAGGGTGGGATCGGACCTTTCGCCACCTGCCCCAGACCGCGCCGGACGCTCTCGACGATCGCCCGCCGGTCGATGGCGAGCGTCAGCGCCCGCCGCACGGCTGGATCGGAGAACAGCGGCCTCCGACCGTTCCAATTGATGAAGGCGTAGTTGCGGTTGGGATACGTGATCACCCGCGCCGCCGGGCGCTTCACGATCTCCGGGACCTGACCGGGCGCGACGATCAAATAGACGTCGACCTCCCCGGCGAGGAACTCGGCGAGGCGCGTCGTCGGCTCGGCGATATGGCGGTAGATGAGGCGGTCGAGGTACGGCCGCCCGCCCAACGCCGCTGGGAATTCGGTGTTTGCCTCGAACACCCAGCGATCACCGGCCCGGTGCTCCACGAAACGGAACGGACCGTTGCCCACCGGGCTCTCGCTGCCGAACGGATGAACCTTCAACTGCGCCGCCGGCACGTCGCCCAGCAGGTGAGCGGGCATCGGTGGGATGAGGCGCCAGGGATCCAGGAACCCCGGATGCCGCTTCAAGTAGAGGGTGATCGTGAGCGAGTCCCGGACCACGGCGCTGTCGTAGAGAGCGAGCCGGGATGCCTGAGGGTAAGCAGTTTGAGGGTCCTTGATCCGATCGAAAGTGAACTTGACGTCGTATGCCGTGCTGGGAGCGCCATCGTGCCAGCGCACGTCGTCCCTCAGTCGGAAGGTCAGTTGAATCGCGTCGCCGGCGGAGGAGGTGTCCCAGCTCTCCGCCAGGTACGGGCTGGGCTGGAGGTCTTCGTCGAAGCGGATCAACGTCGTGAACAGCGCGAACACTTGAAGCTCGTTGGCGATCTCGTCGATGCTCGCGAAGTGGTTCATCGAGCTGGATTCGGACAGCGAGGCCACAACCGCCGTCCCCCCAAAACGCCGTTCCGCGGAAACGCCGCCCTCCCGCGACGACCCGCCGTCGCCCTCACCGCAGCCGGCCACCAGCAGGCCGGCGACCAATCCAGCGATCAGCCGCGCTTCACGCATGACATCCAGCTCCATACGGCTCAGTACCTTCGCCGGCCCGCCGGTATCCACCAGTCCGCGATGTTCACGAGCGTCCCGCGCGCGTCCATCTCGGCGCCCTCGATACGGTCCGATACCGCCGCCAGCTCATCCAGCCACATGAGGAAAGTAAACGGTTGGGCTTCCTG
>JABAOH010033775.1_pt3 | contig 12539 bp, 7 predicted proteins | sample 7062181 | NCBI WGS metagenome assembly JABAOH01 (sample SAMN14538630, study PRJNA623070) | marine sediment metagenome | biome: marine biome [ENVO:00000428]; feature: marine pelagic biome [ENVO:01000023]; material: deep marine sediment [ENVO:00002113]; isolation source: pool of 5 deep marine... | reverse complement strand
TACCGGCAGATAGCCCACAAGATCATAGCCCTTGCGCAGATTGGACAGGTACTCCTGATGCGTCTTGGGTCTGGGGAGATTCCAATACATGGGGAGCTTGGTGCCTTGAGGGTACTTCTGCGCAGGCATGACATAAATCAAACCCATGATGTCGCCGTCACACGAGCTGCTCATCAGAACCGAACCATCGGACGTCGCCTTTTTGCCGGCCAGAATGGTCGAGCATGCGAAGCCCTCCCGGGGCGTCCAGGCAAGCGATCCTATAAGCCCAATCAGAACGATAAATCTCGTGGACCTGTTATTGATATTGAAAACATTCATAACTGTGCTCCTTTAGAACCTCAAGGGGTAAGCCTTATCACTGCGAGGTTGTCCTGAGCTGGCTGACTTACTCCACGATGTTAACAATACCTTTGCAGATGTCAAGGCGGGGCTACCTTCGGCAGACCTATCAACAACTCTTGGGCCGATTCCACTCGCACCAGGCAGAGGACCTCCGGAAAGAGTGCAGATTCAATTCCAGATTACGGCGGTCCTTCTCGACCTCATGAGGTCTTTCCCATATAGGGGCCGGCAGCCGGGCCGAAACGACCGGACTTGGGCGGTCCGCCGAGGCGTCCTCGTCTTCGGCCCGCTCCCGGTCTTCGCCGTTCGCCACCGGGCGGCGGTCTTCTCTGCGCGGGAGCGTCGGGATCGTAGTCGGGATTGGGCTTGGGCATGGCGGCGCCGACTTGCTGGAGATATTTCACGAGGCGCCGGCGCATCATTTCGGCCTTCTCTGGCAGTTCTTTCGAAAGATCGTTTTGTTCGCCGATGTCCTTCCTTATGTTGAAGAGTTTTAGTTCGTTTGTCTCGTAAAACTTCATGAGTTTGTAGTCGCCGATAAAGATAGCCGATTGGGGGGTCTTGCCTTGGCCTCCCTGGCCGTAGTGAGGATAGTGGAAGACCACTTCCTCGCGCAGACGTTTGACGTTGTCCTCTCCCGAGGCGAAAAGCGGCTTCAGGCTACCGCCCTCCATACCCTCGGGGAGTGGCTCTTCGACGCCCGCCAGTTCGCAGAAAGTCGGGAACAGGTCCCATCCCACGACGCGCTGGCCGCGGAAGGTGCCCGCCTCGACGCCGGGGCCGCGGACGATCAGAGGAACGCGGATTCCGCCCTCCCAGAGCGTTCCCTTCCCCAGGTTCAACGGCGTGCAGGGCGAAAAGCGGGGCCCCGCGCCGTTGTCGGACATGTAAACGATGTAAGTGTTATCGGCGATTCCCAATTCCTCAATTTTTTTCAGGATCATACCAACGCCCGCATCCAGGTCCTCGGTCATCGCAGCGAAGATAGGATTCGAATGGATCTCACCCTTGGGGCGATCGGCCAATGCCTCCTCGGTCTCCTTTCGGCTTAGCAGCGGACCGTGGACGGCGTAGTGCCAGAGTTGCAGGTAAAAAGGGCGTCCCTCCTTGACGTTCTTCTCCATGAAGTTCGACCCACGCTCGGTAATTCCGAATATATCCTTCGGGTTGGGATCGGCGGCTCCGCCATCTTCATTGTCCGTCGGGCCGTCGTGCACATCGAAGCCATGCTCGCCGGGACCGGCTGTGCCCAGGTGCCATTTCCCGAAATAAGCCGTCGCGTAGCCCGCACCCCTGAGAACCTCGCCAATGGTGGTTTCGTCGGGCGGAAGTGTGTTCGTGCTCGGCGCCTGTTCGACTTTTTCCCACACCCAAGGCTTCCGGTTCCTGCCGACGTTCGTCATCCCCAACTGGGCGGGGCTCTTGCCCGTCAGGAAGCTCGCGCGTGAGGGCGTGCACATCGGCGCCGGGGCGTAGGCGTCGCTGAAGCGCAGGCCCTCTCTTGCCAGACGCTCCAGGTTGGGCGTGTGGTAGTAGTCGCTCTTGGAGTTCGGTATGTACGGATGCATCTGGATCGAGAGTCCGTTCCAGCCTTGGTCATCAGAGAGAATAAAGACGATATTGGGTCTAGGTTGTTGCGTAGTCTTCTCTCCGAGCAGAGGTACTGCTGGAACCGATGCAGTTACTACGCTCAGGGCAGTGAGTTTTATGAATTCCCGTCTTTTCATGCTTTTGTGTTCCTTGCTGTTATTGGTTATCATATGCCGCCACCGCGACGCCCTGGTGGCGGGCCTTGTGGCGCTTCTTCAACTAAAATGTAACCGTCGCCGTTTCTATCCAATTGACTGAAATGCTCGGCAGGTCCGTCAAATTCGACCTTCGAAACTTCTCCGTAACCGTTCTTGTCAAGGCGCCGAACAAAATCTCCGCCCCAAGAGCCTCGCCCTTGACGTATCCCGGAGTTCCCGCCCCTGTCAGACGCCATGCCTGGCCTCGGCCTTCCATTCTGCTGCCCTTTGAACTTACGGCGCCTTGGTGCCTGCTGCATCTCAACCTTTGGCCCGGTGGTCCGCACTTTTGCAGCGCCGCCTCTGACACATCGAACGAAATTATCTATCCGGATCACATCCCCTTGCGGGCCTCGGCCGTGCGGAAACCTCGATGCATCACCCGATTTGGGATCGCTGCGTTGCGAACCGGCACCGTGGACATCCATCAGCGTGTACTGGCCACTCCGCCTGTTCCACATCCAGCCAAATGACCTGCCAAACGCAACATAGGCCGCAGTACTGGCCCTGGAGAGGCTGGCATGAGTCGTCCCGCTCCAGTAATAAGGATAATCCTTTTGGCCGTTTTCGGCAATAAACGAAGTCGTCTGAAAAACTGGATCAATCGTCGCCGAATTCGTCGTAGCTGGCGAACGTGTATAATCCACAATGCTCTGAAGCTCCTTTACGTTGGGCAGCCGCCAGTCTGAATACCCTGCGTACTTCAGGTTCTCGGCCCAATCAAGCGCCTCCTGCCAGTTCAATTTTCCGTCCTTATTCTTACCCGCCTTGAGCTTGCCGCTGTCTACTTTCATCCACATCAGCCCGGTAGCCTTATCTGTCACCGTACCGTCGCCATTGTCTTTGAAAGCATTCTTCCCATAGCTCTTGTTGCCGCGCACATAAAGAACATGAAGTGTCTTATCTCCATAACCGCGCGGCCTTCTTATGCCGTAACCTTTAATTCGCCCATCGGCAAAATTTACGCCGAACATAGTCTCAGCGCCACGCATGGTGGTGCTGACGTATTTTGTGCTGGTAGCAAACTGCGAATCGATGATACGCTCACCACGGTCAGGGTTGCCGTACTGGAACCTGAAATACTTCCTGTCAATAAATGGCTGCTGCCTGGAGGTATCTTGGCTCATCGGATCCGGATCGGTGCCACTGAAAAGAATGAGCGAGTAGAGTTCTTTGATGGTCGGCAGCCGCCAATCCTTGTAGCCAGCGATCCTGCATTTAGAAGCCCCTGCAACGGCCTGAGCGAATGTCATTTTTTCGCCGGGATCGCCCTGCCACATCAGTCCTGTGTTCAAGTCTGTCACCGTGCCGTCCCCGTTATCTTTATAAGCAGGCTCATTGCCGATGTACTGCGCATCCTGACCGAAAAAAGCGGCGCCAGCTTTAGGGAATTCTATTTCTGCATTGTTGCTGTAACACCTGACTTGGGCCGTATCGACGATCGTGTACGGGACTCTGTCGGCTGATGCATCTGCTACCGATACGCCCGGAATCCAAGTGAGAATAATCATGTATAGGACCACAGGTATGTAACAATGAAGCCATACTTTTTCTTGGGTAGTATTATTCGGATGTTCAATCATTAGAATCCTCCTATCTTCACGTTATTTACGATTCACATCGATATAAGACGCATCCAAAGAGCGGCTTTATTGCAATACCCGGCAAAAACCTTTTTCGTCATACACCAGTAGTGCAGACGCACAGCCCCTTCATTCAGTAAGTGGCCGGGAAATGGGTTTGGTTACAGTTGAAAAGCTTTTTTCGCAAACGCAACCGGGTCAAAATATACGGCAAAGACCTAAATCCCGATCAAAACTCCCATCCACCCTAACAAAAATTGTGATGTTGTCAAGCAGGGCATTGTTCGTGCTCGTGTTGGCAAGAATACAAACTCTAACCGCTCGGGACGGACAGCCCGTGTGGGGGGCCAGTTCGGGCACGAAGCTCGTTCTTTCACACTTCACCTCAATCAGGTTATGTTAGGAGAGTTTTTGATTAGTTCTTCAATAACCGATTTACTTCCACTTTATATGTCAGCGCCACTTTGCCCACGAAGGCGGCCGAAACTGAAATCAGGACTGTATATATCCTCAATACAGAAGAACATTGCTCGGCGCACGCATATCGAGACCAAGGTTGACACGCGCTCTTTGCTTTCAATCAGAAATAGAGAGAGACAACCGAAAGCCTGAACAGGTATTGGACGGCAGCTATGGAATCTTTGGTCTACTTGTGCGATTGAGTGAACGTGAGAAGGTTTTGAAACCTCTGCCCAAGGGCTTTGCTTATTGTCTAAGAACAACCGGGGCCTATGCAGAATCAATCAGTATAGGCACCGACCTCATGCAAATCCCTCTGTCATTCCAGCAAAAATAATATTTTACTCTGCAGGAGTATCTCCAGGTCGATACAGCCGAATGTCGTCAAAGTACATCGTACCTAAAGCCCCAGATGTTGTTGTGTTGCCTTTGGTGCCTATGCCGATACCAATGTTATTGACATTGGCCAGGTCCACGCCCTGGTCTGCAAACGCCTGCAGGTCAATTCTCCATTCGGTCCACTCTTCTATCAATGACGCATCCGGATTCTCGTAATAGACCACAGCGCTGCCATTGAGAACCACGTACACCGGCTCAGGATCGTTGCTTGTTATCCCAATATCCTGGTTCATCCACTGCTGCTGACTGACGTTACCGGTGATACTGACGTTGGAGAATTGGGCCTCGCACGTTGCATCGGTGTTATTTGAAGTCACTGCCAAACCCACATAGACATTCGCGCTCATCTGGATATTCTCCGTCGTAGCTTCCTCTACCGGTACCCAAGTGGAGCCATCAGCCGAATGCGAAACAGTAAAGTTGCCGCCGAAGTCACGCTCCAACTTCACCCAGTGCGGTGCAGTGACCCCAATCTGGTTTGTGTTGAAACTGCCGCCGTTTGTATTGAAACGACCCTCGGAGGCAACCCCGCTACCGGGCGTAACACATGCAAAGGCGTGTTTGGAGCCCGGCTCCAGCGTCTCACGAATCATAACGCCGGCCTTGGCCCATGGGTCCGTGTTACTGACGCTCAAGACCCTCGCTATAATCGAGCCGGGGCCGGTGGCGATATTACTTGCCAACGGCTTATTGGCCGACCACGCGGCTCTCCCGCTGTGCTACTCCAAACAGGCTGGGGTTTTGCCAGGAATAATTGTCGTCGCTATACCAACGCAAGAGGGTTTCGCGGCCGCCGGCAGAGTCATTGTCATTGATCTGCACTTCGAATCCAAACTGAGACAGGGCAGTACCTTTCAGTTAACCCCGCCCAAAACAATACGACCCCTTCATACAACAGTAGCCGAATCTGAAGATAAAGGATGGGAGCCACATGCATCATGTGGCTCCCCTATATAACAATATTTCTACTCATCCTTGGATAAAGCCAGGATGAGAACTATCCGCAGGTACTACTTGGCATAGACACTGACATTGTCGAAGAGAACATCGTAGCTACCTACACGACAGCATTGACCAGGCTTGATCACTAAGAAGATGTCCACCTCGGTGCCAGCCTCTCCTGGAGGAACGTACAGACCCGTGCCGTCACCGACTTGGAAAGACTGAGAGCCGTCTGCAAACAGGCCGTCGAATCCGATAAAGTCCGCAATGTTGCTGCCCCAGGCATCAATGTTAAATATCTTGTAGGGCGGATTCCAGTCGATGGTTTGCTCGGGGACTGGATCCGGTTCTTCCGGACTCATGTAGATCTGGAACCAGGTTCCAGAAGGCGAGGCCGGGGTGGCGTCCAGGATCTTGATTGCCGAACTGACCATGTACTCCTGACCGGCGACCAGGGTGAGCTTCTGGTAGACGATGGGACGGGATTCGCCGGTGTCGGCGGACGCAATGCGCAGGCAGGGTGCTACACCCTGAGATGGAGCGTCGTCCATAAAGGCCGGATCGATCGTCGTCACTGCGGGCACGGTGTGCTCGAGGATAACCCAAGCGGATGCGTCGTCAAAGCCACCGTTCTGGACCAGATTGGTAGGAGCTGCTGCGACTTCGTATGCACCGATGTCATAGGCTGCGCCTTGCGGACGCGGGTCACCGTTATAGTCGGTCGTCACGCCTTCAGCCGAGACGTCCACACCTGCATCGATGACCGGTGAACCTGCACCTGGGACGTAATTGGCATCCAACAGGGGGTCGGTCAGAACGCTTCCCGTCTCTGATCCTTTGTTCTGGATGCGCATTTCGCTAGTCCCGTCCGCTTTCAGATTGTTGAAGAACAGGCAATTCGTCGCCGCGATCGTAAAATCGTTGTTGCGGCAACTTAGGATGCTATCGTTATTGGCACCGGAGCCAAACGTGTTGTTAGCGAAGATACAGTTGACGACTTCTGTGGTATCAGCCATTTCGTCATCGACCCCATCATTGTCGCCGTCCGCTGCAGAGGCATTGTTGTAGATAAGGTCCTGGTCTTCCTGGTGGTTGCCCACGAATGTGCAGTTGATGAACTTACTGTTCCTTCTGGTCTCAATCATCCGGTCGGGTGAGTTGTCAGCTTTTGTGATGTTGTTCACAAAAACGCAGTTTGTGACCGTGGCCTCGTTTTGGTCCTCGTTTGGGAACGACAGGACGTTACCGTTGTCCCAGGATGTGTTTGCTTCGAACCAGCACGCGTCGAGGCGGACCACGATACCCTGGGCGGCTGCTTGTATCGCACCGCCATCGTCTTCTGCGTTGCCGTTTAGGAAGACACAACGGTTACAAATGAGCGTGGTGCCGGGAGTGATGAATCCACCCACGGGAGTACTGCCTTGCGCCCTGATATGACCACCGTCGCCGTCAGCACCTTCCTCAGAAACGGAAGTTGGAGAACAGGCATAGTTGCCGTCAAAGAGACAGTCGTTCATGGTCACCACGGAAAGCCCCGCAACGCTGGCTGCGCCCCCGTCATCACCATCAACCGGCGTAGAGTTATTCAGGAACTCACAGTTCTGAATGGTGCCGACCGCGCCATTGCCGCAAAAGACCGCGCCACCGTCACGATTCTTGTCATCATTTAACACCAAGTGGCCGGCGCTGCCGACGGGATTGCCGTCGAGGTAAGCCTGAAGCTCCACATCGGTGAGATTATCGTCGGCACTACCACTGAGGATGTCGAACCACCCGGGGTTCTCCGCAACGCCGCCGTTCTCTCCCTGCGCGGTCGCGAGCGTATAAGGCGTGCCAGTGTAGTTGTTGAGCAGGTCGCGGGCGGCACTCAAGATATCCCGGCGTTCTACGGTGTCCGCAACGCAGTTTTGGATGGTCATCCCATCCAGAACCCAGTCCTTCGGACCGGTGGTGTTAGGCACGCTGAGACCGTCTGCATCGACCTGGCCGTTGGTGGCGCCGCGGTCGCCCCATGCAACGAAGGCGCGAGTAACGTTGTTACCGTCGATGATGGTCAGCCCCGCCCCGGCGCCCTGGTAGGTGACACCATCTTTGATTTCGATCTGCCCGGTGAGAACGAAGGTTCCGGCGGCGATCTCAATAGTATCGCCGGCCACAGCGGCCGCGTTCGCCGCCGCGATGTCTCCACCGGCATCCACAGGGATCGTGGCTCCACCACCGATCAATTTCACGTTGTCGATGTAATAATTCCCCGCCGTAGTGACACTACCCATGTTCGTGGAGAAGATTATCTGCATCCATGTGGCACCGGTCGCGTCATAGCCCGAGATGTCCCAGGTAAGCGTCCTCGTCTGATCACCCCAGCCGGGATCCCAGCTGCCAGGGTAGTCCGGATTGACCACGTCGGTGGGTGTATACTGCGCCCAACCACTCGGGCCATCGCTGTTTATAGCTAACTCCTTGAAATTGACCCATATGCCGGATTGTGGGTCCCATTCCGAAGCAACCCATGTGATGTCAGCCGAAATAGTATGATAGTTAGCAAGGTCCACAAGACCCTCCCGCATCACTGCCCAGGAAAAAGCGTTCGTTGGTGCGGTTACAGCGAGACTCTGGCTACCCGACGTGGCTCCGATGTTACTTAGAGCTATTGTTGATGTCCCCTCCCACGTCAGAGCCCAACCGTCCATACTACCTTCAAAGTCGCCTATCACAACATCGGCGTAACTTGTGTATGCGAAGGATAGCACCAAAACTAAAGAAACCAGATGAATCATTTTCTTACACATAATACACCTCCTTAAAAAATAGTTAAAATATAGAAACAGATAATAGAGATTCTTACCTTCGTTTCATTCGGACATATATCTGCCCAAGACAATTCCCCATGATTTGACACCACCTCCTTTCTTCCTTCTCGCTTCAAAACCTGACATGAATTACTAATTGAAAAGCGAGAGCCTTAAAAAAAGACTATTTGAGATTTCAGCTTCTTAAAAGATTAAAAGCCCACCGATGTCAGCTATTTGTACTTATACCATATCAGCTACCTTGTGTCAAGGATAATATCGGAACAAGACCCAGCGGGGGTCAAGTCCGTATTTCCCCGTAAAAGTATCCTTTAACTGCATTCCTGCTCTCGGCCTTCGCGGTGACAAGTTTGCACCTATGAAAGCAGGTGCACAAATGACAGCTTCTCATAGATTCCTCCTCTATTCGCTCTAATAGTCTTTGAAACTTCTCATCCACTGCGGCCAGTCTTCGGGTCGGACGTTGCCGGCGATGGTCCAGGGGCCGGCGGTGTCGAAGGTTCGGCTCCACTTGAGGACCCAGAGCTCTTTCAGGCCGATTTTCCTCGCGGACCAATCTAAGAAAAGGCCGTTGATATGTCCTGGGTGGCGATTTATGCACGAGAACTGCATTTGATTCGAGCGGGCCCCGTCGTAAGCGGGAGGTGCGTTTGTCGAAGCCGGGTTGATCGCCACATACATACAATCGACAAACACCGGGACGTTATCTGCGCCTTTTACGCCGATTTTCCTCCAGTACTCCGAGCCGGTCTTGTTGAGAATGTAGCGGTTCATGGCATAGCTGCCGAAGAATCCTTCTTTCGGCACCCAGGAACCTCCCCAGCCCCAGTCCGAGTCGCCCGCCCCCGCCTTCCAGCCCCAGGTGCCGTACGGACCTGTGTGACGGTCGGGATTCCGGGCAGCCGGGCAGCAGCGCATCATTGGGTCGCTATAGTATGGCTGATAGAATTGCGGCCACATCTTTTGGTAATTTTGCCCGAAAGGTCTGTTGTGGAAATAGCCTTCGTTGTCGCTGGTGTACATCGCGAGGATAAGGGCCCATTGTTTGAGCTGGCCCTGGCAGGCGGTGGTGCGGGCCTGCTTCTTGACCCGATTCAAGGCTGGCATCAAGATAGCCATCAACAAGGCGATAATGGCAATGACTACCAGAAGCTCGATTAACGTGAATCCGATTCGTCTGTTCATAATGACTTCGCATCTTAGTTATATGAAAATCGCCGACACAGAGACTATTTATATCGTTTTCGCGGCTCAGAATCAAGAGAGAAAGCTTCTTGTATCGCATCTCGCAAAGCTTATTTCGTCACATAAAACCACAAATCAGAAATAGCTTTTACTCTGCGGCAGCATCTCTCGGTCGATACAGCCGAATGTCGTCAAAGTACATCATACCTGAACCGCCAGACGTTGTCGTGTTGCCTTTGGTGCCGATGCCGATACCGATGCTATTGACATTGGCCAGGTCCACGCCCTGGTCTGCAAACGCCTGCAGGTCGATTTTCCATTCGGTCCATTCACCTATCAATGGCGCATCTGGATTATCATGATAAATCACAGCGTTGTCATTGAGAACCACGTACACCGGCTCAGGATCGTTGCTTGTTATCCCAATATCCTGGTCCATCCACTGCTGCTGACTGACGTTACCGGTAATACTGACGTTTGAGAATTGGGCCTCGCACGTTGCATTGGTGTTATGTGACGTCACAGCCAGACCTATATAGGCATTCGCGCTCATCTGGATGTTTGCCTTTGTAGCGTTCTCTACCGGTACCCAGGTGGAGCCATCAGCCGAATGGGAAACAGTAAAGTTGCCGCCGAAGTCACGCTCCAACTTCACCCAGTGCGGTGCAGCGATCCCTGCCTGGTTCGTGCTGAAACTATCGCCGCCCGTACTGACACGACCCTGGGATGCGACCCCGTTGCTGGGCGTGATATATGCAAAGGCATGTTTTGAGCCCGGTTCCAGCGTCTCACGAATCATAACGCCGGCCTTGGCCCATGGGTCAGTGTTACCGATGCTCACGACTCTTGCTATAATCGAGCCGGGGCCGGTGAGCATCTTATAGGCATAGTGGAACTCATCAGATGTGTCCCAGATATCAGCACCGGAGCCGGTTATTGTATAGGTGCCGACAGATCCTTCCAGGAAGCCGCCGGAATAGGCTGGATAACCTCTAAACCACAGCGACAATTCCTTAATTCCTTCCCTGGTCCAGTCCCGCTCAGAACCACCGATAGCCCTCTGGGCTTCTGAATATTTCATGTCGTTGTCGTAGGAGAATGGCATCGACTGCCCACCACTGTGAACGATGGTTTGCTCGGCAAAAGGAGGATTCTCATAACCGACAATAGAGCCGTTTGTTGGGACATCGTATCCGTCTATCCACGCACTAAATATCCTGTTGCTGTTGGGGTCAGCAGGTTCAAGGTCATTGTAGGACTCAAAATCGTCCACAACAAGAAAATTGCCTGTCGTAAAGCTCCAGACATAGCCTGCCCACGGACTATCAGGATTGAGGTTATTAACCTCATCAATACGCCAGTAGTAAGTCTGCCCTAACTCAAGGACTCCCGGCTCAAAAATATTCTCATCGACGCTCTGATGTGTAACGTTGGGGTAGCTGGCCAAGTTGACCGTGTTGACGTCGTTAACATCGATAAAACTGGTCCCGACATACACGTCGTGTGTAACAGCATACTTGCCCGGCTTCCAGCTAAGAGCAGGCTCGGTCTGCACATCCGTCTGCCTATTAGCAGGATGCGGGTCAGAGGCAAGTCTGCTATTTAACAGGCGCGCATTGTCGAAGTAATAAGTTCCAATACCGGCACTTGAATCATGATTCTGGGAGATGTTGATTCGCGTCCACCCACCTTCTTCTATGCTACCAACATCAATACCAGAGTAGTCCCAGACTAACGTTCTTGTATCGGAGTCTCCGAAACTCGATGGATCCCAGCTTCCCGGAGAATCAGGATTACTTGTATCAGAAACAGGGGTAATCATCTCCCGCCATCCAGTCGCACCGGAATTGATGGCAACTTTATGGACTTGGGACCAGGAGTGCCCTTGCCACTCGGAAGTGACCCACGTCACGTCCATTATGAGCAGGTCGTTAGCCTTAAGGGCTTCAAGCTGCTCAGCGTTAAGATTGAGACGTATAATCCAGAAGCTACTTGGAACTTCCAGCTTGAGGCTTTTGTTGTTCAACGTGGCCCCAGTTGTGCTGTAACTTAACAAAGCATCACTGCCCGGAAAAAGAACCCAATTGTCCAGGTTGTCTTCCCAGTCCCCTATCACGTAACCTCCGCTGGGATACGCAGTCGTAAAACTCCAGACATCGCCTTTCCACGGACTGTCGGGGTGCAGGTCATTGACCTCATCGACCCGCCAGAAGTAGTTCTCGCCGGATACGAGGTTGCCAGGCTCATAAGTGTTAAGGCCATAGTCTTGACTGACCAGTACATTGAGCGGATTGGCTCTGCTGGCGTCGTTTACATCGTCAAAATTGGTGCCAAAATATATATCATGTTTGTCAGCATATACTCCCGATGTCCAGCTCAAAGTAGTATCTCTCGAGACGTCTCTGGCACCATCAGCTGGATCCGGATCGTAAGCCGGCCCCCCGCCGAACATTTGCACATTATCAAGATAGTAAACGCCGCCAGGGTCGAATCCACCCCAATTCGCGACAAAGATGAGCTCCAAATACTCGAGGTTGTCAAAATTAATCTGATTGAGAGTCAAAGAGTAGTCGTAGATAACGCTCATTGGTTCATCCCCCAGAGCAACCCACCAATTTGCGGGCTCATCCAGCTCATACCCCTGCTGATACCCCGGATCCCCCAAGTCCCATGCGTTACCCTCTGCTGAACTACCTGCATTGATGGCCAAAGAGAAATCACACCACGAGCTTCCAATATCGGTCCACTCGGAAGCCAGCCGCGTAATGTCTACCGAGACCTTGAGGTTGTTCCTGAACTCGTCAACCAGCCCTTGGTCTATCAGGTTGTACACAATAGCATTTTGGTAGCCTGGATTCGCATCAATCCTGAGACTGTAAATTCCTAATGTAACTCCACTCGTATCGCTGTAGCTTACCGAGACATTGGGGTCAGTGAGAATATCGGGGTCGTCGGCGACGCTCCATCCGTCCATATTGTTTTCAAAGTCACCAAGCTGGATGCCGTAAGTTATGGACGCCAGAGTTAGC
>JABAOH010017744.1_pt1 | contig 12539 bp, 12 predicted proteins | sample 7062181 | NCBI WGS metagenome assembly JABAOH01 (sample SAMN14538630, study PRJNA623070) | marine sediment metagenome | biome: marine biome [ENVO:00000428]; feature: marine pelagic biome [ENVO:01000023]; material: deep marine sediment [ENVO:00002113]; isolation source: pool of 5 deep marine... | reverse complement strand
GCGTAGGAACGTATGGTACTATATGGATGTTCCTACACTTTTCCTGATATTTTTTTACCAGACTATCAAGTGGACCCCTGCCAATCAGAATAAGATGTACATTCTTAAAATATTTACAGACATCCTCCCAGGACTTCATTAATACGTCAATACCCTTCCTATGTATCAAATGACCAACATAAAGTACAATTGTTTCATTTTTCCCTATATTCAAAGAAGCTCTTATATTCGTATCAGGTTTGTCTGGTTTAAATACATTTATATCAGTTCCTAGATTTGTTATAGCTTTTACATAAGACCTTCCCTTAATATTTGGACAAATCTTTTCTAAATCCAATAACGTAGCGTAAGTATCAACAGTTATCCCATCAGAGCATGCAGGCAAAAATCTATCAAAAAAATTCATTTCTAGCGTGTTTTCCCTATGATGATAGTGAAACCATAGTGGTGGACATTTTTTTACAGTTTTCTTGAAAATAACAACACTTAAACCCATGAAATAGGGACTGTGTACTCTGAATATATCCGCTTTCTTTATCAGTTTTTTCACACTGGGAATGTGAAAGATCCATGGCAAGAAGCATACGCTATAAACAACCGTCTTGATATTAAAGGGTAGATAGTGAATATTAAGATTTTTAACCTTTGGAGCCTTTTGACCTTTTCTTAAAAGTACATCTATTTTATGCCCCCTTTTTGCTAACCCTGTAAGCAGCTCAACATCAACAATCTCCCCACCAGAGGAGGAATCGGGGTTCAAACCCAACTGAGGTGCGAAAATTCTCATTTCAACAACCCCCACAAGTTTCCCATAAGGTAGAAGAATTCCCTTATGAAATCAATAATAGGCATAGTTATAAAAAGACTAAGACTTTTCAACGTGAATAGGGTGTAAGGCAAATCCTTAAGATAATAAAAAAGGATCACGATTAAGGGAAGATGCCAGACGTTTATTAGGTAACCAATAGGAAAAAACAAAATGAATAGTATTGGCAGAGGTCTGGGTAAGAACTTAACTTCTGGGTGAAGTTTACATATCTTAGGATAGGCTTTTCCATAGGAAAACATATGCTTTACAAATGCCTTAAACCCAATCCTATGTTTGTGATGAATTATGGCTTTGTCACAATAAACTGCATTTAACAGATCATGCTTGTTTAATTTTGTGTTCAAATCCCAATCAATTCCTCTCCTCAAACCAGGTTGATGCATACCAACTTTCAAAATTATATCCTTTTTATAGGAGGAATTCAAACCCATAACTGCGCTAAGTTTTTGACCGTTCTTTAGTTTTTTCTTCTTATAGCTAAACATTTTCCCAAAGTAGGATTTTACTCTACTCTTTGAGCCAGCTTCGGTTGGATGAAAGTAAATCGGATGCTTGGCATAGTGATCATATTTCTCAAAATAAGTTTCTAGGGAATATGGTTCAATTCTACCCCCAACTGCGTTAACTTCCGGGCTTTTCTTATAACAGTTTGCGATCTCATTTATCCAGTTTTTGTCAGCAACGCAGTCATCATCTGTGAAAACTATTATATCTCCCTTGGAATTCTTTACCCCTGTGTTTCTAGAATCTGCCAAGCCTCTGTTACCTTTATGTTTTATCAGTTTGAAGGGGTATTTTTTAACTATATCCGAAGTCCCGTCAGTGGAACCATCATCCACTATGATAATCTCTAGGTTTTTGTAGGTTTGTTTTTTCAGGGAATCCAGCAGGGATTTTATCCTTCCCGCTCCATTGTATGTACAGACAACCACTGACACTTTTGGGTTTTTCATAAATCTAATTATCACATGTATAATTATATTTATTTGGTTACTATGCCCTATTTTTTACAATTAACTAAATGTTGGTGGGTTTCTAACAATAAACTTGTGATACCAATGTAGTAAGAGAAACTCAAAAGGAAGCTTGTAAAAAAGGAAATTTAAACGTAATTTAGAAATACGTGCTAATATTAAAATTGCTAAACCTCTTATAGGATTTTTGAAAATATGTCTCCAGATAGTTTTTGATTTAAATGTGGCTAAAGATATACTTGTCCAAAGATATTCATAGAAAAATATTTTATTTATCCAAGGTGGACGTTTACCGCCTAGGATATCTGATTTGGCCCATTCTTCTAATGAGCTAGGCGCTTTCAAATTATATTTTTTAACACACATGTCATACAAATCTCCACCCGGATATGGTCTATAAATAGCAGGTCCATTAATGAGAGTGTTAGGATTAATCTTTAGGATATCTCTTATTAAACGTAATGTTTGCACTTGTTCTTCTTTGGTCTCTGTAGGTATACCTATCATAAAAGCCACTACAGGAATAATATTGAATTTTTTTGTTCTTCTCACAAAATTCAGAATATCGTCAGGCGTAATACCCTTGTTTAGAAGTTTTAACACACGCCGGGAACCTGATTCACCACCGCATGAAAGCTTGTTGCAACCAGAATCGACTAATATTTGAAGAAACTCGTCATCTAAATAAGATTCTTCTAGCTGTGTTGCACGAACGTTTGCGAGCCATGTTACCTTAATGTTTCGATTCAGTAAACCCTGTGCTATTTCCCGTACTTGTTTCCTATCCATAAGGAAAATTTCATCTCTAAAACCAATCCTTTTTATTTTGTATTTATTATAAACATATTCAATTTCATCAAGAACCTTTTTAGAATCACGATACCTTTTCTTTTTGTTGTTTGTTACCGTATTTATACAAAAAGCACAGCTATAAGGGCAACCCCTACTAGCTTGAACTCGAATTATACTATTCTTGATATTATCCATAACTTCAGTTTTCACAAATGACCAGTCTATAAAAGGCAACCAATTCATATCGATAAAATCACGGTCTTCTGTTGAAAATATCTTACCATTTTCCTCAAATGTTATACCTTTTATTTTATGAAGGTCAATTTTACCAGATTCATACCCTTCCAATATCTCTAACATTGTTGCTTCTCCTTCTCTTCTTACAATAATATCGGCCAAAGAACTTTTTACTGTTTGTTCAGAAAATAACGTGGCATGTGGACCACCCCATATTATCTTTATTTTTTTATTAATTCCTTTCAATCTTTTTAACAACGGCAACAAATGTCTAATTTGCGGACTCATAGCATATACTCCTAGTATATCTGTATCTCTAATTTCATTATCCAATATTTTGTTATAGGAAGGTTCTACAGAACAATCAACCAATTGAACTTCATTACCCCGCCTTTTTAGAACTGTTGCAATGTATAAAAGCCCTGTTGGTGTATTATAGTTACCTATTTTACCAGTGGGTGCAAAGATCAAAACTACTTTTAATCTACGTTTCTTAACCATACTTTCACCCTATTCTAATCTAATTAAATTTGATATCTACTTATAAATTCTTATACAACCTCTTTATTTTTCCATAAGAAATTAATCAATTTTACCTCTATAGGAAAAGCGAAGAATTTATGTTTCAACCTAAATGATGCAATCACATAACTGATTTTATGCAGCATTCTCAATAATAAATCAAACCGTTCAAATCCTGGTATTTTATACCTTCTTCTAAGTGTTGGTATTATGAACTTTTTCATTTCATCTATCATATCTATTTGTTTTTTAGTTAGCCAGGGTGTTTTAACTGCATCTAAATTTACATTGGGCCATTCTTCTAATCTTTTTGGTGTTTTCCACCCATTCTTAACACTAAGATCATATATTGGTGAACCCGGATATGGTGTGTATCTATTAAGTAAAATATAACTTTTTTCTCTTATGTTACACAAAAGCTTTCCTATTGTATAGACAGTACTGTAGAATTCATCCTCAAACTGCTTATTATAATCTCCTCCCATTGGTGGTAGGCCCACCATAAATGAATAAGCAACATTTATATCATACTTATTGCAGATTTTTTGAAATTTTAATATATCATCGGGAATAATATTTTTGCCTATCAAATCAAGCATTTGTTGAGAACCTGATTCAGCACCAACAAGTATTTCTGTACAACCACTTTTTTTCATAAGGCTCCATGTTTCTGGTTTATAATTATTTAATGTTCTTATACAACCGTTGGCTTTACCCCATTTTATATTGAGACGTCTTTTTAAAAGTTCTTTACAAAACTTATTAACTCTATCTTCACTAACAAAAAAGTTAGAGTCATAGAACCTCACAGAATCTATATTATATCTTTTAACCATTTCCTCTAAATCATTAACAACTTTTATGGCATTTAAAGCGTTCCACCTTCTCTTATACACCAAAGCTTCTGAACAAAAACCACATCCATGTGGACAACCAAAACTTGATATATAACCCACTGTTCGTTTTCCAAAATCCGGTCTTATATATTTATTCATGTCTACCAAATCGTATGGAATAGGAGGAAATTTATTAATATCCTCTAATTCCCTATCCGGATTTTTTATTATCCTTTTGCCTTTCTTAAATGCAATACCTTTTATATTAGTTAAAGGTTCATTTTTTTCTAGTTTATGGACAATTTCCAAAAGAGTTTTTTCACCATAACCTATAACAACTATATCTATTGATTTCTCTTTAAGTGTTTGCTCTGGCATAATCGATGGATGCCACCCGCCCCATATAATTTTTGTATTTGGAGATTTTTTCTTAACAATCCTAGAAATTTCTAGCCCTTGTCTTATTTGGTCACCTGTCATAGATGAAATACAAAGACACAAAGCACCATTAATACAATCTATTATTTTTTCTCTATAATCTTTTCCATGTCCATCTATCAATATGATATCGTGTTTTTCTCTTGCTAAAAATCTTGAAGCAGATAGTAATGAAAGTGGTATTGCGTGGTATTTAATATTAGCACAGGAATGAAAGAGGACTATTTTACTCATACCCAATCTCCTTAATTATTTTTAGGTATATATCGTTAACATTATTAATAAATTAAGATAGGAATATCAATTTATAAGATTGAAATATTGTAAAATTGGAGCAAATATGAATTTCTTATCATATCGTAGAATAATGCTTGACAAAGATTTAGAAGAAGCAAAAAAATATATGAAGGGGTTTGTTTTAGATATTGGTGGAGGTAGAAAAAGAGGCAATTTTAAAATACATGATAATGAAAATGTTAATTTAATTGTACTCGATCTAAAAAAATATTCTAACACAACTGTCCTGGGAGATGCTCACCATCTACCTTTTAAAGAAAATGTTTTAAATTGTATTAAGTGCACAGAGCTTTTAGAACATGTAGAAAAACCAGAGGATGTTATCAAAGAAGTTAAAAGGACATTAAAATATAATGGAACTTTTATTCTTTCCACACCCTTTAATTTTGGTATTCATGCAGATCCTTATGATTTCCAACGGTTTACAGATTATAAATTAAGAAAAATGATTGTAGATGATTTTGATATAAAAATAATTAAAAGACAAGGGCTTTATTTTACAGTTTTAGGAGGAATGTTAAAACAAGTAGCAATTAATATTAATTCAAAATTCAGATTTATATTTTATTTAATCTCTCCCCTATTGGATTTAATGGTAAAACTTGATAACTTCAAATTTGTTAGAAACTCTAAATATTTAAGTTCATTTACTACAGGTTTTTTTATAGTGGCCACGAAAAAATAAGTAAGAACATGTTAATATTAAGGGATGAAATTATATGAAAGATGAAGTATTGACGATATTAATAGTGAATTACAACACATCAGATTTTATAGAACTTAGTCTGTATGCATTGAAAAAACTAACAAAAAATAGATATAAGGTAATTATTTGTGATAATGGTTCTATTAATTCTGATAAAAAGAAAATAAAAAAAATCGCAAATGAAAATTCAAATGTTGAGTTATTATTTCGACAACAAACAGGTCCAGCAGGTATTGGTCATGGAGAGGCTCTGAATATTTTGATTGGAAAAACAGATACAAAATATGGTATTTTTTTGGATGCTGATACTATTTTCTTAAAAAAAGATTGGGATGAAATTCTTGTAAGTCAGCTTGATAATAAAATAAAGATTATAGGATGCCCACCTGTTATTAATCCCAATAAACCAATCGATTTCCCTTCTGTTTATGCAACGCTGTTTGATACTAAAATTTTCAAATCCTTGAAAATAGATATGAGACCTAAAAACTATAAAATAGGACAAGATACTGGATGGGAAATGAGAGAAAAGTTTTTGAGGAATGGCTACCAATCCAGAATTTTAGAAACAAGAAGCACTAGGGAATATAAGAAGGGACCTTTTAGAAGTGTTATTTGCACAGAATATTATCTCAAAGGTCATGATGGAATTTTTGCATGCCATTTCGGTAGAGGAGCTACCTCGGGTGCTGGAAAATATAAAGATCGAAATTTTTTATTCAAAGTTCCTATTGTTAGACATTTTATGAGAAATTTAAAAGGAAAGAGCGAAAAAAAGGAATGGTTAACTATTTGTAGAAATATCATTAACAACGAAGATGTTTATTGAACAAGTTTTACCCACCACCATTCATTATCTCCGTACCATTTAACAGTTTCTTCAATTTGTTTCCCAAAGTCTGATTCAGTTTTCCAACCTAACTTTTTAATTTTTGTGGAATCCAATGAATATCTTCTGTCATGTCCGGGTCTGTCTTTCACAAAACTGATAAGGTTTTTGCTTTTTTCAAGAGTCTTCAAAATCATATTTGCAATTTCAATATTCATCTTTTCATTATTTCCACCCACATTGTAAATCTCACCTAAACTACCTCTATGCAAAACCAAATCTATAGCACTACAATTATCCAAAACATATAACCAGTCTCTCACATTCTTACCATCACCATATATTGGCAGCGGTTTATCTTTCAGAGCATTTATTATTAAAACAGGAATTAACTTTTCTGGATATTGATAAGGACCGAAATTATTGGAACTCCTAGTAATAATAACAGGCAGACTATATGTTGTGTAATAAGATCTCGCTATAAACTCCGCTCCTGCTTTACTGGCAGAATAAGGGTTTGAGGGTTTCAGTATATCGGTTTCCTTGAAGGATCCCTTCTCTATACTACCATAAACCTCATCAGTTGATATGTAAACAAACTTTTTTATATTATATTTTTTTACTTTTTCAAGTAAAACATAAGTTCCTATAACATCGGTTTTAACAAAAATGCCAGCATCTATGATAGATCTGTCAACATGAGTTTCGGCAGCAAAATGTACAACATAATCCACATTCTTCATAACTCTTTCAACAACATTTGAATCGCAAACATCTCCCTTAACAAATGAATAATTTGGATTTTTTTCAATATCCTTTAGATTGTTAAGATTTCCAGCATATGTTAATTTATCTAGATTCACAACTTTATATTCAGGATATTTTCTAAGTATGTATCTAATAAAATTACTACCTATGAACCCACAACCACCTGTAACTAATAATCTCATAATATCACTATTTTTTAATTGGTTTTAAAATATATTCTATTTCATAACATGGAAACATAAAAGTTAAGTAAGATTCATATATTTTTGAGAATGATTCACTACTATTAAATATTTTATTAAAAATATTTTTGATAATAGGATAGTGCGTGAACATTAAATTTTTTCTAATAATCTTAAATTTAAAATCTGTATAATATTCTGGAACCTTTCTACCCTCCTGATAATTCATAGGAGAGAAATAATCAAATGTGTAATATCCAAAATATCTCTTATGTGTAAAATCTGAATATGCCAAAGAGTTTGAAAAATGAGGAACTATAACATCTATTTTTCCATTTGGTTTTACAACTCTATGTATCTCTTTAACCACGAACTCGAAATTTTGAATATGTTCTAAAAAATGTCGTGTATAAACAAAATCGATTGTATTTTTTTTAAAAGGAAGACCATAACCGTCAACATCACATATAATATCGACATCTCCAATTTTTATTTTATCCAAACCAATAGAATTTGGATACTTTCTCTTCCCACAACCAATATCAATAGATATCATTTTAACCATGTTTTTTCCCAGGAGTTAATACCCAATCATATGGGATTTTTTTTGTATCAGGTGGAAGTCTGTACTCATCTGGTTTTTTATAGTTATAAGGAAGATTTGGAACGTTTATAAAATACGCAGTCTTTCTTCCCATCGCTTTAAAACCATGATATACGCCAGGTGGTACACTGATTAAAATAGGTTTTTTTTCATCCACAAAAAATTCATCTATTTTTTTAAATGTGGGGGATTTTTCCCTTGCATCATAAAGAACAACTTTCATGATACCCCTTATACAGGTGAAGTTATCGGTTTGTTTTTTATGAAGATGCCATGCCTTCACAACGCCCGGATAAGCAGTTGATAAATAAACCTGGCCAAAATTTTTGAATAAATTATCATCGCATCTAAGAATTTCAACCAACCAACCTCTCTCATCATGTATTGGTTTTAATTTTTTAATTTCTACACCGTCTATCATGGTATCCTTTAGAATTTAAAAGATGATTTTAAAAGATTAACGTATGAAAGAGCTTCTCATTACAGGCGCCTCGGGATTGTTGGGCAGCAAATTAGTCGAAATCGGTTCGAAACTATACGAAACGACAGGCACGTATAATAAAAATTATGTTAGATCGGACTGTAAAATGATAAAACTAGACATAAAAAATAAAAATCAAGTTTTTGATATAATTGGAAAAATAAATCCAGATTTTGTAATACATACAGCCGCATTTACTAATGTAGACCAATGTGAGACTAAAAAACATACTGCCTGGGATATCAATGTTAAAGGAACAGAAAATATCGTTAAGATTTGCGAAAAAATTGGTGCAAAATTAATATACACATCAACAGATTTTGTTTTTGATGGTAAAAAAGAAGGAAAATATAAAGAAACCGACATTCCAAATCCCATAAATTGGTATGGTAAAACAAAATTAGAAGGAGAGAAACTTGTCCAAAAATCTATAATTAATTTCATTATAACCAGAACAAGCGTTTTGTATGGATGGAATTTACAGAAGAGATTAAATTTTGTCACCTGGGTTATAGAAAAACTAAAAAATAATGAAAAAATAAAAATCGTTACGAATCAATGGAATTCACCAACGTTAGCTAATAATTTAGCTTACTCATTGATAAACATCTTAGATAAGAAAGAACATGGAATGTTTCATATGGCTGGAAGTGAACGAATAAACAGATTTGATTTTGCCAAAAAAATAGCAAAGATTTTTAATTTAAATGAAAATCTTATTGAACCCATAAAAAGTGAAAAACTAAAACAAATAGCAAAGAGACCTACAGATTCTTCATTGAATATAGAAAAAGCAGAAAAAATTGGTATAAAATTTCTCAATATAGAAAAAGGTTTAAATGAAATGAAAAGATTAAAGTATTAAAGCTTTACATAAAAATAGGATTTATGAAAGGCCTTATACTAGCCGGTGGGACAGGAACTAGGTTGAGACCACTTACTTATACTGCTAACAAACATTTGATACCGATAGCAAACAAACCAATACTATTCTACGGCATAGAGGCATTGAGAGACGCAGGAATAAAGGATATAGGCATAGTACTGGGAAGTAATGACCCAGAAGCTGTGAAAAGAGCAGTAGAAGATGGTTCAAAATTTGGGATTAGAGTGACCTATATATTTCAGGGAGAACCAAAAGGCATTGCTCACGCTGTCTATTGTGCAAAAGATTTCATAAGAGAAGACGATTTTCTTCTTTACTTGGGAGACAATATGCTTAAACGTGGTGTAAAGAAGTTGGTTGAAGATTTTGATAAAACAAAGCCTGATGCATCAATATACCTTTGTAAGGTTAAAAATCCAGAGATGTTCGGATCAGTGGAGTTAGATGAAAGTGGAAAGATTAGAAAACTTGTGGAAAAGCCAAAACAACCGAAATCAAACCTTGCATTGATAGGTGTTTACCTTTTTAAGCCATCGATATTCAAAGTGATAAAAACTCTCAAACCTTCTGGTAGAGGAGAACTTGAGATAACCGAAGCTATAGACAATTTAGTTAAATCCAAAAAGAACGTAAAATATCGTATAGTTACTGGTTGGTGGAAGGATACAGGAAAACCAGAGGACATACTCGAGGCAAACAGACTTGTTCTGGATGATATAAAACCAACTAATAAAGGTAAAATCGACGAAGAGGTTAACATGCATGGAAGGGTTTTCATAGACAAGGGAACGGTTATAAAAGAGGGAAGTACAATAAAAGGTCCTGTTACTATAGGAAAAAACTGTGAAATAGGACCCAATACGTATATAGGACCTTATACCTCAATAGGAGACAACACAACAATAAGAAATAGCGAGATCGAAGATTCCATTATATTGGGTGATTCGAATATAAACTGTAAGAAAAAAATTGTCGGAAGTCTTATAGGAAGACATTCAATTATAAAATCATATGATAAACTTCCTCATGGGAATAGGTTCATAATAGGTGAAAACACAACATTGGAAATCTAAACCTTCTGCTTTTTGGACCCTCCAAAAACAACAAACCAAGAAAAGATAAGAGGTACTAAGCCACCACCAATTACAGTTGCTATACAAGCTCCAAGTAAGCCATAAATGGGAGTCAATAAAACCAGTAAAAAGATATCTACAAGTGGTGGGATTGTTGAAATCTTGTAAACCTTTTTCAATTGTTTCTGGGCTGCTGAAAGACTAAATAGTATAATTCCCGGTCCAGATAATGTTAAAAACATCAGAAGCTGGGCATAGAATATCGCTTCAATGTATTTTTTCGAATAAAAGTAAGAGATTATTGGGGGCAATATGATTATCCCTATAATTATGATAGCAGCCTCGAGGAGAAGCATGTATTTGAACCTGCTCCTTACAGCTGAATAGGCTTCCTTTTTACTTTTTCTCGAAAGATCCGAAAATATTGTGTTTGAGATCATCGTCCACAGCGGTTTTGCTTGTCTAGGAATTATTATTGCAACTGAATAGATAGCAAGAAATTCAAAACCAAGGAAAAAAGCAACTATTATTTTATCGAAATAGGATTTGATCATGGATACCATATTTATAACTGTAAGATGTTTTCCGTATGGTATTAAATCCTTGTCGATTTTTTCATTCTTCCTTTCCTTGACGGTTTTGAACAGAAAAATAAAATTTATAAGGGATGTAAGTCCAAAAAGAAAAAACAATATAATTAACAGGTTTCTGAAATAATAGGCAATAATCATTGTTATTAGGTTTGCTATGATAGTAATACTTGCTAAATATGCTGAATATCTTTTGAAGCGCTTTTTACCCAAAAGGAAAAATTGATATGTACGGAATGAGTAGTATGATATAAAGAACAAGGCTGCCAATACAAAACCGAAAGACAGTAAAAATGAACCCCCAATGTAATAGTATAACCCGAACAGTAAAAGAACAAAGCTACCAAACAATCCCCACTTCACTCTAATTTTTGTTCCCTTAATGAAAGAACCATCAAATCCCCTTGCACACGATCTTGTTATAGATGTATTCATACCCGGGAGACTTAATATAGCCATCAAACCGAATATAGATAAAATGAAGTTGTACTGACCGAAAACCTCAAGTGAGAGGACCCTTGCAAGCATTACGGAAAGTGCCAGGGCAAAGATTATGGTAATAATGTTGTTGGCAAACATGTAGGAAAAATTCTTCATGAATAATCTGAAATTCATCTCAAACCTCTTTTCTAATTTGTTCATAATCTTGTTGTGCATAAGATATTGTTGTTTACTGTAAAATAAATCTATGCAAGTTCTACATCTTCAGATTCCTGATATAATTTTTAACTTCTTCGGAAAGATCTTTTCTCTTCAGTGCAAAATCTATGGTAGTTTTAACAAAATCAAGCAGGTTCCCTATATCGTATCTTTTTCCTTTGAATTCATAACCATAGACCTTCTGACTTGAGTTTAATATTCTTATAGCATCTGTGAGCTGAATCTCTCCACCAAAACCAGGCTTCACTTTCTTCAAACAGTCAAATACCTCAGAAGTAAGAACGTATCTTCCAGCTATTCCTAGGTCAGATGGGGCCTCGTGAAGAGGAGGTTTTTCAACCAAATCATCAAGCAGATATAAACCATCATCTTCAGACTCCTTTATTTTTATTATACCCTTTGTGTGGATTTTCTCTTTAGGTATCTTTTCAACCGCTATAACACTCGATTTACGTTTTTCGTAAATATCAATCAGCTGCTTTGTGCAGGGGATGTCGGATTTTATTATATCATCTCCCAGAAGAACCGCAAACGGTTCTTTACCTACGAAAGTCTTTGCGCACAAAATAGCGTCTCCAAGACCCTTAGGATTCTTCTGTCTTATGAAATGGATGTCAGCCAGTTTCGAAATCCCCTCAAGTTTTTTAACTATATCAGATTTGCCTTTTTTCTTAAGAAACTCGATAAGTTCGAAGGAGTTGTCGAAGTGGTCCTCTATCGCCCTTTTACCTCTACCAGTTACTATCAGTATATCCTCTATTCCAGATGCAACTGCTTCCTCAACAACAAATTGTATGACTGGTTTGTCTATTATGGGCAGCATCTCCTTTGGCTG
>JABAOH010040207.1_pt1 | contig 12543 bp, 10 predicted proteins | sample 7062181 | NCBI WGS metagenome assembly JABAOH01 (sample SAMN14538630, study PRJNA623070) | marine sediment metagenome | biome: marine biome [ENVO:00000428]; feature: marine pelagic biome [ENVO:01000023]; material: deep marine sediment [ENVO:00002113]; isolation source: pool of 5 deep marine... | reverse complement strand
CAGAAAGATTATTTGCAGGCCTTTTTATCGGGGATACTTCTGGTGATGAGCTTTCCAAATCCTCTCAACGTTCTGATGCCCCGTTTTCCCTTCGGCATGCTGGCATGGATCGCCCTTATCCCACTTTTGCTCTGTCTGGAGGGGAAATCCCCATGGGAGAGTTTCCGCCTTGGGTGGGTCACGGGGTTTGTCACCTTTACCGGAATGCTCTATTGGGTCATTGTCGCGATGGCCCGCTATGGCGGAATTCCAATCCCTGTCAGTGCGATCATTCTGGTCTTACTCACCCTCTATCTCAGCCTGTTTGTGGCTTTTTTCGCGATGCTTCTCTCCTTGGTCCGACACAAAACCGGATGGAGTCCACTCATCCTCGCTCCGCCTATTTGGGTCGTTCTGGAATACCTTCGATCCCTCCTCCTGACAGGTTTTCCGTGGGAGAATCTCGGCTATTCTCAGTATCTGGCTCTTTACTTGATTCAGATCGCCGATGTCACCGGTGTATACGGGATCTCATTTCTGGTCGTCCTCGTGAATGGCGTGATCGCTGCCGGCATTCTCCAATCGAAAAAAACGGGGAGGGTTCCGCTCCGCATCGCTCTCATCATCGTCCTGCTGCTCGGGGGGATCATGGCCTATGGATCGCTACGGATTCACCAGGAAAGCCAGAGAGTTTCGACTCAAAAACCCACACGGATCGCCATTGCCCAGGGAAACGTTGATCAGAGTGTCAAATGGGAACCGGCCTATCAAAAAGCGACCATTGAAATATACAAAACTCTCACCCGAGAGGTGGCTCGGAGTCAACCCGATCTTGTCATATGGCCAGAAACGGCCGTCCCTTTCTTCTTTCCCTTTGATCAACCTTTGAGTCCCATGGTCAGGAGAATCGCCTCCGAAACGAGAGCCTATCTGCTTTTTGGAAGCCCTTTCTATCAGGAAGATGAAAACCGAGTTCGGTACCTCAATAGTGCCTATCTCCTCTCACCCCACGGAGAAATCATAGGCAGATACGACAAAATCCATCTCGTGCCCTTCGGCGAGTACGTTCCCCTATCCCGTTTTCTGCCTTTCATTCGACCCCTGGTCCAGGGCGTTGGTGATTTTGTATCGGGCAGGGAGACTTACGGGGCTGTGGTTTTTACCACACCCAAAGGGAAATTCGGGGTCCTCATTTGCTATGAGATCATCTTTCCCAATCTCAACCGGCAATTTGTCAGAAAGGGCGCGGACTTTCTGGTGACGATCACAAACGATGCCTGGTTTGGGAGAACATCGGCTCCCTTCCAGCACTTCTCCATGGCAACCTTCAGAGCGGTGGAAAACCGGACCTTTGTGGCTAGAGCGGCGAATACAGGCATCAGCGGGATCATCGATTCCACGGGGAGAATCGTCCACCAAAGCAAGATTTTCTCTCGCGAGGCCATGACCGGAGAAGTATTCCTGCGCGGAGAGGAAACCTTCTACACCCGTTACGGCGATGTGTTTGCTTATTTCTGCTTGGGATGGAGCCTTTTCCTGATTGGAAGGAGCTTTTTTGCAGCAAAAAGACAAGACGTCCCCGCTCGCACCACGCCCGATTGATTCGGCCCCTGGGACCATCTCAAACCAAGCGTTCCACATAGCGGCGCCTCATGTCCAGGAGCGCCCATCATGATCCCCGAACGCGACCCGTGATGGTGGTTCCTCATTCATAGTCCTCCCGGGGAGGCACAAAGACGTCAAGCACCTGGGCGGAGACGGCACGACCACCGCCACTGTGAGGAACTCCAGGAGGGATGTGATAGGCGTTTCCCTTCCGGACGACTCTCTTCTCACCATCGATGACAAGCTCGACCTCCCCTTCCAGAACAGTTCCCATCTGCTCATGGGGGTGAGCATGCTCAGGTATCTCCGCGCCCGGCGCAAGTTTGAAAAAGACCATCATCATTTTCTCACCAGAGAGAACCCTCATCTCTACGCCCTGCGACAGATTCCGAGGGTTGATATCGCTCAGATCAAAAAAGGCCATAACCTCCCCTTTCTCCGTTTTGTCACGTGGCTCGCCCTTTGAAAGCCTGTTGAACCGCCTCTGGCCGATGACATGATCGCCGTTCATCGGGACTTTTGGTCTCGGAATAGCAGATTCGCGCTCTACTGTCAAGACTCGCCGGGATTGACTTCGACTCGAGTTTCTGACAGAATGTTTGCAGTCTGCGGTGAGGAGGGATCTTTCTCGGACGTCTTTGAGTTGTCTCTTGGGGCGATGATGATGATTGACAAATTCCAGGTAATTGAACGGCAGATTTGGGAAGAAGAAAAGAAATTCCTCATGAAACAGATTGGCCTCATGCTGGTTCGGAATGAATCAATAAAGTTCGGAGACTACACGCTGACCTCCGGCAAAAAGAGTCCCTACTACATCGATCTTAGACAAACCATCTCCAGCCCAATCACGATGGACTGGATCTCCAATTCTCTGGTCCGCATCATTATCAATGAGATTGGCAAGAACAAAATCGACAAGATTCTCGGGGTCCCGACAGCTGGGGTCCCTTTTGCCACCATGGTGAGTCAGAAGATCGCCCTCCCTTTGATCTACTATCGAAAGGCTCGCAAGGAACATGGTGTTCGGAAAAAGATCGAGGGCTCTCTGGAGAGAAATGACCGAGTCCTCATCATCGATGATTTGATTACCACGGGTGAGAGTGTCATCGAAGCTGCTGAGGCCGTGCGAGGACAGGGAGGGATTGCCAACGAGTTGGTCGTTTTGTTGGACCGGGAACAGGGAGGAACCCAACGACTCAGAGAATCCTATTTGGAGCCGCACATTCTCTTCAGAGTCTCTGAGGCCTTTGCGTGGCTCACACAGGTCGAACTACTGAGTCAGGACGAGTTCGAAAAGATCGCGCAGTACATCGAGCAAGAAAAACGGGAAGGGGAAACAGACGTTCAGGAATAAAAGATTTTCTCCCGATCTCACAGGAGACTTCTCATGTTCAGGTCTCAGATCACGCTTCTCTATTTCCGAAACATCGAAAAGGCCTACCGTTTCTATGAAGATGTCCTCGGTCTGAAGCCAAAGATCGACCAAGGATATGGAAGAATCTACGAAGTCTCGGGAAACGCCTTCCTTGGGGTTATGGATGAGAAAAGGGGATTCCTGCAGTCAGGTCATGGAAAATCCGTCATGATCAGCCTCATCACCGATGAGGTGGACCAATGGTATCAGGCCCTCGAGAAGAGGGGTGTTAAACTCCTGTCCGAACCGCTGACCAAAGAGGATATCGGGATCAGGTCTTTCCTCTTCGAAGATCCGGAGGGATACATCCTGGAGATACAGAAATTTCTGGATCAGGATAAACAGCTGAGTTTCCAGATCTGAGGATTTGGCCGAGCGGTGACTATTTCCTAAATTCCCGAGAGAATGAGAGACAGATCTCTGAGAAGGTCGCGACTCGCCGCTCAAAGGCATCTTCGACAATTCTAAACCTCGCCTTCACTCTGGTTGTCTGTTGTCGGTGGTCACTGATCGCGACAGACAACGGACCACGAGCAGGATCTGATCAGAGATTCTTTCGCAAGCCTTTCAGAATCCTGGAAGGCATCAGTTTTCATGATTTGGATTTCCGAATACCACGTTGCGATTGAGGAGGAGTCGTCTTGGCACAGTACGATACGCTGATCAAAGGGGGACGGATCGTCCGCGGATCGGGCGTCACTGTGGAAGACATCGCCGTCAAAGGGGAGGTCATCGCAAAACTCGGATCGGACCTCGATCCCAAAGACGCCGGAGAAACCATTGATGCCTCTGGTCGCCTCATATTTCCGGGTCTCATCGATGCCCACACTCACCCGGTGTACCTGGACGATCCAGGAAGCATCTCCGTCACGGCTGCCTTTGGCGGAATTACAACCCTAATCCATTACGCCTATGCGCGGCCGGGGATGAAACTCGTCGAGACGATCGAGCGCTTTAGAGAGGAGTGTGAACTGAAATCCCTTCTCGATTTTGGAATCCATGGCGGTATTTTTGACGCCTCGACCCAGCTGAAGGAAATCCCCAAGGCCATCAAGGCGGGGGTAGGTTCCTTCAAATTTTTCATGACCTACGCGAAACTGGGATGGATGACGGACGACTACCACTTGGCGGCTGCCATGGATGTCATTGCCCGGGATGGCGGCCTCGCCATCGTGCATGCAGAAAGTGGGCTGGCCATCGACTACCTGGAAGACAAGTACCTCAAAATGGGAGATGCCCAGCGGAATGTGTTTCTGACCACTCGGCCAGCCGCCCTGGAAGCAGAGGCCGTATTCAGAGCGCTCTGTATTGCAGAGGTCATGGACTGTCCGATTTACATCGCCCATGTGAGCGCTGCCAGAGGGATTCCACCCATTCGCGAGGCTCGATTGGCGGGACGCAGCGTATTTGCGGAGACATGCCCCCAATACCTCGCCCTAACCGACGATGAGGTTCGCACCAAAGGGCCGCTCGCAAAGATCGGTCCTCCCCTGAGGACAGAGAAAGACAACGAGGCGCTGTGGGAGGCGATTCGGGAGGGAGTTATTGACGTCATCGCCAGCGACCACGCCCCCAAGCATAAAAGGACCAATGATGATTTTTTCGAAGCCCCTTTCGGTTCCCCATCCTCGGAAACGTTACTCACCGTAACGCACGATCAAGGCGTCGGGAAAAAAAAGATCGACTTGTGTTGTCTGGTTCGGGTGCTGAGTGAAAACCCCGCCCGTATTTTCGGCCTTTACCCCAAAAAAGGGGCCATCCAAGAGGGATCAGACGCAGACTTGGTGCTCTTTGATCCTTCCCTTGTCCACGTCATATCTCAAAAAACCCAACACTCCAAGGCACCGTATACCCTCTATGAGGGAAGATCCTGTCTTGGGGCACCGACTTTGAGTATGCAGCGTGGGAGCGTAATTCTTGCAGGGGATCGTCTTCGAGTCAAGCCGGGCGGCGCGACGTTCCTGCCAATCTCCATAAATCCNNTCCATAAATCCTTAAAGAGAGGATGCCATGTCTCGTCACCTCAAGGGTAAACACATTCTCCACGGGAATCAGTTCTCCCGAGAGGAACTGGGCCGGATCATGACCCTGGCGACCGAATTCGAAAAGAAGTCCGAAAGAAACGAGATCCCTCCCCTGATGCGAGGCAAGATCCTCGCGACCCTTTTCTTTGAGCCGAGTACTCGAACCCGTCTCTCCTTTGAAGCGTCCATGCATAGACTCGCGGGGGCTGTCATCAGTGTGGCATCGGCAGAGACCTCATCCGCAGCAAAGGGCGAAACCCTTGCAGATACGGCAAGGACGGTCTCGCAGTATGCTGACGTGATCGTCATCCGGCATCCGATGATCGGCTCTGCTCAGGAAGCCGCAGAGGCCGCGTCAGTCCCTGTCATCAATGCTGGCGACGGAGCAGGACAGCATCCCACTCAGGCGATTCTCGATGTCTATACGATCCAGAGGGAGATCGGCTCTCTCGAGAACATCACGGTCTCTCTCGTTGGTGATCTCAAGTTTGGTCGTACGGTCCATGCCTTGGTTGAACTCCTGAGCCTCTATCGGATAAAACTCATCTTTGTCTCTCCTGACAGCCTGAGAATGCCTCATGAAATCACCGAAAGCCTCCGACAAAAAGAGGCTCATGTGACCGAAACCGATGATTTAAAGGAGGCCCTCCTTCTCAGTGACGTCCTCTACATGACGAGGATTCAGAAGGAACGGTTTTCCCATCTCTCTGACTACGAGAAAGTCAAGGGGATGTATGTCATCAGTGACCCACTCCTTCGGGAGACGAAAAAGGAGCCGGTCATCATGCACCCCCTTCCGAGGGTCGATGAGATCACGACTGATGTCGACAACCATCCAGGCGCTGCTTATTTCCGACAGGTCAGAAACGGCATCTTTGTCAGAATGGCCCTCCTGGCTATGGTAACCGGTGTCGTCTAATCCAAAGATAGAGACGGACGAGAATCTATGAGCCAGCGGAAGAAGCCGAACAAGGTCGTCCTCATGGGTGCTGGCCCCTGTCTCATCGGGCAGGGCAGAGAGTTCGAATACGGCGCGTACCAAGTTCTATCTGTCCTCAGGGAGAAAGGCATTCAACCCATTACGGTTAATGATGATCCCACATCCATTCTGACCGATTCGGATTTTGTTTCCCAGAACTACCTAGAGCCGCTCACCATGGAGGTCCTCGAGCAGATCTTCGCTATTGAGAAACCCGATGGCTTTCTCCAGGTTTTGGGAGACCAGAACACGCTGAATCTAACCATTTTTTTCGAAAGGGATGGAATCTTCGACCGATATGGCGTTCAAATCTTCGGTAGCCCACCAGATTCCTTGGTGAAGACAGAGGACCGAGAGCTTTTCAGAGCAGCCCTCAAAAATATCCCTTTGAGGATACCCGACGGGAAACTGATTGGAACGACCGAGGAGAGCCTGAGGGCGGCCAAGGAACTCGCCTATCCTGTAATCTTGAAGCCGGTCTTTGCGTCAAAGGGAATCGGCGGCTTGGTTTCATACAACATGGAAGAAACCAGGGAGTTCGCCTCGAGGGCGTTGAAAATGAGCCCCGTGGGCGAGGTCATGGTTGAAAAGACCCTCCTTGGCTGGAAGGAACTGGAATTTGAAGTTTTCAGGGACGTCTCGGGGAAGACCGTGGCCTTGGCTTCCTTTGAAAACCTGGATCCTCTCGGGGTTCACACTGGAGATAGTCTGTCAGTCTACCCCTTTCAAACCATTCCAAAAAAGACTATCCAAGACCTGAAAAAACGATCAGAGGAGATTGTCCAGGCTCTCGATCTCATCGGATGTGTCAACATCCAGTTCGGGTTCAACGCGGAGCTTCACGAACTGGTGGTCATCGATGTCAGCCCGGGGTTCACAGGGGACGCTGCGCTCCTGTCAAACGTTACCGGCTTGAGGCTTGCGGAACTCGCTACGAAACTCGCCCTCGGCGATCGGCTGGATGATCTCTTCACACGAGCCGAGCATCTGGGCCTCAAGGCGATCGAGGGTCGTGCAGATTTCTTGGCCCTGAAAGTGCCCTGGTTTCCGTCTGAGGTTCTCATCGACTCGGGGCCGGTCTTAGGTGCCTCAATGAAGTCCGTCGGGAACTCCCTCAGCTTCGGTGGCTCCTTCAAAGAGGCCTACATGAAAGGGTTTTCACCGTTAAGGAGGCTGGGAATCCCGTTTCTCCGTGAGGCGGACCTCAGGGAGGAGATCCATCATGTTGCCGTCGCCACGCCGCGGAGGATCCTCTATGTCCATGAGGCATTCAGGCAAGGAATGGAAATCGAGGAGATTCACGGACTCACGGGAATTGATCGGTTTTACCTGAAGGAGATCCAGGAACTGGCTATCCAAGAGTCGGATATCAAGGGGACTTTGAGGCGCTCCATCGAGCGAAATGAAAAGAAGAAGGTATCTTCCACGATTTCTAAAGCCAGAAAACATGGATTTTCCGACCGTGACATCGGTAGCCTGGCGAAAATGCCGGCCGATACAGTCTCAAGAGTCGGAAACCAAGCAGGGAGCTTTACCCGTGCCAAAGGGCTGGATATGGGAAGACCCCCTGAAGCCGCCTCGTCCCGACTCTTCCTGACATATAACGGAAAACAGAGGCCCAAACCGCCCAGAAAAGCCGGAAGAATGAGGCTCCTGATCTTGGGCGGTGGATCTTTTGATCAGACAACAGATGCCGCTGATGACTCCTGTGCTGCTGCCCTCCGGACTGTGCATGAGGAAAACCACGAGGCCGTCCTACTTGACAACTGCCCGCAGGCGCTCCGTTCATGTGAGGGGCTCTTTGACCGAGCTTACGGTGAATACCTCGACGAGGAGGGCCTGGCTCATATTTTATCGATTGAGGAGCCGGATGGGGTTATCGCCCAGTTTGGAGGAGAACACGCGCTCTCGCATGCCTTGTTTATCGAGCGGGCTGGCTTCAAGGTGTTGGGAACTCCACCTGACAGCATTCGGATGTTGAGAGATCTCGACCTCTATCCAAGGCTTTTGGACAAATTGGGGCTGACATCTCCGTCGACCAAAATCATCACCAACCGGGATGAGATCCTCGTGAAGTCCAGGACTATGGACTTCCCCCTCATCATTACCGGGACAACAGGAGCGGGGACAATCCATGCGAAGATCCTCTACGACGAGGCGAGTGTCGTTCAATCGATGGCCTCGGAGTTTATGGTCTCTGACGCCAACCCCTTGATCCTGAGGAGATCCTTTGAGAATGCGATCAGATTCGAGGTGAACGCGCTCTCGGATGGGAGCCAGGTCTTTGTAGGCCCCATCATCGAACACATCGAAGGAATCGTTGTTAACCCCATTGACAGTGCTTGCGTTTTGCCATCCCTCACCATCGATTTCGAAGTCATGGAAAAGATCAGGACTCACACGAGCCGTATTGCAGAGGAGCTCGGTCTGGTGGGCTTCTTGAATGTTCACTACTATTTGAAAGATGAGGAGCTCGGCGTCCTGGACATTCATCCGAGGGCATCCTATACCGTGCCCTTCACGAGCCGAGCTCTTGGAATCCCTCTTGCCAGGGTGGCGACTAAATTGCTGTTGGGGAGAAAACTCGCAGAATTCGGCCTAGATCACGAGATTGAACCATCGTGCATTGCCGTGAAAGAGGCGGCCCTACCATTTGATCGATTCCCGGGAGTTGATCCGGTGCTCGGTCCCCAGCCCAAATCGACCGGGCAGGTCATGGCGATCGGTGAAACGTTCGGCTCAGCCTTTGCCAAATCGCAAATTGCGGTCGGTCTCCCGCTCCCTTCGAAAGGCAAGACTTTCATTAGTGTCAGGAATCGGGACAAAAGACCGATTATCTTCATTGCAGCAAAACTCCTGGATCTCGGTTTTTCGCTGATTGCCACGGAGGGAACCGCAAGAGTTCTCAGCCGACATGGCCTTGAAGTCGAGAGTGTCTATAAGATCGCGGAGGGCAGACCGGATGTGGTGGACCTCATCAAGAATGGCGATGTCCAGCTGATTATTAATACGCCCAGAGGTGAACGGCCGAGAAAGGACCTTATGGAGATTCGGTCCCAGGCTGTAGCGAGCAGAGTGCCGTGCATCACGACGATCTCAGGAGCCTCGGCTGCAGTCTTTGCGATCCATGATCTGAAAGGGGCAACCCTTCAGCCCAAAAGCCTCACCGCTTATCACCGAGTTAAACCCCACGTGAAGCTTTCTTAGCGCCCTGTCTCAGTCGTAATTCGCATAATTCACCTGATGCCATGGTGTCCTCAAAAAGCCGACGTTCTAGATCCGAAAATCGAATATCGAATGCATTAAATGTCTTCATATTGGCTTTCCAGGACAATGTCCTTGGATTTTCTCTCGCCCGCTCCCCTTCGACTTTGCTCAGGGTCGCTCGAGCCCGCAGAGTTCACAAGAGATGATCTTGACTCTGGCCTGATTTTTTGAGAGGAAAAATCAGGCCACCCCCTCCGGGGCCATGCAATATAGCTTTCACAACCAATCGCGTGGGGGGACCCAATCAATACATGCGAAGCGCTGACGCTCTTGACCTGAATCGCCCGCTCAGCGATTCAGGTCAAAACTCACAGATCTCGGTGTGCTCTGCGAGAGATGGAAAGTGACTTCATGCCTTTCTATCCGTTTTGAGACATGATACGAGCCCGTATGATTCGCGAACGCTAAGGATCCGTGAATAATCCGGCCGAGTGGTGAGGCCTTGAAACTCAGGCCACGACTCTCGTCCCAACCCTTCCCTTGAGCGCTTCTTGGGCTCGGGAGAGACTCGTAATGACCGCCGTCTCACCCCCTTGCTCGACAAAGCGAAGCGCTGCTTCCACCTTGGGCCCCATGCTTCCGGCTGGGAAGTGCCCCTCTTTTTGGTATCTCCTCAGATCTGCGACAGATACCTCTCTGAGGGCGAGCTGGTCGGGGAGCCCGAACCTCACCATAACCGATTCAACGTCCGTAAGGATCAGAAGGATATCGGCTTCGATGTCCCTGGCGAGGCACTGTGCGGCCAGATCCTTGTCGATGACCCCCTCGACCCCTTCAATCTGCCCCTGCGCCGACTGGATGACCGGAATTCCTCCGCCGCCGCAGGCAATGACCACGACTCCCGAATCGATCAGGTTCCGTATTCCCTCCTTCTCGACGATCGCTTTCGGCTCGGGGGAGGCCACGACCCTTCTCCATCCCTTGCCTTTCTGCTCGACCCAATGCTCTCTTTTCGTTTTCATCCGCCCCTCGGCATACCCTTGGTCATAGAAAGGCCCGACGGGCTTGGTCGGATGCTGAAAAGCCTGGTCGTTTCCATCGACCAAAACCTGGGTAACCAGGCAGGCAACGGTTCGGCTCTTTCCAAGCCTGACGAGTTCTGATCCAAGCGAGCGCTGGATCATATAACCGATCAACCCCTGGCTTTCCGCCCCACAGACGTCCAATGGCATGGCCGGCACCTTGTTTTTCGCAACCTCATTCTGGATGAGGATGTTGCCTACCTGAGGCCCATTGCCGTGGGTTATCACAACCTGATACCATTGTGTAATCATTGAGGCGAGGCGCTTGCTGGTCTCTTGGACATTTCTCAATTGCTCCTCGATCGTCCCTTTCTCATTGCTTCTCAGTATGGCATTTCCCCCGAGGGCTACGACAATCCGCTTTTTCAGCATACGATTCATACGGTTTCCCCTGTCTTTTCCGAATCCCTAGCAGTTCAGTACGCAATATTTTAAGGCACTTAGCAACCACAAGCAACCCCGGGGGATTGCCCGTCTTTACTTTCTCGAACTGGGAGTTGGGCAGCCTATCTGCGAGATATCTCTAAGGGCAAGGGGTTTCCGAGTGAGGAGGTATTTGAGATCTCTGGCCTTGATTGGAAACTTCGATCTAATTCGATAGGCCCTGATCCTGCCGATTTGTGATGCAAATATGGTAGAATTTCATAGGTCCTGAAAAGCCGTTTCCGTCTTGTACTCGAGAACATAATCCTGTATAAGAACCCCTGTGGCAGGGACGACCGTGGCACGGCAGATTACCAAATTCAGAAAGCTATTTCTCGTGGGTGATCATGTATGCCCCTGGTGGCTCGCATATACATTTGACAACCCGATCCGCCAATTGTTTCAAAAGCCTGAAAAGATACTCTATCCCTATTTGCAAGAAGGGATGACGGCCATCGATATTGGATGCGGTATGGGTTTTTTCTCCATCGGCATGGCGAGGCTGGTGGGGGAAAATGGCTTGGTCATATCAGTCGATCTTCAACAGAAGATGCTAGACGTGCTGAGAAAGCGGGCCAAACGAGCAGGCCTAGCGGATCGGATTCGCCTGCATCGCTGTGAGCCGGACAGTATAGGAATTAACCAAAAGAGTGATTTCGCTTTAACGTTTTGGATGGTGCATGAGGTACAAAATGCGAAACAGTTCTTAAAAGAAGTGCATTTAGTTCTCAAGTCAACGGGCAGATTTCTTTTGGTTGAACCGAAACTCCATACCTCCCTTTCTCGGTTTGAAGAGATCATGACGTCTTCCCTTCAGGCGGGGTTTAGGATCGTGGATACCCCCCGGATCCGATTCAGCCGAACAGCCCTCTTTGAAAAGTCATAATCCTGAATGAAGAAGCTCGAACTTCAGCGATGTTCTCTGTTTGCAGGGGGCAATCCGAGGCGAATTCAATACTGGCAACTGAAACAGGAGGTTCCTCTCCGCCTTCAGATCCGTTGATTTCCGATGCAAATAAACGGGATTTGCGGAGACAACTAATGGCGGGTTTCATCTTGCATTTAACACCTTGGCTAGGAAGAAGGAAGCCAAAACCTTCATCGGAACTTGTCATCTTGTCCCCCTTGGTATACATTGCAATTCGGTGATTCTTAATAAGTAAGCACCTTGAAACACTTCTTCACTCGCTCTCGAATCCCCAGAGGGGTGACTCCATGACCAATGAGAGCTATGAACGAAAGCTCACCGCGATCCTTAGTGCGGATGTCGAAGGTTACAGTCGCCTCATGGGTGAAGACGAGGAAGCGACCGTCCGCACCTTAACCGCCTACCGTGAGGTCATGGCCACGCTCATCCAGAAACACCGGGGGCGGGTGGTAGACTCTCCGGGTGACAACGTGTTGGCTGAGTTTGCCAGTGTGGTGGATGCGGTGCGCTGTGCTGTGGAGGTTCAGGAGGACTTGAGAGCCAGGAATGCCGAGTTGCCAGAACAGCGGAGGATGGAGTTTCGGATTGGAGTCAACCTCGGGGATGTGATTGTGGAGGGAGAACGGATCTATGGGGACGGCGTCAACGTGGCTGCTCGGGTCGAGGGCTTGGCCGAAGCGGGAGGCATTTCTATCTCGGGGAGCGTCCACGAGCAGATCGAGAACAAACTGACCCTCGGGTACGAGTACGTAGGCGAGCACACTGTCAAGAACATCAAGAAGCCGGTGCGGGTGTATCGGATACGGATGAAAACCGAGGGTACCATTCCTGAGGCGAAGAAAAAGCTTGTGTTGCCAGAGAAGCCGTCCATCGCTGTGTTACCCTTTGTCAACATGAGCGGT
>JABAOH010039197.1_pt1 | contig 12544 bp, 7 predicted proteins | sample 7062181 | NCBI WGS metagenome assembly JABAOH01 (sample SAMN14538630, study PRJNA623070) | marine sediment metagenome | biome: marine biome [ENVO:00000428]; feature: marine pelagic biome [ENVO:01000023]; material: deep marine sediment [ENVO:00002113]; isolation source: pool of 5 deep marine... | reverse complement strand
GGACGATGGAGAAATCAAAGTCAGCAGCAAACCGCAGTCGCTGAACAATCTTTTCAAGCTTTTCACAACGCCGGACCTGCTGTATATCATCAAGGTTATACTGTCCCTTTGCGCGATGCTGTTTGCTTTTGATATAATTTGCGGTGAAAAAGAAATAGGAACACTGCGGCAATCGCTGAGCTGTAATTTAAAAAGGCCGGTCCTTGTTATTGGCAAATGGATCGGCGGATTTACCAGCTTCATCCTGCCTTTCTTCATAGCTGTACTTTTGGGTACGATTTTCGTGACATTATCACCTATGGTGGATATAAACGTCCAGAATTGGGAAAAGCTGGGGCTGTTCCTCTTAAGCAGTGTGATCTATTTAGCTATTTTCTTCTCCCTGGGCTTATTGATTTCCTGCCTCACGTTCCAATCTTNNCTATTTAGCCGTTTTCTTCTCCCTGGGCTTATTGATTTCCTGCCTCACGCACCAATCTTCCTCATCGCTGGTTATTTCTTTATTTGTCTGGACTATTTTTGTATTTCTCATTCCGAATCTTGGTAATATTCTGGCCCGTCAGCTTGTCCGGATTCCGACGGTTCAGCAGCTTGAATTAAAACTTGAACTCAACCGGTCTAGGCTGTATTTTGAGAAAAATAGGGCGGATGATTCTCAGCATAGGGAAATTTATAACCGCATTAGGGCAGAAAACGATAAACACGCTGAAGATTACCGAAACCGTTTCAATAGACTGGTAAAAGTATCTCAAAATATCACCCGATTTTCCCCGGCTGCTGCATTCACCTTCCTGGCAAGCGACATCGCGGGAACTGGTATGGCAGAAGAACGAAGTTTAAAAAGCGCGGTTGTGCTATATTTTGATATCTTGGGCGATTGGGATTTAGAAAAATGGAGTCAGCCGGGTTTTAGTTATCAGCGTTTTAGTTATCAGCGCTGTTCAATTAAAGAGGTTTTATACCAGGGAGGCCTGGGCAATTGTTTAATTCTCATTTTGTTTAACATACTGTTTTTCACAGGGGCGTATGTGGCTTTCCTAAGATATGATGTGCGCTAATTTAATCGAAGGAGAATACCAATGCTAAAAACAATTATTATAGGAGAGTTTTTAAACAATATCCTTAATTTACGGTTTATGATTGGCCTTGTTTTGTGCATCATTGTCACCATCGCCTGCATTATGATTCTGGCCCATGATTATCGGCAGGAGCTAGCCGATTACAACCTTAGAGTCAATTTACAGGATGAATTCTTGGACAATTATGCTACATACACCCGACTTTTTTGGCTGGTTCCCAGGCAGAAGCCACCGGAAAGGTTTCGACCGCTCATAATTGGCATATCAGGCGACAAGAATGTGGAGTCTTTTGATAATAATCCGCTTCCAATACTCTTTCCTCCTTTGGATTTCTTATTTATTGTGACGATTATTATGAGTTTACTGGCGCTTCTGTTCTCTTACGATGCCATAACTTCAGAGCGTCAGAGCGGTACCCTAAGATTGGTGATAGCCAATTCCATATCCAGAACAACGATTCTTTTTGGTAAATTTATCGGAGGTACCGCCAGCCTGCTAATACCATTTATCTTATCACTTCTGGTCGGGGCACTTTATATTTCCATAAATCCGTCTATCCGGTGGGATGCCTCGGCATGGGCGGAATTTGGCCTATTAACCGCAGCTTCGATTACTTTCATCACGTCGTTTTATCTTTTGGGGCTTATGGTATCTACGTTTTCCCGATACTCGGCCGTCTCGATTCTGAACTGCCTTTTCCTTTGGGTACTGTTGATTCTGGTGATTCCCAACCTATGTCCCTATATCTCGGCCCAGCTTTACCGTATTCCATCGCCTAAAGTAATTGGCATGCAGGAGAAAGAATTTAAATATAATGCTTTAAAAAAAATGAGTCAACTTCGTGAAGAGATTGTCAAAAGATTTAGAAGCAATTATGGCAAGCCGTTTTATGAATTGGAATCGATGGAATTCGGTGGGCTCCTGGGCGAATGTAGCCCTGCTAATCTAAAAGCAGCCCAGCAGCGGGCGGACGCCAATCCCGAATTTAAGGCCATGATGGATGCTTTTCGTGAAAAGCTTAGAGAGGCAACTCAACCTATCTGGCGTTCCATGGCAGAATTTGAGGATAAGCTTTGGGGAGACCTGAAAAAAAGAGCCGCTATTCAAACAAAGTTTGCTAAAAACCTTGCCTGCATTTCACCTTTTGCGAATTTAGCTTATGTTGCCAGAGATCTGACCGGAACGGGTTTGCGAAGCTTAGAGTACTTTGCACATACTCATGACGAATATAGAAGTCAATTTCGGAAGTATGCGGAAAAGAAAATGGATGATGAGAGAGAAAAGAATCCGGCATTTAGTGGAAAGTCTTTTTTAGATTTAAGAGACCGGCCGCGTTTTGTGTTCAAAGAGGAGCCGTTGAAAGACAAATTAAACGAAGTACTGCCTTACTGGGGGATACTCGTTTTGTTTAATGTCGTGTTTTTTGTGGCGGCGTTTGCGGGATTCATGAGATACGACGTACGATAGGAAACAAAATAGTATATGATCTGGAAAATTGCTAAAAAGGAGTTTTTGCTGAACCTGATGACGTTCAAGTTTGCCGTGGGAACAATAGTTTGCGTGGTCTTCATGGCCGTGTTTACGTCTATCCTGCTAAAGGACTATCAGCAAAGGTTGGAAAACTATAACCAGGCTGTGGCTGATAATGCAGCCGAGCTTAGAAAGGCCAGAGTTTACAGGAACATCAAACCCATCATCTACCGTCGGCCTGAAGTGTTGTCCATTTTTGGCGAAGGTTTGGAAAAACGTCTTGCTAATGCGGTAAAAATTGATGTCGGCAACGTACCTGAAATAGAAAGTGAGTATGCAGAAAAAAATCCTCTGCTTGTCATTTTCCCAACGCTGGATATCTCTTTGATTTTTGAGATAGTGCTGAGCATTTTGGCCCTGCTGATCGCATATGATACGGTATCAGGTGAAAGGGAGCGGGGGACGTTGAAGCTGATGCTATCGGGCACAGCAGCCCGACATCAGGTCCTGACCGGAAAACTTTTGGCAGGCCTGACAACATTAATCATACCCATCACGATGGCGTTTATCGTTGTCTTGCTAATCCTTTGCTTCTCGCCAAACGTAAACCTAAGCGGAGCCGATTGGGTAGCGCTTACTATGATGTATATTGTATCATTGATTTGCATCTCGGCGCTTTATAACTTTGGCCTGCTATGCTCATGCTTAACGAAGAAGTCAACCACCTCACTGATGTTCGTGTTGTTGTTCTGGATAATCCTTGCACTTCTTATTCCTAACATCAGTATAGCTTTGGCCAGAGAGTTTTGTGCCCCTGAACCTACAGCAAAAACAGAGAGACAAGTAGCAGCACTGGAGGCTGAATTTAACAGAAAGTACGACGAATTTAGGAAAACTCTCCCACCTCCAGCCGAAAATGAATTCTACGGACAAGGAGTTTATGGCGCAGGGTATGTAAAGGTTAGCACCAGAAGGGGAATGGAGCGTCGTCAGCAAGTCTTTGCTTATAGAGAGCCGCTTCGGGAAAAGCACGCTGAGAATGTGTGGAAGGTGCGCAGAGAGTATTTCCGTCAATTAGTCCGCCAAAGGTCATTCGCCGACAATATTTCACGCTGCTCGCCCTTATCTTCCTATGGACATATAATGTCTGTTTTATCTGGGACAGACCTGAATAGTTTTGAGGATTTTATTGCCCAGGCAATAACGTATCGAAATGCAATCGGCCATCATATTCGTTCTAAGACGGATAATTTTTCCTCAATATCTTACTTCAGCACCGCCAGCGAAGAGGACATTGAAGAGTGGACGAGGCTTGTTCAGAGCTATCTGGAAGCTGTTGCCCGGGCAAAAAAGGCATCTGGCGATGACTCTCTCGTGGGCTTCCTAACGGAACATCACGAGCCGCTGAAAAAATTTAGGGATAAAATTGAAGAAAGGAGTCAATCTCTGGACCTAAGTGATTTGCCAGGATTTGCCTACAAATCCAGGAATATCATCGATAGTATCAAGAGTAGTCTTTTCGATATAGTAATACTAATCCTGACCAATGTGCTGTTTTTCAGTTTGTCTTTTCTGGCTTTTTTGAAATACGATGTAAGATAATAAATGAGGAAAATCTGATATGCTCTGGAAAATCGCTAAAAAAGAATTCCTGCTGAACCTGATGACTTTCAAGTTTGCCGTGGGAACAATAGTTTGTGTGGTCCTTACCGCTGTTTTTATGCCTGTATTGGTTAGTGACTATCAGGAAAGATTAAAACAATATAATGGTGCCGTTGCTGCCAATGAGGTGGAACTTAGAAAAGTCAAAGTTTATAAAAATATTACGCCTACGATATATCGTTGCCCAAACGTATTGTCAGTCTTCAGTGAAGGCCTTGAAAAGCGATTAGGATATTCAGCGAAAATCGAGCTGGACAACATTCCTGAGATGAGTGCGGTCTCGACAGGAGTCAATCCGTATCTTTCAATTTATCCTGTTCTGGATGTCTCGCTGGTCTTTAAAATTGTGATGAGCGTCCTGGCCCTGCTGGTAGCCTACAATGTAATCGCGGGTGAACGCGAGCGAGGGACATTGAAGCTGGTGCTGTCGGGGACAGTGGCTCGCTATCAGATGCTGGCCGGCAAGTTCCTGGCCGGACTGGCTACCTTGTTTATCCCCCTCACAATGGCGTTTATTGTGGGAGTATTGATATTTGAGTTTTTTCCACTGGTGGATTTAGCTGGTTCAGATTGGATTCGTATCGGGCTAATGTATCTCGCCTCGTTAATTTTTCTCTCAGCCATGTATAACGTCGGACTATTGTTTTCCTGCCTGACAAAAAGGTCTCCTATCTCTTTAGTGCTTGGATTGTTCTTTTGGATTGTGTGTGTGATTGTGATTCCAAATGGAAGTGGTTACCTGGCGAGGAAAATTCGACCCCTTGAATCAGAGGAAATACTTGAGAGCGAACTCAAATTAGTTGCCGAAAACCGCGATAGAGAACTAAAAGAGATAAACGAAAAAATTCGCTCAGGTTGGGCGTCGAGTACCGCTGGCGATGCTTTTAACAGAACGTATTATCTGGTATTGGATAAGCGTGGTCTGGAACACTGGAAGAAAAGCTCAGTCTTAAAAGAACCTATTAAAATCAAGTACGCCGATAAATTCCTGGAGGTAAAGCAAAAGCATCTCAGCAATCTATTCAAGCAGAAATATCTTGCCAACAATTTTTCACGAACGTCCCCGATTTCCCTGTTTGAGAACATTATGTCTGCGTTAGCTGGTACAGATCTGGCCAGAGCTCAATACTTTATGGATAGGGTAAGAATGCACAGAAATAGCGTCGTCGCGTATATTCGTTCTAAAACGGCTGATTTCTCTTCGTTGTCTTATTTTACACGAAGCAAAGAAGGAGATTGGGAGGAGGGCCAAAAAATACTTGAACCGGCTGTAGATGCCACGAATGAGGCTGAGAGAAAGAGAGTTTTGGATGCTTTTTATAAATGGAAGGACAAGAAAGTTGCGGAAACACCGGCCCTTGATTTGCAAGACTTTCCACAATTCATTTACCAACCGAGTGTGGCAAGAAGTTTCAGCAGAACCATCCCCGACCTGGCGCTGTTGGTCTTTATTAGCGTTCTATTTTTCGTCTTATCTTTTGTCGCATTTATGCGATATGACGTAAGGTCAGACTAAATTCTGGAGATATACCTATGATTTGGCATATTATTCGAAAGGAGATTTTAGAGAATTTTTTGAGTTTGCGTTTTACCTTATCAATGCTTTTAATCATCTCGCTTTTTGCAGCCAGTGGATTTGTATTCATAGACGAATATAGTCAACAGTTGCAGGACTACTGGAAAAAAACGAACAAAAATCTTTTGGGTTTAAGTGAACAGTCAAGCCAGCTCTATGAATTGGCATTTTACAAGCAGCGGATTTTTCGCAAGCCAAAAACGCTTACTCTCTGTGCCGAGGGATTTGAGAAATCTCTTCCCAACTGCTTTGAATTCAATGTGTTCACGGCCGATTTACCGCAGATAAAGGGCCAAACTAATTTTACAGTTCCTCATTTCAGCGATATTGACTGGGTCTTTGTAATTTCTCTGGTCCTTAGCTTTGTGGGGCTGGTTTTTGCTTACGACAGTATTTGTGGAGAAAAGGAAGCAGGCACGCTCCGTCTTATGCTGGCTGGAGCAATCCCAAGGCATAAGGTTCTTTTCGGCAAGTACTTTGGCACAATGGTCACGCTGGGCATACCTTTGCTTATCGGGCTCCTGGTGAACCTAATCATTGTAGTTTCTTCCGAAGACATTGTATTTGATGGAAATGTGTGGTTGAAAATCTTCACTATTATTCTTTTATCCTTTTTGTATCTTTCAATTTTCGTACTATTGGGCCTGTTTATTTCCAGCAGGACGGCCCACTCAGCCAACTGCATGGTGATTCTCTTACTTTTATGGGTAGGCCTGGTCATTCTTATACCAAGCTTTGGCCGAATTATCTCCGACGCTTCCTACGACATACCCAATCAGGAAGAATTGGAGAGGATGAAAGGTGAAGCTCATGACCAAATCGGCCAAAACGCATTAAACGGAAAATACGGACCGCATGCCGGCAGCTTTAATCCTGATTTGGATTCGCCTTATGCAAACCCACCGGCGAGAGCACGGTTTGACAATGCATTGGCAGATGCCGAAAATCAAATTACTGAAGGGCACCACAACCAGATGCTGGCCCAGGCGTCTGTAGGGCGGAATTTCACCTGTATCTCACCAGCCGTAATCTATCAGCGTGCAGGTGAGACAATTGCTGGCACTGGACTTAACCACTGCGTGAACCTATATCGACAAATCAGGCAATACCAGGCGGACCTCAAAGAATATATCCGCAGCAAGGATTCTGAAGACCCTGAAAGCCTTCATCTATTGTCCCCATTTAAGTACGCCGTCAGAAGCTGGAAAACTATTTCTCATAAAGCTGTGGATTTCGATACTGTGCCTAAGTTTCAGGAAAAAGACCTGGCGCTTGGAGAATCATTGAAATTGGCCATCTTGGATATCGGCCTTTTAATATTGTTTAACATAGTCTTCTTTGCGGCCTCTTTTGTGTCGTTTTTACGATACGATGTGAGATGAGGTATTATAAGAAAGAAAACTGATAAGATTCAATTTTAGTGATAGTTAGAGCTACGAGCATGATTCGCTGGATTATACAAAAAGAAATGTTAGAAAATCTCTTGAGCTTGCGTTTTGTCCTATCGCTGCTTTTGATAATTTTGCTGTTTGCAGTCAGTGGTTTTTTGTTTGTGAGCCAATACAGGCAAGAGTTAAATGATTACCGGATCGAAACAAACAAAAATACTTCAGCATTTCGCAAATGCGCGAGAAGCCTTAGTGACTTAGCTTTCTATCAGCAGTCGATCTGGAAAAAACCTGAGACACTCAGATTTTGCGCAGATGGGTTCGAACAATCACTTCCCAACTTGTTTAAGATAAACGTATTTGAGATAGAACATCCCGAGGTAAAAAGTCGAACCAGCTTTCTTCTTCCCCACTTCATTAATATAGACTGGATTTTCATAATTTCCGTAATCCTAAGTTTTGCGGCTTTGATTTTGACCTATGACAGTTTCTGTGGAGAAAAAGAAGCCGGTACGCTGCGCCTGATATTAGCAGGTTCAATTCCCAGGTATAAAGTTCTGCTGGGAAAATACTTTGGCGCGATGTTCACGCTGGGCATACCTCTAATTACAGGCCTGATACTGAATCTAATCATTTTGACTTGTTCCAATGTTATTATCATCGGAAGAAGTGAGTGGACAAGAATCCTTGCTGTTGTCCTGCCGTCAATTTTGTATCTTTCTATTTTCGTGCTTTTGGGAATGTTCGTCTCAAGCCGAACGGCACATTCGGCCAACAGTATGGTGATTCTGCTCTTGTTATGGGCTGGATTTGTAATTCTTACTCCAGGCTTAGGTAGGATTTTCGCTGCCGCTTGCGGCGAAATACCAAGTGAACCTGAGCTGACTCGCAAAATCCGCGAAGCTGAGAATCGAATCTGGAACAACCGCCAGAAATATGCCACGGATGCGAGTATACTGGATGACCACGGTCGTTATGTCAATCCCCAGGCCACAGCTCGTTTTTTTAACGCGATCACAGAGTCGCGAAACCGGTTCTTTGAAGGTTATATGAATCAGATAATGGCACAGGCCAAAGCCGGCCGCCGTTTTATCCAAATCTCACCGGCAGCAATCTATCAATCCGCCTCTGAGACGATTGTCGGAACCGGAGTTTCTCAATTCTGGAATCTATACCAGCAATTGAAAAGATATCAAAAGACTCTTAAAGAATTTGTCCTCAGCGCAGATGAGCTCGACCCTGATAGTCACCATGCGTTATTCGATCGACAGGGAGATGGTCGGCCATATATTTCTCAAAAACCGGTGGACTTTAGCACTGTCCCGTGTTTTCAAGAGCAAGAGCTTGGCCTTGGAGAGTCCCTAAAACTCGCTATCTGGGATATTGGCCTGTTGGCACTGTTCAATCTGGCCTTCTTTGCTGTCTCTTTTGTATCATTTTTGCGATATGATGTGCGATAAGTAAAAAGGAATTTGGAAAATCGCGAAAAAAGGTTTCTGCTAAATGGTCATTTATTGCATCAGTGATTTTGAGTTTTGCGGTGCCACTCTCCCAATCCCGGCAATTCGTTCCTTCCAGAGTATGTTGCGTGCGCGCATTGGTCCTCATAGGCTGGCAGGACTGGTCCGAATGCTTCTGGTAGATCTGGGGTTATCATAATCAATTCAGCTAATTATGGATGTGAAACCAGTCAAGTACATAAAGCGTTTTGATTGCGGAATTTTCCTTGACGGGAAGGTAGCTAATTTAGTATAAATAAGAATGAGTACATCTGTGGATTTTGTTTACCCGGCGGAAAAGTTTCTGTATTTTCGGTTAATTTCTCTTAGCAGTAAAGTTAATGCGCGAGGTACGGAATTGTAAAGGAGACTTTATGCTTCGCAGGTAAGGTTTTTACATGTCAATTAACGACCTGTATTTATATTTAGCTTTTGAAGGAGGAATATAATGTCTAAGAAATTGATTTATTTGTTTTCTTTTGTTCTGACGTTGAGCCTGGTTCTGACAGGCGCGGCTAAGGCAGATCTTATCGGCTTCTGGACGCTTGACGGCGACTTGCTGGACTCATCTGGTTTGGATAACAATGGCACTGCTGTTGGGAATCCGACTTTCGTAAGTGGTACGTTTGGCTCGTTCGCTCTGGACCTCGACGGTGACGATTATGTTACAATGGATGGCGTAGCAGACGACATAACGGACAACGATATTACGCTTAGCGCATGGGTCAAAACAACTGACAATAACGCAGACTGGTTTTCTTGTAATACCGGAACCGGCGGCAACGTGGTCAGGTTTTGTATTGACGGTGGCAAGGCCGCTTTCGATACAGACAGAGAACACGCCCTGTCTACCACGACGGTCAGTGACGGCCGGTGGCATTTGCTGACTTTCGTCAGAAGCGGGGCCACTGGATATGTATACGTCGATGGAGTCCAGGAGAATTCATACGAGGCCGCTTTCAATTTTAGTGCGAATGACCGCTGGTCAATAGGACAGGAATGGGATACTGATACTCCAAGTGGCTTTTTGACCGGGATTGTGGATGACGTTCGCATGTATGACCGCGCCATCTCGGCAGACCAGGTACAGGACCTTTTTAACGGCATCGCTCCAGCATTCGTAAAGGCCGAGAATCCTGAGCCAGCCGATGGTGCCATGCATCCGGATACGTGGGCGATCCTTCGCTGGTCGCCGGGAGATACTGCAGTCTCACACAATGTGTACTTCGGCGATAGTTTTGACGATGTGAACGACGGCACCGGCGATGCTTCGCGAGGTAATCAGCCCTCAACGTTTTTTCTTGCCGGTGTGACTTATCCGGACGGTTTCGTTCCAGGTACAATTTATTACTGGCGGATCGATGAGGTTGAGGCTGATGGTACTACGATACACAAAGGCGATGTATGGAGCTTTACGACTCCACCCGCGAAGGCCTATAATCCAGACCCGGGTGATAGCGCCAAGTTTGTGGACCCGAATGTGGAGCTTAGCTGGACGGCAGGTTTGAGTGCGAAACTTCATACTGTGTATTTCGGCGATAATTTTGACGATGTCAACAATGCCTCCGGAGAACTCCCACAGGGAACTATAATCTATACTCCCGGTTTCCTCGAATCGGATAAGACTTACTACTGGCGGGTCGATGAGTTCGATGGTGTCGCAACCCATAAAGGTGATGTCTGGAGTTTTAAAACATTGCCCATTATACACATTACGGACCTTAACCTTGTCGGCTGGTGGAAGTTGGATGAGGGTATGGGTACCCTTGTCCTTGATTGGTCCGGGCACGGCAATCACGGTATGCTAAAAGGCGAGCCTGAATGGATAGCTGACGGATATGACAGTGGCGCGTTGAACTTAGGCAGCGGCAACTATGTAGCCATTCAAAACCTGCATTATAACAGTGCCGGCTATGCGGAAGTCAGCGTCTGCGCCTGGATTCGCACCATTAGTAGCGGTAACCAGATAATTGCTTCCTTTGACCGCAACCAGTTCTGGCGGCTTGAGATTAACGGCAGCGGTGGCGGCCCCGGCCAGGTAGGCTGGGATGTTATGACCAGTTCCGGCCAAGTGGATTATGGAAGCAGCACTCGCATTGATGACGGACTGTGGCACCACGTCACTGGGGTGTTCGACAATGGCAGGCTGACTATCTACATAGATGGTCTTCCGGAAGCATCGGCTTCCGGAGGCAACACTTTCGGAACTAACACAACGCGCTATGGTTTTATAGGTGTTGGCTCGGAGGCGCGTGAGTTCGACGGCAACACAGGCCCAAACAATTTCGTTCAAGGCGATTTGGACAACGTCCGCATCTACGACAAGGCTCTGACACAGGAAGAAGTCGCACTTGCTATGCGAGGCGATCCACTACTTGCCTGGGGTCCGAAGCCGTGTAATGGCACGACGCTGTACATCCGAGATGCGACACCCCTTAGCTGGTTGCCGGGAGATAAGGCATATCAGCATGATGTATATTTTGGTACTGATAGAGGCGCTGTGGACAATGCCGACACATCCGATACGACGGGCGTATATCGAGGCCAACAGAGCGGTACCAGCTACACTCCATCCGAAGGCGTTGAATGGGGTGGCGGGCCTTACTACTGGCGTATCGATGAGCGTAATACCGACGCGACGGTCACAAGAGGCGAAATATGGAGCTTTACAGTAGCCGACTATCTTCTCGTGGAAGACTTTGAGGACTACAACGACTACGAACCTGAAAGGATATTTGATACATGGATAGACGGATGGGGCGTGGCGATAAACGGCTCCGTGATAGGTTATATTGAGCTAAACCTTGCTCAGGGAGAGCATTTCGTTGAGACTACGATTGTTCACGGCGGTATTCAATCGATGCCTTATTTCTACGACACTAATTTCAAGTACTCTGAGGCAAGTAGGACATTGGTCTTGGCGCATGATTGGACCGAAGAAGACGTCGGAGTATTGTCGCTGTGGTTCAGGGGCCATTCAGATAATGCTGCTGCGCCGATGTACGTTGCCCTCAATGGCAGTGTGGCAGTCTCTCACGATAATCCTAATGCAGCACAGATAGAGGCTTGGACGGAATGGAATATCAACCTTAAAGCGTTTGCAGCCCAGGGCGTGAACCTTGCCAACATCAGTACGATCACGATTGGTTTCGGCGATAAGAATAATCTGCAGGCCGGCGGTTCAGGTGTGGTCTATTTTGACGACTTTCGGCTGTATCGGGCTGGCCATGCGGGCTTGGGCGAATGGAATAATCTTTTAGAGTTGGTTGATCCAGTTCGCGATACCATAAATGCTCGCTGGGAAGTTGTGGACGGGGTCGCATACTTCGAAGCGCACAAGCCTCGAGCCTACGTGACAGTGCCATTAGTTGTTGACGGAAGCTACGAGCTCCATGTTGGTGTAACTATCACCCGCTGCAAAGAGACCACTCGCTTGGTCTTGCCTGTGGGTAATAAAGCCATCATATTTGATATGAGAGGCGATCGTGGTAATACTGAGTCACCAATAGCAACGATCTCTCTTTCCGGCCTTTTTCCTGTACCTGATGCAAAGACCGACCGTTCCGTTAATATCGGGCAGGAATACAATTTTGTATTCAAGGTTTTTGTATCAGGACAGGAGGTGACCATTGACGTAATGAAGGACGGCATGCAGCTCTATAGTTGGGCGGGGCGGCTGTCCGATGTTGTCGGGCGCCATTTCTCCACGCCCGGGACGGTTGGGCTGGAAACGGCCTACTACACGACATCACAATTTAGCAGCCTTAAGTTGTGGATGCTTTCTGGCAAAGGCACGATTTATTAGAAGACACAACTGATGCCGATTGCTTCTATGCATCCAACCAGCTTGGTGGTGAGCATTGCTGAAGA